>Ga0098054_1001232_pt1 | contig 13234 bp, 3 predicted proteins | sample 16_taG_FD_75048 | JGI IMG/M metagenome (GOLD analysis project Ga0098054, IMG submission 75048) | Marine viral communities from the Subarctic Pacific Ocean - 16_ETSP_OMZ_AT15313 metaG | ecosystem: Environmental > Aquatic > Marine > Oceanic | place: Pacific Ocean | collected 2015-01-18
TATAACTAATAGTAGAACAATATACGCTAATTCTCAAAATAGTGGTCCTGGTGACGGTGATCAAGAAGCTTCTTGGTATGATACTGGACAAAGTAGCACTCATGATTGTAGATATGTAACACAAGCAAACAATGGTCACCCTAAAATGGGTAGCAAGTTTATGAGAATATATTGGACTGGAGCTCCAAGGAACCCCAACGATAAGAAAAAACATGACAAATCTAATACTATTAACTCTTGGTTAAAAGCTTTAAATCAAGCTGGTACATATTTTAGATTTAAAGGCTCTACTAGTAACACTGTTAGTGAAGTTTATGTAGTTACATCATGTGAGATTGAATATGAATATAGAAGATGTGGTAACAGTAAGCGAAAAAAATTAAGTAGTAGTAAAAGAAGAGAATATAAGATATATTTTGAACATGCTCTTAACGCAACTCCTTATGAAGATAGTTTTACTTTCGCTAACGATAAGGTTGATGAAATACAAATAGTAGAAAAAGTAATAGATAGTGATAATGAAACTATTACATCTGATAATCCTGCTATTTGGGAAACAGAACCTAAAGAAGCTATAGATATGGACCTATATTATGAAACAGGTAATACATATCCAATATCAGCGCATGGTACATTGCATACATTGCCATTTAAAAATTGTTATTCTTTTGGTAACGGTGTTGAATCAGATAGAATAAGAGATGATTACAACGCTATTAGAATAGATAAGGGAGTTAAGGTTTCTACTGTATTAGCAGAACAATATAAAGAAGAGCAAAGGAAAAATGGTTTAATATATTCAGGTTTATTTAATTCAACAAGTGGTGTAAATAGATTAAATCAATTTATTGCTGGTGAGGCAATAACAAAAGATCTTAATCCACATTACGGAAGTATACAAAAGTTACATGCTAGAAATACTGATTTAACTGTTTTATGTGAAGATAAAGTGTTAAAAGTATTAGCAAACAAAGACGCACTATATGAAGCAAGTGGAAATCCACAATTAACAGCTACAAACAGAGTATTAGGCCAAGCTATCCCTTACGTTGGTGAATACGGTATTAGTACAAATCCAGAGTCATTTGCATCATATGCTTTTAGAGTTTATTTTGCTGATAAAAATAGAGGAGCTATATTGAGATTATCAAGAGATGGTTTAACAGCTATATCAGAAAATGGAATGAGGGATTATTTTAAAGATACATTACCTAGTTCAACACTGGTATTAGGTAGTTATGATGATAGTAAAGGAATTTATAATTTAACACTAAATAATGAAACAGTATCTTATGATGAAAAAGTAAATGGTTTTCCAAGTTTTAAATCATTTATACCAGAAGCAGCTGTTTCTTTAAACAATAAATATTATTCTTTTAAGAATGGTAATTTATATGTCCACACAAATACAACTAGAGATAACTTCTACGGTGTACAATATGAGTCATCTGTAAACTTACTTATAAATGATATGCCAGAAGCAATAAAAGGATTTAAGACTGTAAACTATAGTGGTTCAAGATCAAAAATATATACCAATAATTATGATGCTGGTAATAATTATAACAATCCAACTAGTACTAGTACAAATGGTTGGTATTGTAATTCAATAACAACAGATGTACAATCTGGCTTTGTGAAAGAATTTATAAAGAAAGAAAATAGATATTACAACCATATAAAAGGTGATGCTACAACACTTGCTAATTTAGATGGTCAAGAGTTTAGTGTTCAAGGTGTTGGGCAGTTTACAGCTATATCAGGTGATACATCAGTTGATGATCAAACTGTAACATCAAGTCTTACTGGTATTGCAAACACAACTAGTACAACAGATGTTTTCGATGTAACTCCAGGAGATGAGATACATAGTACAAAAACTACTAGTACTATAACTATAACTCCCGACACAGGGTATACATTAACAGCTGGAGATCTTAGTGTTAACGCATCAGGTAATAGCTACGTTACTAGTGTGACATTTGCGCAAAGTGGAGATAACGTTGTTGCTACGATTAATTATACTGACGGTGTTAATATGCCTGCTGGAGACCTCGCTATATCTTTAGCAACTGTTGGTGATGGAGTAACTATTAAGTATTTATTAAACGATTTAGATTTAATATATAATACAGATTCTAAGATAACCGTAACAAAAGTTTGGTCTGGAGCTGGTAATGCTACAGCTGAAAAACATAATGATAGAACTGGTTTACCGGCAGCTTATGAAGCAGACACTCAGGTTGTTACTATAGAATTTAATTTAGATGCTGGATATATATTCTCTTCAATAACTGATATACCAGAAATAAGAGAAGAAGATACTAATTCAGAAAGTTATTATACTATTACTTTTCAAGATTATGATGATAGTGGATCAACCATGACTATAGGATCTGGTGGTAAATTAATTAGTGATGTTGATAAAAGAATATATACTGTAAAATATAAGTTCCCTGCTCAAGATACTAGCAAGAACGTTATAGTATGGAATGCTAAATCAACAACAGACGCTTACGCAGAAGACAATAAAATATCCGGATATAATGTAGAAGGTTTAACATCAGCTAGTAGATTTGAAAGCACTAAAAATGTTAAAATATATGGCAAACCTAGTACATCTACATTTAGATTTAAAAATCATACGACATCAACCGCTAGTACATCTGGGTCTAGTACAACATTAACATTATCAGCTGCAAATAATAGTATATCACCAGGTATGCTTGTTACGGGTACTGGTGTTGTTGGCACGATTACAGTTTCAGCCGTTAGTGGAACTACGGTAACATTAAGCTCAGCGCAAACAATAAGTAGTACAACAATAACATTTACAGAATATTGGACTGGTAGTGCTTGGACAAGTACAGCAACAACCCTAACCGTTGATGCAACAGGGATTTACACTGTTCCTTTAGCTTTTCATGAAACATCTGAAACAAAATCATATTATATAACAATAGAAGCTGTTTCACCCACAACTTTATTAAGTCCTTTTATGGGTAATATATATGATAATTCAACACCTGGTAATGTACAAAATCCATTTTATATATATCAATATGCGGATGTTACGTTAACTTTAACATCTGCAGGAACAAATCTTACAGTTACATCAAATAACGCCACATCTACTTATACAGCTATGGGTTATCCTAACGAAGATTCTAGTTTCTACACAATACCTTTTACAGTGGTTGCCACAGCTGGAAGTAATATAACAGTTAATAGAATTCCAATGCTTGAAGATTTTACAAATTATGATAGTAGCGATATGGATTGGGATTATGAGTGGACGAGCACAGCAATTGATAATATATCTACCCCAAAAACAGTAACAATAGTCGGTAATGTTTACGTAGATAGATATGGGTCTGCTGATGTAACATCTTCTTTACAATACGATGAGTTTGTGTCTCTTGCTTCTGGTGGTAGTAGTGGTGGATCAATATTGTGGTCACCTGTTGTTACCGGTGCTGGTGGATTTACTATAACCACTCTTGGTACATATGATGATAGTTCTGGACATGCTAGAACATTAAACAAAGCATTTGAGACTGGAATACTTAGTACTACAAATGTTGCAGGAACAGGTACAATAACTGGTAACTTCTATGGAAACACTGCATCAGAAATAACATTAACAATTAGTGCTGATTCAGCAGCTTGTTTACATACATCTACAAATTTATCTGTAACTAAAGGGTTATTAACAGGTACTGGTGTTAGTCAAACCTTAGCATATACATGGTCAGCTCAGTTTGATGAATTAACTGATGTGGATTCTGATGGAACATACACTATAGCAGTGGCCTTACAAAACGAACCTTAATAGATAGAATATGCCAAGTATAACAATGACATTCCCCAACGTAAATAACTCCTGTCAAATAGGTGATACAGTTTATTATCAAACAAATAATACTACAAATATTACCGAGATGGGTGCTTGTACAGCTATTACAGCTACAACAATAACTTGTTTTATTGGTGGAACCATAACTAGACCAACTACTAATGATTTTATATTGTTTAGTAAAGATAATAGAGGTAATACATCTGCATTAAGAGGATATTATGCAGAGATTAAATTATCTAATGATGAAACATCACAATGTGAGCTATATGATGTTGGAAGTGAAATATTTGAAAGTAGTAAATAATGTGTAATAATAATAGTAACTTAATAAAAATTTAAAATTATGATGGAAGCAATATCTGGAATGGTTGGTGGAATGACCGGCATAGCCAGTGGTATTATTGGAGGAGGTAAACGAAGAGCTGAACAAAGAGCTGCTGAGAAAGAATTAGCTATCAATAAAGCTAGATATGAAAATTTAGATACATCTAATCTAGCTGCCAACATGGAAAACGCTTACGAAGATCTTACTGTAAACACACAGCAAGCTGATTTTCAAGCACAACAACAAAACCAAGCTTTAGCTAATACTATGAGTGGTATGGGAGCTGCAGCTGGTGGATCTGGTATAGCTGCATTAGCACAAGCTATGGCTGGTCAACAATCTCAGAATATGCAACAAGCCTCTGCATCTATAGGACAACAAGAAGCTGCTAATCAAGCCAAAGCCGCTCAAGGAGCTATGAGTGTTCAATCAGCTGAAATAGCTGGTGCTCAATCATCAAGAGAAGCTGAAGCCGCTAAAACTGAAACATTATTAGGTATGTCACAAGGAAGAAAAGCAGCAGCAGATGAGGCGAGAGCAGCAGCAACATCAGCAATAACAGATGGAATTGGTGATACAATTGGTGGTGCAGCATCTATGGCAATGGGTGGTGGTTTTGGTGATTCAATACAAGGTTTCATGCAAAAAGGTATGGGTGGATAATAACTAAATAATATGAAAACAAACACAAAGTTAATGAAAGGAGCATATGACTCCGCTCCAAAATTTCAAAATTATAAAATAGGTCAAAACGAAGAGTTGTCTAGACAAATGCGTATGGAGCGCTTATATTTAGATAAACAGGTGAGACAATACATAGATAATCTACCTGACGACGCTTCAGTAGATAAATTACCTGGAACAATGGTAAAACCTGTTACAGAGTTTTTAGATGCCCAACGTATGCAGTATGGTCAAATAGCTAGACAGTTAGTGAAATCTCCAGCTGGTAGTCCACGTTATATGCAAGCTAGAAATCAAATGACTAAAATACAAAGTCAATGGAAAAATTTAAGCTCTCAATTAGATAATTTTAAAAACTTAAAACAAGAGTTTCTTAAAGATTTTGATTCAGGACTTGTTTCAAATGGAGCTCGAACAAAAATATTAAAAAAACTATTTAAAACAGATGATTACAATATTAGTTTATCTTCCGGTTCTTTAACATATATAATGGACGATGGAGAAGAAATTTCTGCTGCTAATCTACCTAAGTATTTTAATAGAAATGCTACAGCCGTAGATAGTTTATTAAAATTAAACCAACAAGCTTATAAAAACGGTTTACCTATAGATAAAACATCAGATTACTTATATAGAAGACAAGTTAGACAGTTAATAACAAAGGGTGGTAGAGAAGGTGTATTATCTTTAGCTACAGACGAGTTTTTAGATAAACCATTAATTGATGTTGAAAACTTAAATGATCCTAATTATCATTTATTAAAAGAAGAAAACCACGAAGAGTTAAGAGATTTTGTTATAGAGAGTTGGATGGGTGGTATATCTGCTTCCGCTGAAGAGGCTTATAGATTTAAACAACAAAAATCAAGACCACAAACAGGTTTAGACTACAATACGGTTAAAGAGATTTGGGATAGTGGTGATTTAGATCAGTTATCGAACATGCTACCAGTAAATAGTAAAACAAAAATTGATGCCTATGATGATGGCACTTATGAGATTTACCCACCTGGTAGAAAAGAACCATATAAACTTGACCCTTCAAATCCACGACACTTTGGTTTATTCCTAAAAGCATTAGGAGTAGCTGGTGGTGGTGGAGCTGGTATTCAAGGTATTGATATAAATAGAATATAGAACCAATGGAAGAATTATATAAGAAATTATATCTTAAATACGCTTCGCATTTAAGTGAGGACGAAATTAACGATAAAGTTAGCTATGCTGTTACTCAGGAGGGCGACAACTTTATTAATAGTTTTTACAAAAAATATACCGGCTCTGGTCCCTCACGAGAACAATCAAAATACATATCGGATTACTCTAAAAAATCACAGACTACTACCGTAGAACCTGAAGACAAAGATATACCAGCATGGTATGAACACTTAGGCATGTCATTTGAAAGAGGTAAAATGGGTATTTTAAGAGCAATTGAAAACGGTGTTGGTACTAAGAATGATATAATGCAACAAATTGCAGAATCTGGATCGTTAAATCCTAAAAACTGGGTACAATTATCACAAGAGCAAAGAGACGCTAATAGATATAAGATTAAAAAAGAAGGTGTAGACATTGGTGTTTGGAATCTTGAAAGGAGCGCTGACATGCAAGCCCAGATAGATAAGTTTAATGCTAGAATACCAGAGTATGAAAATACTATATCAGAAGAAATGATGAAAGGTCTTGATGCTGATTGGGGAGAGATTGGTAAAAGAATAGTAGATGGTGGGGCTGGTTCAGCAACTAGCTATTTAGCCATGCTACATCCTGCTGCTTTACTGGTTTTAGGTGCTAGTACTGCTGGTAATAAATGGGAGGAGGAATATGATAATAATCCAGAAATGGCAAATGGACAGTTACTTTTAAATGCTATTGGTACTGGTGCTATTGAATTCGGTGAAGGAATGGTTACTAGAAGATTATTAGGTAATCCACTTGTTAATGCTGTAAGAGGTGGAACCGCTAATGCAACCGCTACACGAGCTGCTAAAGAATTAGTTAGAAGCGGTAGTACACATTTTATAAAAAGTTTAATGGGTGCTGGTTTTAAAGAGGGTGGAACTGAGGTTGCACAGGCTTATTTTACTAAAGTATGGGACGGTTATACTCTTAGTGATACAGCTGGTTTTCAAGATGGTAAATTCTCTAGTAAATGGAGGCCAGAAGGTAAAGAGTGGTACGAAATGTTAGATGAAGGTATTATAGGTGCTTTCATGGGTGGTAATGTAAATGTTGCTACTCAAGGAATAAATGGTATTACTGGTAACAATAGACAAAAAAGAGCTGAAATACTATTAAGGCCAAAAGCTGATAATGATTACATTAATGAGAAATCTAAAGAAATAAAGTCATTATTTGATGAAAGACAAAACACTGAGGATGTTGGTTTACAAGACAGAATAGATGCTCAAATAAAAACATTATCAAATGAGATAATAGTAAAACAAACACAATCTCAAAAAATAGTAAGATCATTAAGAGGAGATGCTTTAGTAGAGTATGCTAAAAACGTAGATCTTATAAACAAAAGAAATAAAGCTTTAGCTGGAGATGGTTTAGAATCAACTTTGTTAAAAGGATTCTCTACTAAAAGAATGATGGTTAGAGATAGAGACTTAGCTCGAAAAAGAAATGGGGAAATATGGAAAGATCATATTCATAAATCATTAAATAATAATTTAGATATATCTGAAGCATATGCTAAAGAAGCAGGTTTAGAGCAAGTTGTTATAGAAAATCCAGATGAATTCCAAAAAGTATATGAAAATACCAAAGCGGGTAAAGAGCAAGCTAAATCTAATAACGGAATTTATGAAGATCTATCAATGGCTGATGGGTTTTTTGATGGATCAGGTAGGTGGTATATTAATAAAGCTCGGGCTTTAGAAACAGAAGCTATATCAGTTGGTTCACATGAGTTGTTACATGGTGTAATGAAATCTACATTAAGAGATGGAGAAGGTAATATGACTAAAGAGGGTATGGGAATAATAAAATCGTTTATTAGTAGTTTATCACGAAACGAATATAGGGTAGTACAAAGAAGAATAGATAGTAGTTATAGATACAAAAGAGACAGTAAAGGTGAAATAGAAAGAGACGCTGATGGTAAAATGATTGAAAACGATGTTGAAACTTATGCTGAAGAGTATTTAAATGTATTTTCTGATGCTATCCAAAAGAATCAAATAAGTTATAACGAAAATATATTTACAAAAATAAAAGACACACTTCAATCTTTGTTTAAAAGTAAAGGTATTAATAAAACTTTTAATGATGGTATTGATGTTTATGAATTCTTAAAAACATATGATAGAAGTATACAAGCTGGAAAAATTAATAAAGGTGTAGCCGCTATGTTAAAAGCAGGTGCTACCAAAGCTCCTTTCCAAGTACAAAGATCTACAACTATAGATCTTAAATCTCCTAAAAATCAAGAGAAACTTAATGATCTAGTAGGTGAAACAGATGCAGACGGTTATTATTTATTACCTAAAGAAAAATGGTTTGATAAAGAAACTGATCCAGCTACTTATCATAGAGCTCATAAAATTTCAAGAGATCTTATTGATAGTGGATCTTTTGATGAATTAATATGGGCTAAGATAGCTCCTGGTAAAACAATACATGATGTTTCTAGACAAGAAATATTTGAAGATAGTAAAGAAGAAATTAAGAAGCATATCGAAAGATTTAATCCTCAAAAAAATAAATCTCTTTTTGGGTATATAAATAGTTATATAGCAAATAAAGTTGGTACTGTTACTACTAGAGCTAAAAGAAATGTTCGTACAAAAAGCGCTGATATAGATATAAGAGGAAAAGAAGGTTCTAAAATGACTCAACAATTCCAAGATACTGGTAAAAACCCACAAGAAATACTAGAAGCTAAAGAAGAAAATGAAAGAAGAAGTAGAATTGTTCAAGAAGAAAACTTAAGAAACGTATTGGGTATAGAAGAAGGCGGTGATTTATACCATCAAGTTATAGCTGCTAATGAAGCTGCTTTATCTGGCACATTAGATTATGATAGTTTAAAAAATAAATTAGGTGAAATGTTTGTACTTAATTTAACTGATAAGATCGTTAGTCGTATGGGTAAAGGTAATTCATATATAAAACTAGATGAAAACGGTGAGTTAATTGGAGGTTTTTTATTTGATTATGGAAGAGGTGTTATAGCTAAAATACCTATGAGAACTCTTGTAGAAATGGAAAGATTAATACCTGAGAGTGAAAGAGTATTTACTAAGGTTGTTAAAAAGAACATGCTTAAAAGCGAGATAGAAGCCCACGAGAAAAAGTATGGACATTCAGAAGCTTTATATTACGAGAGCGAAACTCAAGGACCAACGCTGTATAAAAAATTAACACCTAGCAATGCTGATTTACTTAAGTTTTTTAATCCACCTTCAAAAAAACCATCTAAAAATGATCCTAGTAAAACAGTTAAAAGTAATTTAAAAGGTAATAGAAAAGTAAAACTTGCTGAACATACAGCTGAAGAATTAGGGTTTGATGCAACTATAAATGTTATTAATAGTTTAAAATCTAAAAGAGAAAAGCCTAGTCAACAACTAGAAAACAACAAAAAATGGTTACAAGAAGATTTAGAAGAAGTTGGTAGATTAATATCAAGAGATCCAAGCGTACAGTTTTCTTTAACATCGTTAACAGCGTTAAGAGATGATGTAGTGGCTAATGGGTTTTCAAGTATTTTTAATAATAAATTTGAATTAAGAAATTCTAAATTAAGAGAAAAATACGGAAGTGTTGTAGATCGATTTTTAGATTTTGCTATGGATAAGTTTGAAGAATTAATACCAGCAAGAACTAGAATGGCTATTGAGAAGTTGTTTCAAAAACATGGCAAGAAAATGAAAAGAGGTCTAGGTACAGAATGGGCATATGTTAATGCAATGAATGACCACAAAATTAATGGATTAACTGTTACAACAAAAAAACCAACCGAAGCCGGTGGTTCTCCTGATGTTATAGCTGATATACATGGACAAAACGCTAACCTTGAAGTTAAGCTTAACAAAGAAGCCCAATTTAGTAGTATAAATATAAGTTCATACAATCATAAAACAGGAGAAACTACACTTGTTAAAAAGGAATCTCCAAAGAACAACACTTTGTTAAATAGAATATCTAGGTGGTGGGGAAAAATGCGTTTAAATAGATTAGTAAAAAAACAAATGAAAGCTGCTGAACCAGCTTTAAAAGCATACTATAAAAGAGCTAATGAATTAGTGAAAGATTATAACGCTAAGAATAATACAAGTATTCCTAAAATAGTAAACGACAAAAGTTTTATACCAGATGAAGTTTGGGATCAGTTAGGTAGTAGTGGTGAAAATTTAGCCATTCAAATAATGAATGAGTCTTTAATTAAAACTAATCAAGAAATAATAAAATGGTTATATAATAATAAACCCGGTGAAGGTAATCAAGTTTACCTAATAGAAATGTTAGAAGATGGTTTATTTAGTATGGGTAGTAAACTTAAAGGTATACCAGAATTAAAAGCGGATGTTGAGTTAAGATTAAGGATTAAATCTAGTGGAAGTGTTGGTTTTGATTTAAAAACTGGTAAAGTTGTTGGTAAGAAGAAGATTGATGGTAAAAATGTTATTAAAGGCCGTAGACCAGAGTTATCTATTATACCTAACATTACAAAGTTAAAGTCTAAATCTAATCTTACTATGTTAAACAAAAAACATGTTGAGAAAATTGTTAGAGACAATAAACCATCTAGATCTATGACTTTAGCGTTAGAGAATAATAACAAAATAACAATATCTAAGTCTGTTAGTCTAGAACAATCTATAAGAAAGCTTAAGAATATGGATAAAGCTTTAAAAATGGCTAGGAGAAAAAATGCTCCTGTTAAAGGCGCTAGTTTTATTGATTTTGATGATACGTTAGCAACTAGTGAAAGTAAAGTTATAGTTAATATGCCTCAAAACTTAGAGGGATTAGGTAAACTTGATAGATTATTAGAAGAAGAATTTGCTAAGAGTCCTCACACTAGACACTTGGCAGCATATGCTAAAACACATCAACTGGATACGGACGCGTGGTTTTGGAAGGTTGATTGGGGCGCAGGTGGAAGAGATTTAGAGGTTCCAGGATATAATGCTCTTGTAACAAGAAGGAAAAAAATAATAGAATTAGAGTTCACCCATGGGGTTAAGGAATTACAAGCTAAATGGAAAAAAGCAAAAGGCGAAAATAAAGAAAATATAGAAATTGCGTTACAAGAAAAGTTTAAAATTCTACCAGAAGCAGTTCAAGACTCTGGAATTGATATTTATACAGGCAAGCCTATCAGCAACCCTGAATTAGAATTAACTCCTGCAGAATTTGCAGAACGTTCAGAAGAACTAGAATCCATGGGAGCTACATTTGATTTCTCTCAATTCAGTGAAGTTAAACAAGGTAAAGTTGGTCCTTTCTTTGATAAAGCAAAATCATTAAAAGATAAGTTTGGTAATAGTGATATATTTATAGTAACAGCAAGACCAGCTAGCGCTGCTCCAGCAATTCAAAAATTTTTAAAAGGAGTAGGTTTAGATATTAAATTAGAAAATATAATAGGTTTAGAAGACGGAAGAGCTGAAGCTAAAGCAGAGTTTATAATAGAAAAAGCTGCTGAAGGTTATAATGATTTCTTATTTGCTGACGATCAAATAAAAAATGTAAGAATTGTTAAAAAAGTATTAGATATATTAGATGTAAAAGGTAAAACATATCAAGCTAGGGTACAGTTTAGTAACACATTAAATGAGAACTTTAATTATGTTTTAGCAGAATCACAAGGTGTTGATCCTAATGATTCAATTTCAACAGCGGCTGCTAGGGTACAAGGTGCTACTAGAAACAAATTTGAATTCTTTATTCCTCCGTCAGCTGAAGATTTTGTGGGTTTACTATATAACTTCGTAGGTGAAGGAAGGCAAGGTGAGATACATATGGAATTTTTAAATAATGCTTTGGTTAAACCTTTTGCTAGAGCTTATAGAATGTTAAACGCTGCTAAGCAATCTATAGCTAATGATTTTAAAGCTGTAAAAGAAAACCATAAAGAAGCTTGGAGTCTTGTTAACAAAGATTCTGGTTATAAGAATTTTACTTGGGGTAATGCTATTAGAGTTTACTTATGGAATAGAGCAGGTCATAATATACCTGGAATGAGTGAGGCGGATATTGAAGCATTGTCAGATTTAGTTGAAAACAATTGGGTTGAATCAGAAGGTGATCTAATAAATATGGCCAACGATTTAGAACTTATAACTAAATTAGATTCTTATCCAGCACCTACAGAATATTGGACAACTGGTAATATAGTAGGTGATTTACATCACGTGACACAAAATGTAAATAGAAAAGAATACTTACAAGAATGGATAGATAATAAAAATGAAATATTCAGTCCAGATAACATGAATAAAATCGAGGCTTTATATGGCTCGAATTTTAGAGAAGCTTTAGAAGACATGTTATGGAGAATGGAAAGTGGTACTAATAGAAAATTTGGAAAAAATAGAATAGTTAATCAATGGTTAAATTGGGTTAATAACTCTGTTGGTGCTATTATGTTTATAAATATTAGATCAGCTATGCTGCAAACTATATCTATGGTTAACTTTGTTAATTGGACAGATAATAATCCAATGAAAGCTGGTTTAGCTTTTGCTGATCAAACACAGTTTTGGAAAGATTTTAGTATGATATTTAACTCTGACACACTAAAACAAAGAAGAGCTGGATTACAAACAGATGTTAACGAGGCTGAATTAGCCAACGCAGTTGCAAGGGGTCAAGGTAAGGTAAATGCAGCTATAAACTATATACTTAAGAAAGGTTTTACACCTACTCAAATGGCTGATAGTTTTGCTATAGCAATGGGTGGAGCTAGTTTTTATAGAAATAGATATAATACATATATAAAACAAGGCATGAATCAAGAGCAAGCCCATAAAGTAGCTTACTCTGAGTTTTTAGAAATATCTGAAAAATCACAGCAGTCTGCTAGGCCTGATATGATTAGTCAACAACAAGCTGGACCACTAGGTAGGTTGATATTAGCATTCCAAAATACACCTATGCAGTATATGCGTTTAACAAAAAAAGCTATCTCAGATCTTAAAAATAATCGAGGAGATGTAAAGACTAATATATCCAAGATTGTATATTATACAACAATACAAAATATAATATTCTCTGGTTTACAAAGTGCTTTGTTTATGGCAATGGGCTTCAGTGATGATGAAGAGATGATAGAAGATAAAAAAGTTAGAGCGTTAAACACTTCTATAGATTCAATATTACGAGGTAGTGGAATAGCTGGCGCGACA
>Ga0098054_1001246_pt1 | contig 13095 bp, 19 predicted proteins | sample 16_taG_FD_75048 | JGI IMG/M metagenome (GOLD analysis project Ga0098054, IMG submission 75048) | Marine viral communities from the Subarctic Pacific Ocean - 16_ETSP_OMZ_AT15313 metaG | ecosystem: Environmental > Aquatic > Marine > Oceanic | place: Pacific Ocean | collected 2015-01-18
TGCAACTGCCACTTCATGCGTGACTCACGCTCCTGCTCGTACCGGATCTTGTTCCTGCGGATCTTCATGTATGCACCTCCCAGCGCATTGGTTATGTTTCGGGGTAACCCCCCTCCCCTCTCTCTCAAAAGAGAGAGAGAGGGGAGGGGGAACTCATGCCTGCTCCCACACCCGCCAGTCTGGATGCTCCCCGTAGCCGTCGGCAAGCATCCAGTCGTAGTCGGTATCGGTCCCATCGGGACCGGTGTCGTACATAAGCCGACCACCGTCCTGATCGACCTCATGTGCCACGATCCGTGTGGTGGCACGCATGATGTGACCCAAGTTCCGGGTCATCGGAGACTCGAACAAGAGATCAACGATCTCTTGAATCGTATCTCTCGGGCTGCCCTCACATCCATCGAAGATGAATGTGAAACTAACCCTATGTGTGTCTGACTTGTATGTGACCGTCATGCCCGGTACTTGCCTTTCAGCCCAATCCTCCGTAGAGGAACCGATGTATGGGGACGCAACGGATCCGGCTCTGTGCGAGTCAGCACACCGGACCCATCCTTAACCTCAAGGATGTGCAGAATCCCAAAGGGAGTCTGCACATCCGCTACGAACGGGGCATCAGCCCCGACGTACCTCTTGCGTGGGTATGTGAGCGGCGTACCAACGGTACGCCGGGGAAACATCAACATCATGCAACCTCCTGCATGTAGGCGTCGTAATCTTCATCTTCCATCTCGGTGTAACCGAGATCAACCTCTGGTGCACCAGAACTCCTGTAAGCAGGAGTCGAAGCGTATTCGGCTTCCTCAGAAGCATCGAACCAAGCCTCGTACTCCAAAGGAGTCATGCCCTGCACACCCATCTCCCGAACCACCGAAGCCCTGATGTCCTGCAAGGACACGAACGACCCGGACTGCTCATCGGTGGATCGACTCTTGCACTCGCATTCACCGAAGGTGAATCCGTTCGACGGGTTTAGCACCGTCATATCCTCCATCCAGCATGTACAGCCAAGGCCATACACACCTGCAAGGACTGGAGCCGGTATCTCGAACCGGTCGTCATGTATGGACGGGAGAAGCACCGTCCCGAACACCGCCGAAAGGCGGTTCAACTCTGTCTGTAAGGTACGCATCTGAAACCTCCCAAGGTTCCGTTGATTGGTGGGGGACTCCCCCTCACCTCATACTCTTTTCACTACGTTCAAAGAGTATGAGGGGAGGGGGGTTTGTTGGACTCTTGCGCCTACGGGTTCGTCGTGAACTCCAGCGCGCCAGAGTTATGTGTCACAGGCACCATGGTGCCCTGATACTGGACGAGGATCGAATCCATCAGCCTGTACATGAGGCCAATCCCAACACAGATTCCTGTGTTGTAATCCGTAGCGACCGGCAACTTGTTGCCGTTCGCCATCGCCAGTTTCTGAAAGGCAGCGAATGCTGCCGAATCGAAAGGAAGCACCGCTTCCTCAATGTCAGTACAAGCAACAAAAGTTGCTTGTACCTGTTCGACGATGTCGTCGTATTTCATTATGAAACCTCCGGTTTCATGTTGTTGGATAGAAGTTGGGCTGTGCCTCTCCTTCCAAGGGAAGGAAGGAGAGGCACTAGGGGTTAGTGGAGCAGAGCCTTAGCCAATGCGTGACCGTCAGTCACGCCTGCCTGCAACTGGTCGTCCAACTCATGCGTGCACTCGTCACACAGCGCCACATGAGCCGTCTCCCTGAACCGAATCGTCCAGTCATCGAACAATCTGATCCCTCGGATCAGATTGATCGAATGAAGCGGATTGGAGATCCAGTACGAGTCGCCTTCAGCGACTCGTTCCTCCCAACCATCACTGACCTGCTCGTTGAATGTGAGTTCACAGAACTCACATCGTTCGGTGTCAGTCTCACCGCAGTACAACGGTGCCATGTGGTAGTCACCACATGGCAGGCATGTACAGGAGTTCGGCTCCTTACCGTGGAAGCCGTTGATCTCCCATTGTATGCGCTCACATGAGTCGTGAGGATGGTTGTAACAGTTGCATGGCTGCGAGTAATCCTCGTCAGTCCAACCAAAGCAGATGTCATCATCTCCATAACCTTCAGGAAGGTTATGGTAGATGATGTGGGGTGCTGAATGCAGCACCTCTCGTCTTCCCTTCAGGAAGACGAATGCATTACCGATGAATCTCATGCCTGTACCTCCGCAAGTATTCGCAAGAGCCGACCGTAAGATGAATCATCAAGGGACTTCCCTTGATGATTCATAAAGTCGGCAAGGGACCATTGCTTCCCATCGGAGTCTTCGATGACTCCGATGGGAGTAGCGTCATCAATAGCATTGATGACGATATTCCGGCGAAACTCACGAAACGTGAGTTCATGCCTGTACAAGTTCCGTAGGAACTTCATAACGCAAACCTCCTGTATGCGTAGGATTGATGGCCGAATAGCCACCGAACCACCCACAATCCCTGAAGGGATTGTGGGTGACTCGCTAGTTACCGAAGGTAACTCCTGCCTAGGCAGCGATGTCCGGGCAGTGAAGGGCGTGCTTCCTAGCAATCTGGTTGTGGGTCGCCGTCCACCCTGAAGGGGTGGCCTTGGTTGCCTTCAGCAACCAGATGCGTGCACCAGCCTGCGTTGAAGCCTTCTTAGCCATTCCCAAGTAGCCGTTCACTTCATGAACGATTCGGCTGTTCTCCTCCGGAGTCCGCCGCTTCGGCTTCGGAGAAGCCGACTTCTTGGACTTCCTTGGAGCCAACGGATCCTTCTTCTTCTTCGAAGAAGTCTTCCGCTTCTTCGGAGTCGTAGACTCCGACTTCTTCGGTGTCGAAGCCTCCGGCTTCGCTTTCTGCTTCCTCGGAGCCTTCGGCTCCGGATTAGGCCGAATCACTCCCGATCCCTTCGGGATCTGGAGTGAAATCTCCAACTCGTTCATGGCAGTTGCGATAGCAACTCCCATGAACCGTGCCTGCTCAGGTGATAGTGTCATGGCTGTTGGCGCCTCCTGACGCCGTGGTCTGGCTCGGTGCCGGACCAAAACCAGAGAACCATATCCGAATCAGGCTGTCAAACTCTAGGGATCACCGGACCATACGCCGTCCTTCGGACCGCGCGCAGTCCCGCACCCTAGCCACCACCCCCCGATTCTCACCCATTCCCATCCAAGAGTTGAGAGAGGCCACCAGCAGCCCGCTCTCCCTACGCATAATGCCTAGGAGAGTCAACGGGACTGGAGCATTTGTGCAGGTCAGAGGGCAGCCAACACGTGCACGTGCCTGCCTGTTGGACCGTCCACCGAACCGGTGCCGGGTACCCCCCTTGGGGGGGTACCCGGTGCGCGCGTGTGTATGTATAGATAAGGATCTATAGCGCGATTGGTATATAACTCTGTGGCTTGTACGCGTATAAGGTACTTAGTCGGTACTTAGTATCAATGCCCCCGGCTGGGGGCCGGGGGCATTGTACTTAGTACCACATCCCCCCCTCTAAAAGCGAGGTTTGTCCCACAGTTTCTACAGATACTTCGCATACATAATACAGATGCCCGAATGGGACACCCTCGTGTTATGGTAGACCTATGAACCAGCCAAACGTAGAAGTGCAGAAACGCACCATCGCAATGGGCGCAGGCCATTGGATACGACGGTACGCCGTCGTTCAAGATGGCCGGGTCAAAGAACTATTCGTCAACCGAGAGGACGCTGAACGAATGATGACACTAATCAAACAAAACTGGGCGGAGAAAGAGTAATGCCGCAAAACGGTGGTGGACGAGGCTGGCAATGGGACGAAGAAGCAGGCGAGCAACTCATGCCGCCCCGCTGGCAGGAGTTACTTGACTGGCTTCTGAAAGGCCCAGAGCGCGAACCACGAACACAACGTGAGTGGGCAGCCGAGAACAAAATCCACGAAGACTCCCTACGACGCATCAAACGCGACCACCGGTTCATCAAAGAATGGGACCGGCGTGCAGCAGAACTGAACATCAACCCGGAACGGGTTCAGAGCGTCATAGACTCGCTCTGGCAGAGGGCTTCCGATGGCGATGTGAAGGCGGCTTCTTTGTATTTGCAGTACATTGAGAAGTTTACTCCGCGCAAAAAGATTGTTGTGGATGATGAGCGGGACATTGCGGGCTTTACGGATGAGCAGTTGGCTTCTGCTTTGGAGGCTGAGGTGCGACATTTGAGGGCGGTGGAGTGATGGGTCATATGCCGGGTTTGGTGTTGCATGAGGGGAAGTGGGTGCCGTATTATGTGCGTGAAGAGGCGTTGGGTGAGCATCCTGCGTTGGACCCGTTTTTCGATGAGGAACCTTTGGAGTGCGGGTTGGAAGACCCAGAGGTTTGCGAGTCATGTCAGTGAGGGAGTGGATTCTGTGTGGGATGGTGTGCGCCCTGTTCGCGTGTGTTGCCTTTACGGTTTGGGGTTTGGGTCGGACGTTGCAGTCGTTGTTCGATTAGATGGGTCGTTTGAGTGAACTTCGGCAGGAAGCGGAGTGGCGACACTGTGTTGCGGATGAGTCGTACTTCTTACGTAAGTATTGGAATATTGCCCATCCTGCTCATGGTCGAATATTATTTGATCTTCGGGATGCCCAGTCTGAGGCTTTAGAGCGGTGGGCTAATAACCGTTATTCGTTGACGTTGAAGGCCCGTCAGATTGGGTGGACGACGTTGGTTGCCGCCCACCAGTTTTGGTTGGCGTTTTTTCACGATGACCAGAACATCATTGATTTGTCGCGTACAGAGCGGGAGTCTGTGCTGCTTCTGAAGAAGACGAAGTATGGGTTCAAGCATATGCCGGATTGGATGCTGGCGCGTGGCCCGGATTCGATTGTTGAGCATCAGCAAAGGATGGGTTTTAGTAATGGTTCTCAGATTTCTTCGATGCCTTCGGCGTCGGACCCTGCTCGCGGCGAGTCTGCGTCGCTGGTTGTAGTTGATGAGTGGGCATTTTTACCCAACCCAGAGGAAGCGTGGGCATCCATTGAGCCAGTGGCCGATGTCGGAGGCCGAATCATTGGTCTTAGCACGGCGAATGGAAGCGGAAACTTCTTTCATCAACTATGGAATGGTGCGACGACGGGGAACAACCGCTTTGATGCGATGTTTTTTCCGTGGTCTGCGTCGGAGGACCGCGATATTTCGTGGTACGAGTCGAAAAAGGACGCCATGTTGCCGTGGCAGTTGGCTCAGGAGTACCCGACGACCCCTGAGGAGGCGTTTGTAAGGTCTGGGAACCCTGTTTTTGACTTGGATGTGCTGGAAAGGATGTCTATTCATCTGAAAGAGGGCGAACAGGGCTTTTTGCACGAGATTCAGAAGAATGTTTTGGAGTTTCGGTGCTGACGGTGTGGGAACGCCCTAAGAGGTGGAGTGGTTACACGTTGGGTGTGGACACGGCGGAGGGTTTGGGGCATGGCGACTACTCGTGCGTGCAGGTTATTGATGTCAAGGAGGGGCAACAGGTCGCTATTTGGCATGGCCGCATCCCGCCGGACGAGTTGGCCTATGAGGTTTACAACCTTGGTGTTTGGTATGGGAATGCCTTGTGTTGTGTGGAGTCGAATAACCACGGTTTGACGACGATTGTGCAGTTGCGCCAGTTGGGGTATCCCAACCTGTTCCGTAAGCGGTCTTTGAACAATGAGACAAACAAGATGACTCAGGAGTTTGGTTGGAAGACGACGCGTACGTCTAAGCCGTTGATGATTGATGATTTGGGTATGGCGTTGAAGAATGAAGAGTTGGTTCTTCATTGTCGTGACACGGTTGGTGAGTTGAGGACGTTTACTCGCAATGAGCGCGGGTCGATGTCTGGGTCGCCCTATGATGATCGGGTGATGGCGTTGGCTCTCGCAAATCAGATGCGCAAGTACGCGTTCATACCGGAGTATGTTCAGAAGGTGGATGACACGTTTACGTTTGATTGGTGGCGTAGGCAGATCCCTACGAACGAACCGGATCAGGGAACTATCGGTTCTAATGTGTTTCGTGGGACAGCCTAAGTCTCTGTGTAGGGTAATCAACGAAAGGGAAACCCCTTGAGCAAGCCAAATAAGTACAATGCCTCCGGCATGGGTGCGACGATGAAGTTGAACACGAAGCAGTTGTATAATGGTCCTGCCCGTCCGGGCGGGTCGCAGAAGGCGACTGTCAACTTCACGGGCGACGACAATGCCCATCCCGGTGAGTTGGGTTCTGGTGTGCATGGGCGTGAAACGCCGCTCAACCAGCACGGTAAGACCGGCAAGGTTGAGCCGTCTGCTTCACAGCCTAATGGTGCTGTTCACAGCACTTGATTCTACCACCTGACGCAACTTACGAACAGTTTGAAACGTATGTTACGGACCTGAAGGGTCCGAAGAGTCGTTTGGAACTGGCGGAGTTGTGGGAATGGCGCCAGAAGTTGCTAGGAGTGAGGGTGGTGACTGGACGCACGATGCGTGAGATGCTGCCCCCAGACGAGCAGCATTTGACTTTGCGCGAACGTGAACAAAAGGTCATCGCTGAGGCTCGCGCGGCAGGAATAGAACCTGAGAGGGCACCCGCCTAATGGCGAAATACGATCATTACGAAGAGGTCCATGACCGGTTGGAGATGGCCCGTCGGTGGCGTACCGAAGAGGGGTACGACTCCAAGTGGCATCGACTGATCGACCTGTACCGGGGTAAGACCTATTTTGGGGTTCGTGATCCCGCCGATGGGTCTGATCGCGTATCTGTGAATCTCGCGTTTTCGACGGTGAATGTGATTGAGCCGTCTGTTGCGGTGAACCACCCAAAGATTACGGTTCAGGCCAATCAGGAGCAGGATCAGGACCGGGCGGTCTTCGTTGAGTCGGTTGTCAACTATTTGTGGCGCCACCACGACTATCAGAAGCCTTTCCGGCGTGCCGTCAAGGACTTCCTGATTCTGGGGCATGCTTGGTTGAAGGTTGGCTGGCGTTTCGTCGAAGTCGAACGCGACATGACTAGCGATGAACGCCGTGGCCGTTTAGACATGGCGCAAGCCGAAGTCCAAGACTTCGCCTATGCGAATCCGCAGTTGGCTGGCGACTTGCCGTCACCGCAGGATCTGATTGATTCGGTGCCAGCCACGATGGTGGATGTCGTGGAGGATCAGGCTTTCGTGGAACGTATTTCCCCATTCGACATGATGGTGGATCCCGAAGCGACCTGTCTGGAGGATGCGAAGTGGATCGCCCAACGCATCGTCCGTCCGTTGGCGGATGTGAAGAAAGACAAGCGGTTCAAGTCGTCGGCCCGTCGGAATCTTACTGCCGACGCGGGTTTGAAGGTGCGGTGGGATAGCGACTACGAACGTGAGCAGTACGCCGAATCCACGGATCGTGTCACGTTGTACGAATACTACGACATCAAGAACGGAACCATTTCTGTTTGTTCCCACGATGGGGAAACATTCCTGTTGGATCCGACCCCGATGCCATACGACTTTGGCATCCCTTTCGTCATGTTGCGAAACTATGACGTTCCCGACCAGTTCTACCCAATGGGAGATTTGGAAGCGATTGAGTCGCTTCAGGAAGAACTGAATAAGACCCGAACGCAGATGGTGAACCACCGTAAGCGTTACGCCCGCAAATACCTTTACCATGAGCGGTCGTTCGGCCCCGAGGGCCGCGAGGCTTTGGAATCGGATATTGATGGCCGGTTTGTGCCGGTTGTGGACGAGAACCGGAACCTTGCCGATGTGGTGACACCGCTGCCTCAGGTGCCTTTGGCCCCAGAGATTTACAACCATTCTTCGATTATCGAAGGTGACATCAATGTTGTAAGCGGCGTTTCCGAATATGCGCGCGGTCAAATGCCGGAGGTTCGCCGCACGGCGACGGAGGCCAGCATCATTGCTGATGCGGGTAACGCCAGAGCATCCGACAAGTTGGCGAAGATCGAACTATTTATCGGCTACGTGGCCCGCAAGATTATCCAGTTGATGCAGCAGTACATGACGCAGGACCAGATGGTTCGCATCACGGGCAAGAACGACCAGAAGTTGTATGTCGCTTACACGCGAGATGACATTCTTGGCGAGTACGACTACTCCGTTGAGGGTGGTTCAACTCAGCCGATGAATGAGACTGCGCGACGACAGCAGGCCATTTCGTTGATGAACGCTGTTGGGCCACTCGTTGGAGTCGTCATCGACCCGACAGAGTTGGCCCGACACGTATTGCAGGAGGGATTCGGAGTGCAGAATCCTGACAAGTTCCTAGTGCAGCAGCAGCCCGCAGCGCCTGAAGGCGCGCCTGCTGGGGCACCACCTCCGGGTCCACCTCCACCGGGAGGAATGCCACCGCCCCCTATGGGCGGTGGCATGGGTCCGGGTCCAGTCCCCGAACAGGTCTTTGAGGCCACCGGGGGCGTACCGCCAGAGTTGTTGGCGCAGTTGCAGAACCAAATGGGGATGGAACTGCCCAACATGTAGCGGGACAGTTACAACATCATCGTAGGAACACCCGAAAGGATTCCTTATGGAAAACGAAGAGACTTCAACAGGTGACTCGTACACCGTCAAGATTGACGGTCGTGAAGAGCGAGTTTCATTGGATGAACTTCAAAACGGATACCAGCGGCAGGCGGATTACACCCGTAAGACGCAGGAGTTGGCATCCGAACGTGAGAGATTGGCTCAAGGAGAGGCAATCGTCCAAGCATTAGAATCTGATCCAGAAGGTGCGATTTCCGCTTTGTCGGGCGCATTTGGGATCAGCGGAGGCAACCAGCAAACCATGTCATCGGACCAAACCGAGTATGAGGATCTGGACCCGGACGAGTTCCGCTTGCGACGCATTGAGTCTTCCATTGAAGAACAAAACCGAGCGTTGAGACAGCAAAACTTGCAGAAGGAAGTGAATACACTCCGCGACAAGTACGACGGTATCGACTTTGACGAGAAGGCGCTGTATGCGCACGCTCTGAAGAACAAGATCAACAACCTTGATGCCGCATTTACCCACATGAACTGGGATCAGATGCAGACGGTAGCCAAGGATGCTGAGATTGTCGAAGAGAAGCGTGCAGCCCAAATCATTGATGGTGTACCCGGTTCCTCAGAAGGAAACGTGGAGCGTGCAGTTCGTGCGGTGGATTCGATTCGTGATGCTTTTTCGCTGGCACAAACAGAACTATCCGATTCATAACAACTATCAGAAAGGGGTGATTTAGCATGGCTGCAGGAAATGATGATTTCAATCAGATTCTTAGCACTACGCTGAAGAACTACGTTCCGAAGTTGGCGGATAACGTCTTTACTGCCCGACCGCTGTTTTATGCGCTAACCAATGGACAGACATTGCGGCGCATCAGTGGGGGTGCAAAGATTGTTGTTCCGATCATCTACGGGACCAACTCAACCGCCGGTTCTTACGCAGGCGACGACACTATTTCCATTACGGCTCAGTCAGGCATTACGGCTGCTGAGTACGACTGGAAGCAGTACGCCGCTAGCGTAACGATCACCGGTATTGAGGAAGCCAAGAACAACGGTGAAGCAGCGATCATTGACCTTCTCGAAGGCAAGATCATGCAGGCTGAGGAAACCATCATTCAGAACATGAACACCATGTTCTGGTCGAATGGCGCTGGCAACAGCGGCAAAGACATGTTTGGTTTGAACGCCCTAGTGGGAACTGGAAACGACGGACCGTCGTCAACCAGCCTTGCTGGCATCGACGCCACCGATTCTGACAACTCTTGGTGGAGGTCAACTCTCACCAATCAGGGTGGTGTCCTAACCGTTGCCGCTATGGCGACCATGTACAACAACGTGTCTGTTGGTAACGACCAGCCGACCATTATCATTAGCGATCAGGACGAGTACGAGGCTTACGAGGCTCTACTCCAGCCGCAGTTGCGGTACACGGATGCCCGTGTGGCAGATGCTGGATTCCAGAATCTGCTCTTCAAGGGCGCCCCTGTGACCTTTGACAGTGACACCAACCTTGACGGTAAGATGTTCTTCTTGAACACCAAGTACCTGAGGTTGGTTGCTCATTCGGAGACTTGGTTCCAGCCAACTCCGTTCGTGCGGCCCACAAATCAGGATGCGCGTTACGCGCAGATTCTCTGCTACGGCGAGTTGACTACGAGCAACCGTTCCCGGCAGGGCATGATTTACGGGCTTACCGACTAACTAGGAGCAGAACTTGAAACGAGAAATCGCCCTTGTGTACAGCAGACATGCTGAACTAGCAGGTGCACGCGGCTCCGCGCCATCCCACTACGCTCCCGGCGAACGCTCTGGAGCGAGGATGGTGCCCGGTGTAACCGGCGACTTGGGGGAACCTCCCATTTCTCACGACGGGTTCTGTTCCGAAATGACCCGCCACGGGGCGCGCTGTAAGGCGCGTCCCGTGGGCGGGTCCACCCTCTGCATCGGACACACGAGGCAAAAGGCTGCCACCTGATGGCAGATATGACCCTTGTTCAAATGCGCACGCAGGCGCGCGCCATTGTGGATATCGACACGACAGATATCTCCGATACGGTCCTAAACACCATTATCGGACAGGGGTTTGATTCAATCGTTTACAGCGAGAAGCGTTGGCCCTTCTACGATGCCTTGACCACGTTCTCCACGGTCGCAGGCCAGAAGGATTACACCCTTGCCGCTGTAGGCGTTTCGGTAACACAGGGTTTGCGCGATGTCGTTGCGATACGCACCGACGATCATGTCGTGCAGTACATCGGTTCCGATGATGCCGACTCCAACTATCCGCTGGATGTTGCTTCGTCAGGGACGCCGTGGGAGTGGAGTTACTGGAACGACACGGTGCGGTTCTACCCCACCCCTAGTTCTGTTGAAACTATTTATGTTCGCGGGATTCGTGATGCCACAGCGTTTGGGCAGGGCAGCAGCGATAGCGCAGTCCCAGACATCCCGGCCCCATTTCACCCCGTGCTAGTTACCTACGCTATCGCCAAATGCTACTTGCAGCAGGAAGATCCGACGATGGCGGACCAGTACATGCGCAGTTACATGATCGAACTTGACAATGTGGCACGCAGGTATGCTGACACACCGTCACCTCAGCCATTGGTAGCGAATAGCCGGTCCTCAAATCGTTTCCTAGCCGGATGGGGGCGCCTGCGATACGCCAATACCGGTGGCGTTGAGTGGTAGCGGGCTATGGCCCGCAGAGAGTTCAAACTAGAGGTTCTGGAAGCCTTCACCGGGGGCCTGAACCTTCGTTCAGATCAGTTCAATCTCGCTGAGAACGAATCTCCCGACCTGTTGAACGTCCTTGTTGACCCGCGCGGCGGTATCCGCATGCGGGATGGTGTGGATCGCCTCAACACGACTGCGTTGAGTGCCGACATAAAGGGCATTTGGGGTTTCCATACCGATGGGGGCACCAGTCAGGTGATGGTCAACTATGACACCAAGGTCGCCTATGCCACCACCAGCAACTTCACCGACATAACAGGCATTACTGCTCGCACCGCAGGTACTCGCGTGTACGGAATGACGATGAACAATGTCGCCTACGGGGTGTCGGGGGACAAGGTTTCGTTCAAGTGGGATGGTTCCAGCGCAGCGGACCTTGGCCTTACGTTGGATGGTTCTGCGGGCAACTTCCCGCAGGCACAGTATGTGGCTTTCTGGAATAACTTTGCGTGGACGGCCAACACGGTCGAATCGGGGACAAGTTACAAATATCGGGTTCGGTGGAGCAACACCAATGATCCTGAGAAATGGTCCGCCGCCGATTATGTAGACATCGACAAGGGGGAACACGGTGATTACATCACCGGTCTTCTCCCGATGGGTGATCGTCTGTTGGTGTTCAAGTCCAACAGCGTGTATGCGATCTTCGGTTTCGATTCTGATTCGTTTCAGGTGGTTACGTTGACGAACAGCGTGGGTTCCACCCCGCTGTCGTCCCCGGCGCATTCTCCGTTTGGAGTATTTTTCTGGTCTGCCGATGAAGGCGTTTACTTGTATAACGGGCAGCAGTTTGTTTGGTTATTCTCCAAGTTGTCTCCAGCGTTGGACGATGGGCGGATTCGCACAACGAGTCCACCCCAGTTGGCGTGGGGGAACAACAAGTTGTACGTTTCGACCGATTGGGTTTCGGACGGGGCAACAACTAGGCGTGTGTTCATTTACGATCCGACGATCAGCGCAGACGGTTCTTGGGTTATGACTGACATTGATGTCGCACCGTTGCTGGCGTTTAGGCCACCGAATGCTGCGGCGACCGTTTATGGGGGCTGTGTTGCCAATACGGGGATTCTGGTTGATGTGGAAGACGATCAGAACCGTACCAGTGACCGTTATGTTGGTTCTACGGAGGCACACATCAACTCGCACTTTGTCACCCGGTGGGTGACCGGCAAGAACCCTATTGTGAAGAAGCGGTGGGGTCGCCCGCGTGTCGTGTTGTCGGCTGAGGCAACGATTACGTTGCCGATTCAGATTTACAAGGATTTTGATAAGTCGGAACAGACGAACTCTTTCGACTTGTCGGTGGTTGGGAAGGTATCTCAATCGCGTTGGGGTACGGCTAAGTGGGATGATGCCGACCCGGATTCGTCGTATTTGGCTGAGTGGGATGCTATTTCGGCGGATTTGACTGCAAATGTACAGAATCTGCCCACACTTGGGACAGGAAGAAGTATTAGTATGAAGGTCAGCGGTCCTTCTTCAGACAACCACTGGGAAGTCAACGCATTGGCATTTACATACACGCCAAGGAGACTTAGGTAAATGGCAACGCTCGCTGTTACGAACACATTCTCCGCTGGAACGACTATCGTCGCAGCGGACGTAAATCAGAACAATGACGATATCGAAGCGTTTATCAATACGACGCCGGGTGTTGTTCAGAACGACATTGTTGACGTAAAGGGCGACCTGATTGTCGCTACTGCCGCTGACGCTGTGGCGCGTCTGGCTGCTGGTACGAACACTCATGTTCTGACTGCCGATTCGACTACGGCTTCTGGTTTGGCATGGGTTGCGCCTACGGCAGGGACGGTCACGGCGGTTACTGGGACAGCCCCGATTGTGTCGTCTGGTGGGACAACACCTGCTATTACAGTAACGACTAACGATGCTCAACTTGTTCTGAACAACACCA
>Ga0098054_1001247_pt1 | contig 13092 bp, 10 predicted proteins | sample 16_taG_FD_75048 | JGI IMG/M metagenome (GOLD analysis project Ga0098054, IMG submission 75048) | Marine viral communities from the Subarctic Pacific Ocean - 16_ETSP_OMZ_AT15313 metaG | ecosystem: Environmental > Aquatic > Marine > Oceanic | place: Pacific Ocean | collected 2015-01-18
CGATACTTCGGTCAAATTCATTTCTTGAATCAGGACTAGTTTGGCATTTGTAAGTTGGTTTCTATTCTGTGTCAACAAAAGTTTATCTCCCAAAAGATTGGACTCTGCTTCATAAAGGTCGGCGCCGGCCATTAACCCAAGTTCCACTTGTTTTTGGACCAAATCATAGTTTCCTTGTGAAATTTCCAGTTGCTCCAAGGAATTGGCCACCAAACCTTCGAAAAATTTAATATCGTAATAGGCGCTCATTACCCTAAAAGCTAATAGAAATTTCTCTTGTAGAATATCTTCTTGGGTAGCCTTGTAAATGAACTTGGAGGCTCTAATGGAATTTAGCTTTTGAAAACCACGAAACAAGTCCAAGTTGGCGTTAAGGGAATAATTATTACTGAAGAACTGCGTATTCACAAAATCGTTGGTCTGTGGATCTGCAGATCTACCGTATCTAATACTGTAATCGGTGGACCCATTTACGGATGGTAACAAGTCCCTGACAGACTGTCTATAATATTCCCTGCTAGATTCGTTGTTATAAGCAGTATTCTTCACTTGAAGGTTATGCTCAATGGCATAGTCCACACATTCTTCTAAGGTCCAAACCTCTTGGGAGACCCCAATGAATGCAGTAAATAATAATAAGGTTGTTATGTATGTTTTTAGACTCATAATTTTATCCTGTGCCAAACTACTGTCCATTCTTGTGCCAAATTCATTTTAAACTGAATATCAATTAATTACGATATTAAATCAACAGTAAGAACTAATTAGATGTAAAAATTTTATACAAAAAATGTCAAAATATTTTACACTAGGTTAAAACATATCGATGCAATTACTAGTTTTAACCAAGAAAATGAATCCAGAGCCTTATGGTTGATGCCAAAATTTTAGTTGTTGACGATAATAAGAGCGTGTTAAGTGCTTTGGAAATTCTATTGCAGTTTGAATACAAAAGCGTTCAAACCATTTTTAATCCCAACCAGATTTCCTCTTTTCCGAATTTGGAAGACATTGATATCGTGCTCTTGGACATGAATTTTTCAGCCGGAGTAAATACGGGCAACGAGGGTTTGTATTGGCTCAACGAAATCAAAAAGAAGTCGCCCAACACATCGGTAATCATGATGACCGCATATGGTGCTGTAGACCTTGCCGTTAGGGCGCTCAAACAAGGGGCTTCCGATTTTGTGCTGAAACCCTGGAACAACGAACGTTTGATGACCACAGTAAAATCGGCCTATGAGCTGAGAAGGTCCAAACAGGAAATACATAACCTAAAGAAAAAAGAGAACAACCTTAAACAGGTCATAAACGAAGGACGAAATTATATCATTGGTCAGTCCAAGGCATTGACCTCTGTACTTAACCTCGTGGCAAAAGTGGCCAAAACCGATGTCAACGTACTTATTACGGGTGAAAACGGTACAGGAAAAGAATTGATTGCAAGAGAACTACATCGTTTGTCTTCCAGAAAGGATGAGGTTTTTATTGGAGTGGACATGGGTTCCATTGCGGAAAACTTGTTCGAAAGTGAACTCTTTGGGCACACCAAAGGCTCTTTTACCGACGCGAAAGAAGATAGGGCCGGTAAGTTTGAGGCCGCACACCAAGGCAGTCTATTTTTGGATGAAATAGGCAACCTTTCCTTACAAATGCAGGCCAAACTATTGTCCTCCATCCAAAATAAATCCGTTGTGAGAGTGGGTTCCAATCAGCACGTCAATGTAGATATTCGGCTCATTTGCGCCACCAATTGCAATTTGGAGCAAATGGTCTCGGATGGCTTGTTCCGTGAGGATTTGCTGTACCGAATTAACACCATACATATAGAAGTACCTCCATTGCGGGACCGCGATGACGATATTTTGGTGCTGGCCGATTTTTTCTTAAAAAAGTTTGCCCATAAATACGATAAGAGCGGATTGCGCATCAATCAATTGGCACAAGAACGGTTAATGGAATACCCTTGGCCGGGCAATATAAGAGAGCTTCAGCACACCATGGAGCGTGCCGTTATTCTTGCTGATGGCAATGTTTTAAAACCCTCCGATTTTCTATTGCACGCCAAACCCATGCAATCTATCGACAACGAACCCATGACCCTCAATGAAATGGAACAGCAGATGATTTTTAGGGCTTTGGAACAGAATGAGGGAAACTATAGTGCAGCAGCCGAACAATTGGGCATATCGCGCCAAACACTTTACAATAAGTTGAAGAAAAAGAACCACTGATGGCAAGTAGAAACTTTTACATTCAGCTTATTCTTCGGGTAATCTTTCTCTCCGTAACAGCCATTTTAATGGCTTTTTCATTATCGCATAAATGGTATTTTACTATGGGGCTCTGTGCCGTGTTAATGGTCACCCAGGTCTTTTCCTTGATTACTTTTATAAATCGCACCAACAGAAAAATATCGTATTTTTTTGATGCAATCAAAAATGAAGATTTTACCCTACGTTTTCCAGAGGGGGTCACCATTGAATCCTTTAAAGAACTAAATAAAAGCCTAAACCGCGTTAACGGGCTTATCCAAGAAGTACATATGCAGCTTCAGGTGAGGGAACAGTATTACCAAGAAATTTTGAAGCAGGCCAGTATCGGTATCATGACCTATAATGAAAAAGGACACATTTTGTTTGCCAATCCTACGCTTGAGCATTTATTGGATTACACGCCGCTAAACCACATCAAACAACTAAAGCAGGTTGATGAAAATTTGTATGAAATCTTCAAAAATTTTAAACCTTTTCAGCGCAAGTTGTTTCAGCTGTCCAATGAACGTGAGCAGATACAGTTGGCTTTAAAGTCCACACCGTTAACCTTGGATGGCCAATCCTTACAATTGGTAGTGGTTCAGGATATTCATAAGGAGCTGGATGAAAAAGAAACGGAATCCTGGGTGCGACTTATCCGCGTGCTCACCCATGAGATTATGAACACTATAACTCCGATTGCCTCCATATCGGATTCCATTATTAAATACTACCGAAAAGGGGACAAAATCACTCCGATGGAAGAGTTAGAGGAAATCCAGATAAAAAACACATTAAAAGGGTTAGAAGTTATTAAAGATCAAGGTGGCGATCTTATGGATTTTGTACAGTCGTACCGAAGCTTGCTGCACGTGCCCGAACCGAACAAAACTCTTGTGAAAGGTAAAGATTTACTGGAAAAAATTGACGTGTTGATGTCTGCAAGGCTTATTGAGGGCGAAAGTGAGTTCACCACACGTTGCAACCCGGAAGATCTGGAATTCTATATTGATGAAAAACAAATTTCCCAAGTGTTGATCAACTTAGCGAAAAATGGCCTACAATCTGTTGAGTCAATTGAAGGCGGGAAGGTACAGGTGATTGCTGGTGTGGATGAAAATGGCTCAAAATACATTGAAATCCGAGACAACGGACCGGGCATTCCCCCCGAAGTGATGGACGAAATTTTTGTGCCCTTTTTCACTACAAAAAGTGAAGGTACGGGTATTGGACTAAGTCTTTCCAAAAGAGTAATGCAGCTTCATGGAGGTGGCATACAAGTGCGTTCCGTTCCTGAAACAGAAACTGTTTTCCGACTTACATTTGCGTAATCAAATTATGAAAAAAGCTCTTTTAGAATTTTGCTGGAAGCATGTAAACGAAAGAACCGACCGTCTTAAAAAACAGAGTGATGAACTCCAAGAATCTTTGGGTTCCGAAACCAAAAGTTCGGCCGGAGATAAACATGAAACAGGCAGGGCCATGGTGCAATTGGAACAGGAAAAGCTGGGTCAACAATTACAGGAACTCGAAGCTACCCGAAGCATTCTCAAAAAAATTAATATTGAAAAACCGTCAGACAAAATAAGATTGGGTTCCCTGGTAAAAACGAGTATGGCCGATTATTTTATCGCCATCTCCGCAGGAGCATTTAATCATGATCAAGGGATTGTTTACTGTATTTCTGCAAATGCCCCTATTGCTAAATTGCTTATTGGAAAAGAGAAGGGTGAAAACTTTGTTTTTAATGGGAAGGGCCAATCAATCTTGGGGATTTTTTGAAATAATTGCCCGTTTAAGACTCTTCTTCTACAAGCCTCATATTTGATTTGTCGCGATGGAAAACGATAACAAGAAAAAGTATTCCTATAATAATTAAAAACACAATTTCAATGCTAGACAACAATTGATTCATGCCTAAAGACCTTTTGGAACGCTGCGTCAACTGCCTGCCTTCCAAAAGCTGTACCTCCGCAAGTTCGTCAAGGTTTCTGCTAATACTGTTCAGCACGGAAATAATTTCTTCTTTTGAGCTATCATTTTTGGTATGGTTGATCTCCAAGGTTTTAAGTTCCGCATAGTTTTCTTTCAAACTCGTTAAGAATAGTGACTCCTCCCGAGTCAAGTCAGTTTTCTCAAAATCCGCCAGAATGTTTTTAATCTCGGGGTATTGTGGAATTGCTTTGTTATCCGTTGTGCTGTTCGCCAAGAACAATTCTTTTTTGTGAAACAAATTGTTCAGCGTGTAAATATATTCTTGGACCACCAAGCGATCCTCAAAAACCGAATCCACGCCATGCTCTACTGTAGAAAAATTTCGGTTGTTCAGCCGATTGGATGCAAGAACCAATAAAAATGCTGCCGCAAGTATAAAACCTGCATGAATACGTTGCTTTATTGTTCTTCTTTTTAGCATCCTTTTGGGTATTACATGAATTTATATATGTGTAAGCGAATGATATTAAAAATTTTACAGGGAAACAAATCCGCCCAGCCATTAGCTAACCATTCTAATTGAGCAAACCTAATGCTTTCAGCTGAGCGGAAATCATCAATCAACTACAGTACACTTAACTCGCCAGACTCAAGTGCTTCTTTTAAATCCGCCTTAACAACCGGGTGACTATTAAAAAACCTTCTGCCGTCAGCTTTTTTTATTCTCACTACCAGAGTTCCATCTATTTTCTCTTTTATCTCAGTCACAACCACTTTGTTCCCAACTACTGCTTTATAATTGGCAATACCTCCTTTTTTAATAATGAAGTTGGCTCTCGGAAAATCAATGTGCTTAAACTTGGGTGCATCGGGGCGACCAATTTCCAAAACATCACCCACTTTTACCTCTTGGGGATTTACGCTTTGTGCGTTGATATTTGTGGTGGCTACCACGAACAGAATTGCTAAAACTAATATTCTCATAACTATATATATTTAGGGTTTACGATTAATTTTCTTGCTACATTTTTATAAATCAAAACTGGGTGATGTTTGGTGTGATTGTTCTACTCCAACAATCTTGAAGGATTGGACATCCGAGGGAAACCCGAGCTGAATTTGATCGTCCACCGCAAGTCCGACCAAGCTGGCTCCTAGGATACTTACCACAGATATCATGTTCTTTTTAAGGTTATTGCGGGTTGATGCAACCAATTGAAAACTTTGACGTGATCCCATCATAAATTCCACCGTAACCTTGGAGTTCAACCGAACCACATCGTCCGGCATATCCCACTCATCTTCCACCAAAGCCCGATCGATTCTTTCGCCCAACTGTTCCAAGGCATCCTTATGGGCATAATCCTCATAATACCGATGAAAGTTTAGTATTCTTTTCAGCGTTAGATAATCCTTTTTTTCCATGATAAGGCTTCCGTATTTCATTCCCAGTTCTTAACGGACGGGGCGCTAAAACCAACACCCCAGCATTTGTTTCATTAAGAGGCAAACCCTGTGCCATTTGCAGAAACATCAATATATGACTCTATACAAAGTACTGTTTATCAATATTTTATAATTATTTTTGATTTTGATAAAAAATTTGAAACCGGGTAAATTTTACCCAGTTGGAGCAAAATACCCCAGAGGCTATTTTAGTTTTTCGCGAAGTGTTTTGCGGTTGATTCCTAAAATTTCAGCAGCTTTGGTTTTGTTGCCTTGGGTAGAGATAAGCACTTCTTGGATGTATTCTTTTTCTTTTTCCTGAAGTGTTTTATAGCTTTTTTTCGGGAAATCGATTTTATATTTTAGTTGGTCCGGAAGATGTTCCAAAGTGATTGTACCATCACACATAATTACGGCTCGCTGCACCACATTTTCCAGCTCGCGTATGTTTCCTGGCCAAGAATATCTTTGTAAAACTTCAAGGGCACCATCGGCAATGCGGACAAAATGGTCTTTGTACTCAATGCCATACTTCTGCATAAACTTGTCGACCAATAAAGGAATGTCGGAGGAGCGCTCCCTTAGTGGAGGTACATCAACCGTAACCACCGAAAGGCGATAGAAAAGGTCTTCCCTAAAAGTTTTCTTTTGAATCAGTTCTTCCAAATCACTATTGGTCGCAGCAATGACCCGCACATCCAGTTTTTCTGCTTTTTGTGAGCCGATTTTAGTTACTTCTTTTTCCTGAAGCACCCGTAGCAATCTATTTTGAACGGGCAATGGAGCGTTTCCTATTTCATCTAAAAAAATGGTTCCCTTATGTGCCGCTTGGAAAAATCCGTTGCGGTTTTCATTGGCTCCTGTAAAAGCACCTTTAGTGTAACCAAAAAGCTCTGCTTCCAATAAATTTTCAGGAATAGCGCCACAATTTACCGCGATAAAAGGTGCCCGTGCAAACTTTCCCGAATAATGAATTCCTCTTGCCACCAGCTCCTTTCCTGTTCCGCTTTCCCCACGAATCAAAACTGTAGCACGGTTGTCCTTTACACGATCTATAATTTCCGTGACCTTACGGAATGCCACGGAATTTCCAATCATATCGGCATAGCCGTTGGCAACAATGGGTTTTACCGGTCGTGTTTTAAAGACGTCTTTCGCTTCTTTACTCGCCAAGGCTTTTTTAACAGCTATGTCCAGCTCCGCTTTTGTAAAAGGCTTGGTCAAATAATCCGTAGCCCCGTGTTTGATCACACTAGATGCATCTTCTACCGATGGAAAGCCCGTCACCACCAATTTAGGCATATTGGGATAATGTTCGGCTACATATTTTACCAATTCCAACCCATCGATCTCAGGCATATTAATGTCCGTCACCAACAAATCTATCTCGGTATCCTTTAAAATATATAGCGCCTCCTTTACCGAAACGGCCTTGTAGGTGTGATAATCCATCGATTTTAAGTGCCGTTGCAGCAGCTCAAGAATGTCGATATCGTCATCAACCAGCAATATGTTCTCCTTTTTCAACAAACCGTTTACTTTTTTGGGAATTGCAATGTAAAGATAGTACCTGTTGGGGTATTCGGGGTAACCGCAATGCTGCCGTGATGGCTCTGTACAATGCCGTGCACCACGCTAAGCCCCAATCCAGACCCTTCACCCACAGGTTTGGTAGTAAAAAACGGGTCAAAAATATGTGCTTTGGATTCTTCTGGTATGCCAGGGCCCTGGTCGGCAATTTTTAGGATGATATTTTCTTTTTCAATCGCCAGTGAGACTGAAATAGTGCTTTTGGGCGGCGCAAAATAGATGGCGTTTACAATTAAATTGAAGACCACTTGGGTCAACTGAATTTTATCAATACGAAGTTCAATGGTATCTTCAGAATGTTCAAAGTCACAAGAGACGTCATTCTGGCGCAAGGTAGTCCGCAACATATTGATAGCTTCCTCTATCACTTCCACTACGTTGATGACTTCCCGTGTTTCGGGCATTTCGCAGGCAAAAAACATCAGTTTTTTGACCACTTCCCTTGAAAATATGGTGTTCGTGATGATTTTGTCCAAATCCTTGAGGGCTTGCGGATCATCACTGATATGTTCCTGTAACAGTTCGGTAAAGCCCAAAATGTTGGCTAGTGGTGTGTTGAGCTCGTGAGCAATGCCTGCCGTGATTTCCCCCAAGATGCGAAGCCTATCGGATTGTTCCACTTGTCGGCGGATGTGTTCTTCCTTTTCCTTGATTTCCTTGCGCTCCAACAGATTACCTACTTTTAGGCAAACATTATCCAACAGTTGTTGCTCTTCCTCCAAAAAATCCTTGAGTTGGTACTTGGGGGACGGATACCCAACTTTTATCTCACCCTTTGGTTTGTTGAACACGGTAATGACTGACTCCAAAAACACATAGTCTTCCCCTTTCTCCTCGGTCTTTATAAAATAATCGGAGGTGGATAGTAGCACGTAGGTTTCTTGGTCGAACTGCCAAGCACGCTCCAAGCATTGCACAATACCAAGCAATGCGGTTTCCATATCATCGTAATCGCAGTTGACAATCAATGAAGTAACCTCGTATAAACAGGTGAGTTCTTTGATGCGTTCCTTGAGCTTTTGTTCGGCGGTGAGCATTTTTCCTCCTTTTTAGCAAATTAGTGAATTCTTGGTATTTGGCAATTATCTTTCAAAATGCAAAAAACTGATCTATTATACCAGGATCGCCAGAAACCTGAGCTTATCAAAAAAACAGCCGCATTATAAAACATTAAAGTATTAGGGTTTTAAATAATGGTTTTTAGTGGATCGCGCGAAAAGAATGCTTTTACAGACTTGAATCAGGCTTTTTCTAAATTTTCCTAGTTAGCGGAATAATTGTTTTCAAAAGGACTACAAGTTTGTTCAGTATGGTACAAAAGGCCATTAGCCGACATCCCCTCAACAATAACCTTTACCTCTTTCTGTTCATTCAAAGGTACGGTGATTGAATATGGTGCTTCTGAGTTGACCTCAAGTTGACTTTCCCACCAAGTAGCACCATATTTTTTATATAAAAATGAAGTGTAATCAGGATAATTTGGTGTAAAATAGGTTTCTGTACGGCTGAATCCTTTTGGTATGTAAATACTTGTAAATTGTCCTTCTCTGCCATACAATTCATCATAATCATACCGTAATGATAACGAAATGAAAGGCTCTAGTCTATTCTTGCTGTAAACCATTGATTTTATAGAAGAAAGTGGCCTGGAAATAAGCTCACCAGGGCTGGCCAACATGCCCTCAATTAATACAGGCACTGATCTTAGGTAGGGAGGATCTGAAACGTAAATACTAATACCCCCTTCCCCCTTAACCGAATTCGGATATATCTTAAAGCCCAGCCTTCGGATATAGCTTTCAAAAGTGTATCGTTTTATTGCAGTTTTATCAATGATTCGTCTTTCTATATTAGCGGTTATTTGAAATTTTGTGACCTCCTTTGCCCTTTCCGAAACCACAACTTCGTTAAGCGATATGGTCCTATCTGTCAGGTTCAGGTCTTCATCTGTTTTTAAAAGCATAGCTTCTGGTTCAAATTGGCTAGTGTTCCCTAGCCATTTTGTATAATCAAATGTGTCCTCTTTAAGGTCATTAAAGTAGAGTTCCGCTTTTGGCATTCTCAATTTTCCTTTGTGATCCAGAACACTGATCAAGACAGAATCCCCCTTGAATAGTGGAAGGCTCCCCTCGAAGCGCTTATTGGATTCAAGATCAAAAAGATTGACAGCACCAAACGATTGGGACATAATGGAAACCTGTTTTTCATTTTTAGTGTCTGCATCCAAAACCTTTCCGTTTATGGCAATATTTTTTTCGAACTCATATATGTTGTTTTGGCTATCACCCATCCTAAGGTGTCCGTTGAACTTTTCAGTTCCTTCCATTAGCAACCTGGTATCCATTTGATAATCCTTTAAACGTTTGTTCCCCTCAAAAAAATAGTTGCCATCATCAAATTGCTGCTTGAGGTAAGGCTGCACTAAAAAGGATGAGCTTATCGAATTGTTGGGAAAGTATGCGTTTGTTTCAGCGGGAAGCACTGACATACTAACATTGGCCATTTCGTTTCCTTCGGGGAGTATCAAGTCTATTTGTAAGGAATCTTGATTTTTGGTCAGGCAATAGCTTACACTTACCGAGTGTGCCTTTTTACCCAGCGTTTGTTTGTTAAAAAATATACGCTGTGAGATGGGTTTCATTTCCTCATCTAAAATCATCGCTGTATTGATTCCGTTGGGGATTTGATTTCGGTTTACCGAAATTACATCATTGTCTCTATCAACATTATCACGGTAAATGAACGACCGATTAGTATTGTCAAAAATTGCTATTAAATGTTTTTTAACCTGGCTTGATGTTAAACTGGTGTTTGACCATTTAGGCCTTATGATGACAACATCTTTTGCCGTGTTGTCCACACTGATTCCTACTCCCTGCTGAAGATTAGTTTTCAGTTTTTTGGTAATCCAAAGACCGTTTGGATCTTTGATTTTTAAAAAATACGATGTGGTGGGGTCGGCAAAAAAACCAAACCTACCTTGCCCCAACTCGTTTGTTTGAATATTTGACTGAATTTGAGCACCTTCTTCAGTCACCAGACGTATGCCACTCGTTTTAATTGGGTTTAGAGCCTCGTCGTAAACCATTAAACCCACACTATTGTATGTGTCAGCTACAATTTGCTGTCCTTCAGGGTGAATCAAAATGGTCATTCCTCCCTTGGCTTTGGTAGGGGTTTGCTTCGCATTTCCAATCATCGTGATTTTTTGAAGAAAAGGAGTGGCAACCTCAAAGTTTTTCATGTAGTTGGTCCATGCCATAAGGGTATATGAATCCTCAACAAAAGTTGAATCAATTTCGAAATCTCCGTAGCTGATACCATTGTTGACGAAAAACATTTTTTTTATCAGGACCTTTCCGTCTTTTGAAAAAATGCCAACATGTAGATTGGTGGTATTCGAAGATGGCAAACGCTGATTCTGATCCTGAACGTAGGCCTGGAACCATAGTCGTTCCCCTTTGAAAAATGCTGTTTTATTCAGGTGTAGATGTATGTTTTCAAGCAATGGTTCCTCTTCTACACCTATTGTTGTCGCCTCTTGTCCAAAAGCAGCAAAGACTAGTGTCAAAAAAAAAGGGAATGTAATTATGTTTTTATAATGGACCACTACGAATAAAGATAGAACATTCTAAGTGCAAAAATTATGCCTATCCATAAGAAACTTCCTTCAAAACGTAATCTCTAAAACGAAAAAAAACCTAATGATTGGGGGTTTTATGTGGTCCCATTGGTATTATGGAAGTAGAAGGCAGAAAAGAACCTGTTGCCCTTTTCGCTCCCTTAATGCCCACTAATTCTTTAATGACGTCAAAATCTCTGGGAGCCTTTGTGCAAAATTGAAGCTGTAAAAGCCAAAAAAAAACGGATGGAAAAAAGCCACACCATCAAATATGATTGATTTTGAGGATGCTAGAATGAGCATAAACAATATCTGCGTAAATTAGAGGGCACATACATCAAACCAATTGCCATGAAAATACTTCCAAGCTTTCTACTTTCCCTTTTTTTATTTGTATCCGCCTGTAAAAAACAGGAAAGTCCCAATACAATCCAGATAGCGGGCCTAACAGAAAATGTAGAAGTACTTCGGGACGAGGTGGGAATCAACCACATCTATGCAAACAACCAACATGACCTGTTTTTTGCACAAGGCTATTATGCTGCCAAAGATCGGCTGTTTCAATTTGAAATATGGCGAAGGCAAGCTACTGGAACGGTTTCGGAAATTTTGGGGGAAAGAGAGCTGAAACGCGATATCGGAACCCGCTTATTCAAATTTAGGGGCAACATGAAGACCGAGATGCAGCACTACCACCCCGATGGGGAAGAAATCATAACAGCTTACACCGATGGGGTTAATGCCTATATTGAGGAAGTCCTTCAAAACCCACAATTGTTACCGGTTACCTTTAAGGCCTTGGGCATCTTGCCGCAAAAATGGACCCCCGAAGTGGTTATTTCCCGACATCAGGGTCTATTGGGCAATATCACCACCGAATTGGAAATCGGTCGAACAGTAGCCAAATTGGGGTCAGAAAAAACGAAGGAATATTATTGGTTTCATCCCAAGGAGCCAAACATAACATTAGACCCAGCAATAGACCCTTTGCTTTTATCCAACGATATCTTGGAATTGTATGAAGCATACCGAAAACCAATAAAATTTGAACCCGAGGATATTCTACCGGCTTATCGTGTGGAAACAGGACTGGCTTTGAATACTTCGTCAGATTATTCAAGTACATCTGAGGCCGATAAAATGTGGATTGGCAGCAACAATTGGGTAACAAGTCCATCCTTGGCAGCAAACCGACATGCCTATATGGCCAACGACCCCCACAGAACATTGGCCGTGCCTTCCCTTCGCTATTGGGCCCACCTATCCGCCCCAGGTTGGGACGTAATCGGTGGCGGTGAACCGGAGATTCCCGGAATTTCCATTGGCCATAACCAATATGGTGCTTGGGGTTTGACTGTTTTCCGAACTGATGGGGAGGATTTGATGGTCTATGAGCTAAACCCCGAAAACCTCAACCAATACAAATACCAAGACAACTGGGAAGACATGGAAGTGATTACCGAAACAATCCCGGTAAAAAACAGTGACGATGCTAAAGTGGATTTGAAATATACCAGACATGGCCCTGTAACTTATATCGATTCCATCAATCATGTGGGCTATGCTGTAAGATGTGCTTGGTTGGAACCAGGAAGCTCCCCCTACTTGGCATCTCTGCGTATGAACCAGGCCAAAAATTGGGAAGAGTTCCGCGATGCTTGTGATTATAGCAATATTCCGGGTGAGAATATGATATGGGCAGACAAAGAGGGCAACATTGGATGGCAAGCAGTAGGTATTGCCCCCATCCGTAGAAATTTTAGTGGTTTGGTGCCCGTTCCCGGAGATGGAAGGTATGAGTGGGATGGTTATTTGCCCATCAAACAAAAGCCACATGATCAAAATCCTGCCAATGGGTTTATCTCCACGGCCAATCAAAACGTGACGCCAGACAGCTATACAGAATGGGATGTTATTGGTTATTTGTGGAGTGATTCCTTTCGCGGAGATCGATTGAAAGAAGTATTGGACTCGGGCAAAAAACTGACCATGGCCGATATGAAGGCACTTCAGACGGATTATTTGTCCATACCCGCACGTAACCTTGTTCCTATTTTGGGAGAGCAATCCTTTACGGAAGATATGCCTAAAAAAGCACAGCAATTGTTATCCGATTGGGATTTTGTTTTGGATAAATATTCTACAGAAGCCGCCATTTATGTTGCTTGGGAAAGGGAATTGCTGAATAGCTATTTTGATTATTTCCCCGATTCAGAGGCCGAGCATGTTATATCCAATATTCAA
>Ga0098054_1001251_pt1 | contig 13062 bp, 14 predicted proteins | sample 16_taG_FD_75048 | JGI IMG/M metagenome (GOLD analysis project Ga0098054, IMG submission 75048) | Marine viral communities from the Subarctic Pacific Ocean - 16_ETSP_OMZ_AT15313 metaG | ecosystem: Environmental > Aquatic > Marine > Oceanic | place: Pacific Ocean | collected 2015-01-18
TAATGAAAATTACAAAACAACTGCTAGCGCAGATTATTAAAGAAGAAATAGAGCATCTTCTGAATGGAGAGGGCCTGAAACAAATCAAAGAAGAACTGCAGACGACTTTTCATGAGGCGCGATCGGGGCCGGCTGGAGCTGGTGGCCATCACGTGCCCGGGGCTGGCCGAACGGGAGTTTCAGGGCATGCCGGGATGGGCAGAAAATATGCCAGAGACAGGCTGTCTCCGGAGGGCCTAAAAAATTATTGGAGCAGGATTTTCGAAAAGGCAGGATTTTCAAACGAAGAGGCGCTGAATAAGTTAGTTGATAATAAAATATCTGCAGATATGATGTTGGCCGGCATTTCAGCTTCGGGCCCTCAACGTGCATTACGTTCTTGGATATATGGTCCTGAAATGAAGCCCTTGTTGACGTGGCTTAATATCAATCAGGGAAAGTATTCAGGATATACACAAGCCGGAGACATACCCGGCGCGTCGGCGCGAGGAACTGTTGGCGGAGGCACGAGCGGACTTGCTACTCATGAGGCGTTGGAAAGAGATAAAATCACAGAAGAACAGATAAAACAATTTTTGGAAGAAGAGATAACAGCAGCTAAAGAGGCACGCGAATCTTATGATCATGTTCTTGCTGCTTTAAAAAGATGGCCGGCCGGAATGTTAACAAGAATGATGGATGATCTGAAGGTATCTGATCCAGAAAAATGGGCTGATTTAATGCAAATGCAATCCGGTGAACAACAGCAACTTGATTTGCCTGAAGAGGGACTAAAAGAAGACATTGAGCTGCCTGAAACGCCTGACTTATTCCAAATGGCGGAAGATTTACGCAACGTTGCCGATAGTTTTAATCCAGAAGAAGCTACCGTACTAAAACAAGCTGCAGAAATATTACACACGGAAAGTGGTGTTTTTGAATAATGAAAATTACAAAAAAACGATTAAAGCAAATTATTAAAGAAGAGCTAGCAGCTGCAATCAAGGAATGGGGGAGCGGACCGGGATATGGTACTTTGGATCGTATTGAGCGCGAACGAGCAGCTGCGGGGAAAGGAGCTTTTAAAAGCCACGGAGGAGCAGCTGGAGCCGTGCTAGCTGACCGGAGGCGTCGGGAGGCGGAAGCAAAAGCTAAGCGCGGCGGCCGGCCGGGGCCGCTCGAACTCAAGTGGTTTCCTGAATTATTTCCTGAATGGGAATGCTGCAGAGATCAAACTCCGGGTGGATTTGTTGGAAAGAAAGCCGGCGGGGAGTGCAAGAGCACGGAGGATTGTGCTAGCGGGAAGTGTCGCGGCGGAGAGTGCCAGGCATGCCAGTACGAAGGATGCAATTAAAGAAAGAGTTAAAGGACCCTTAACATGAAAATTACAAAAAAACGATTAAAGCAAATTATTAAAGAAGAAGCTGACGCAATGCGGGAAGCGCGGGATGTGGGGGGAGAAGACTCACCGACGATGGGAGATATAAAATTTTCTGGCAAATACGACCAAGCTTTTGATGACGAGTCAGGAGATATCCCTATGTCTAAGCTTGCGCAAGGTACCGAAGATATTGAATTAGAGCTTGAGCAACTATTGGCCAGTGGAAAAGTCAGCCAATATGAATATGATATCGCTATGAATGTAGTAAGTCTAATTAAAAAACAGCAAGGCACTCTTAAAGAGGAAGAAGATCTTGAACAGGTTGTCAAAGAGGAGATTGTAAAAATCTTTGATGAGGGCTTTGGAGAGAGATTTAAGCAGCACCTCCAGGGCATTGGCAAAAAATCTAAGCGCGGACAATCTAAGAAGACGGCAGTTGACATGGCAGCGCTGCAGGCGATCAGACAAATGAAATCTCGGGGTGCCGAAGAGCCGGAGAGCGTTAGTGCCGACAAAGATTATGCTGAGCGCTTTTCGAGTGCAAAAAAGAGAAAGTTAGAAGAGGATGAGCTTGAAGAAGGCAATTGTCCTGACGGTTACTTTTGGAAGAGCGCTGGTGGCTCTGGCGGGGACTGCGTAAAAGATCCTGACTATAAGCCTGAAAAAGGTGATAGTGCATATGCTCGTGGCAATACCGTGTCGCCGCCGCCGGGCTCATATAAATACAAATACGAGGAATAAGTTGTAAAAACGTTTTATTCTTCATATTTAATAGTATAGCGCAAACTTAGGAAATAGTTTTATGTTTAGCGAGTGGAGAATAAATAACTATAATAAAAAATCAGCCAAAAAGTTTGGCTGGGATCCAACTTGGCTTGATCCGATGCTGCAAGGATTTGATAAATACCTAATCGCAAGGATTAAACTTTTTCAGGCAGAACACAGCTTAAAAACTGATGGACTGGTTGGTCCTCAGACCTTCAGAAGGCTTCTTAGTAGTCGCGACCTTGACGCGCGCGGATTCGGTAGCTTTATACTAGTAGATGGAGTCAAGATGAAGATTGACTGGGATGTCAAGTTAAGCCTCCTTCCATCTAATTGCTATAAAAAATCTAGATCCATCAGAAAGCCAAAGATGATTGTTACGCACTGGGACGCAACAACTTCAGCGGAGAAGTGCAGAAGAGTTTTGCATGCAAGAGGGATATCTTCTCATTTTTGTATTGATAATGATGGCGTTATTCATCAGTTTGTCGATACTAACCATGCCGCCTGGCATGCAGGCGGAGTTAATGGCGTTTCGATAGGAATAGATTTTTCTAATGCATATTACACAAAATACAATAAGTGGTATGAGGCACACAAATTTGGCAAACGCCCTGTAATAACCAGCCGCGTCCATGGTAGAAAGCTAGGACCGCACCTTGGATACTATCCTGTTCAAATTGCAGCCTACAAGGCCCTTTTAAGAGCTTTGAGCAGTCATTATGACATACCCCTCCAGTGCCCTACTGAAAACGGCGATTTGATAACAAAAGTCTACGATCCTGCAAAGAATAGAAAATATAAAGGGGTCGTTTGTCATTATCACTTAACGCGGGGCAAGATAGATTGTGCCGGCCTTGAGTTGGACAAGATTTTAGAGGATATCAGATGAGTATATCTTGGAAACAAATAGACGAATATACTCAAGCGATTTATGTTGAAGGGGAGTTTATTGGCGAGGCAAGAGCAAACGTACTTACTCAGAAATGGAAAATGCATCCAAATTTTTGGCTTGGATCGGCGGGTCAAGCATTTTTTTATAAAAAGTATCCTAGCGCTTATAAGTGTGGAAAAGCGATGGCAGATCTTTATTCAGAGTACTGCGCGCTTCATGACCATGCATTCGACGCAGACAGAGAGACACAAGAAATTGACATGAGAGGCATCTTTAAACGAAGAAGACCATGAGGGTTTAGCATATGAAAAATTTGGTATTGGCTCTTGTAGCGCTTATTTCTCTGCAGATTAGTTGCAGCGATGCGGGACAAGAGCATAATACTAATATTCCAGATGTAGTTGAAGATGTAGATGTACAAGAAGAAGATATAATAGAAGTTATTCCTTGGGTAGCCGAACCTCCTCCGCCGGATCCGGAGTGTATTGAGTGCGATTGGTATTTTTGCCCTCCACTAGATTCAATTTGGAGAAAAGAGATATGCTTTAATATTTGTGAAGACCCCAAGGTATTATATTCGGAATCTGAATGCATACAGTATATGGAGTGCGATCCAACACAATATCTTATTGCTGAAGTTGAATGTACGACTGCAGATGGATATCCTGGCACTCAAGAAAAAGTTTGTAATAAAGGCTTGATACAATATACAGATTGCACTACAGCCTGCGAAGAAGAATTATGCAACTATGAAGATGATGATTGCGATGGAGAAATCGACGAAGGGCAGCTAAATGCATGTGACGAGTGTGGAATAATACCTGGCGAGCAGTGTAACGGTTTTGATGATGATTGTGACGGAGATACAGACGAAGGGCTTATTCAGCCCTGCAGCACAGCATGCGGAGCTGGATACGAGATGTGTTATGAGGGAAGCTGGGTATCTTGTACTGCGCCGGCTGAATTAGATGAAGTTTGCGATGGCTTAGATAACGACTGCGACGGTCAGATCGACGAAGGGCTAGAATGTGTTTGTACGATGCAGGATGTCGGAGTGTTGTTTCCGTGTCAAGATGATCCATTATTATGTGGGCAGGGATATAAAACATGTCAATGCTTAGATCCGGATTGTATAGACCTTGCGATGACAGAATGCTATGCTTTGTGTTATTGGGTGCCTTCTGGAGATCCAAATAGTGTTTGTGATCCCCTGATTGGAATGGAACTAAGCCAGGAAAAGTGTAATAATTTTGATGATAACTGCAACCAAGAAATCGATGAAGATCTCAATGCTCCATGCTACACCGGACCAGAAGGAACGATAATGGCCGGCATATGCATACCAGGCGAAATGACTTGTGATGCCGGCGCGTGGGGGAGTTATGATGATGACGAGAACTTCATTCCATTTTATTGCAGTGGCGAAATAACACCTCAAACAGAAATTTGCAATGGGCTTGATGATGATTGTGATGGCATAGCAGACTGGGGCGAAGAGATGAAAGAAACTGATGTTCTTTTCATTGTTGACTGGTCTGGATCTATGGGCGATGAAATGAGTGCCGTAATGATAGCATTAAATCAATTTGCGCAAAATTTCAGTGACGAAGATGTTATTAAGTGGGCATTTATGCGCGGGCCTGTGGCTGTGCTGCCTTCAACTTATGACGAGCGTTTGGAACTAGTACAAGACTTAATCGGGTTCTCTGATTACCTGGCTTCTTTGGCCGCCATGGATACTAGCTCCCAATCGATGAGTACTGCTTTTGAAATGCTCCTTGATGCAATTTATATATCGGTACATAATATTACGGCGACCCTTCCTCAGCCCATGTCTAATTTTCAATGGTCTGGAGCAGCTGGCACAAATGGAATAGGAACTAGCGTAATCGAATCCTCGCCGCCTTTGCAAAATTTTGATATTAGTTGGCGGGCAGGCGCGGATCGTATAATCATTGTTTTTAGCGATGAGGAGCCTCAAAGCTACTTGAGTCCGGAATTAAAGGTAGAAGAGGTTAAAACAGCTGTTTCTGGCACGCCGCAGCTTAAACTATATACATTCTCAAGATCTTCTGGCTCAACACAGTGGGAAGATATTGCTAATGCTGGAAATGGAGCTTGGTATAAACTCACAAACAATCCTACTGAGATGTATGCTAGTTTGATGGAGATTCTTGATGAAATATGTAAAGGTGGAACAAATGAGTAAAGTTGATGAATTAGAAGAAGAAATTAAAAAGCTCGATAAATTAATAGAAAAAGCTAAAAAAGAAAATGCAGAGCTTAAAGATGAAGTTGATTCTCTTTGGGCGATGATGGATGAGATAACAAAATCCGATATTGAAAATTTTTCACACTTGTTGGAAGAGTTTAAATCAGATGTTATTACAAAAACATTGATGATCACAAAGAAGAAAGCAGACTGCTAGGAAAAGCATGAGTTGTTCAAAAAAACAATATTATTATTAATAGTTATGGTATTTTCTATGACATGCGCCGGAAATGAAAAAATTAGATTTTTTCATAATCCAGATCTTGCAAAAATACATAAAAGATCTTTTTGTGATCCCGATAGGCCATTTCCACAAATGATTATGATACCTTTTTTCGGGAAGGCTACACAAATAGTTCCAAGTTGCAATTTATATGAAAAGCATAAAACATCATTATCAATGATAATTTTTTATCAGCAATGGGTCGAAAATTTTGGGGATGATGATCATTCTGTACGGCGCATGCTCGAAGACGTCATGATAGAGTGGGATGTAAACAAAAAAACAGTTAAAAAAGCGTACAATCTCAAAGGTGAAAAAGTTATCAATGTTAGGGTAAATGGACTTGCTCGGGGAGGAAATTACACATGGATATGGGCCGGCTATGTTAATAAAATTTCCGAAACCTCATTGATGCATGAGTTGGAGCATCTTTCTTTGCGGGCAAAAAATGGCCATGGTGATGCAGATCATGAAGGAAAAAAATACAAAGGATGGACATGGGAGCACACTTCATTAGTAATAAAAACAAAAAACATACTTCGTACTTTTAATATTTAACTGCCGCCTCACTGATGACTTCAATTTTTTTCTCTGGACAAGACTGAAGTGGAAAGCGGCATCCATGCCGTTTTGCATATGTTTCGGTAAGCCAACGAACTTTTACCAATTTCAAGTTTTTATTTTTTTTGCCATAGATAATCTTCACAACCATGCCAATTGGCTTTTCGGGTGCGTTTTTAAATCCTCTAAGTGTTACTAAATCTCCCGGCTTCATAAAAAGTGGCTTAAATAACTCTGTCACGGTTACTCCTATCTATCTAATTATAAGCACAGGAGAATAAAATTGTGTGTCCTAACGGGAAAAACAGAACATTATTTTTAATTATATCTGCAGTATTTTTAATTTCTTCTTTATGTTTTGGGGCGTTAGCTCATGTAGGGCATAAAACCAGCACTACAGTACTATTTAATCACAAGCACGATGAAAACTGTGTGCGGCGCGCAGTACGGAAGCAACAAAGAGAAATTAAGAAAAAGTTAAGAAGAATAGAAAATAAGCTTAGAATAGGAAAAAATAAAAATGCACCAACAAAATAATAATGACACATTGCGTAGTGTAAAAGACTGGTTTACTTTCGCTGTTGCTGTTATCGCCACTGTTTCTGGTGTTATTTTTTGGATTCAGAGAGCGGATAATGATCAGTTCGAAAGAATCGAGACAAAAATTGAAGCCGTTGAGGCCGATATCGATAAGATTAGAGAAGATAACGTTGAGATCATTCGATTGATTGGAAAACTTGAGGGCAAATTGGAGAGATAATGACTTTAATGAACAAAAAATCTTGGAATACTTATATAAATGAGAGAAAACTGGTCGATCCAAAAAGATATCTACCAAAAGAAACACTTTATACTGGCCTGTGGGACGACGATGATCTAAAAAAGGCAGTAAGGGAGAAAATATTACAAGTTGCTGAAGAGTTTTGGGAAAGTCTGGAGATAGATGATGTTAACATCGAAGACATCACCATAACCGGGTCGATCGCAAACTATAATTGGACTAATTTTTCAGATATCGATTTGCATATTATTGTTGACTTCTCAAAAATTCCCTTCGATCGGGACCTAGTAAGCGATTTTTTTAGAGCTAAATCCGGAATGTGGAATAGAAAGCATGATATTTTCATGGCCGGACACCAAATTGAGATATATATACAAGATTCTGGGGAGTTACACCACTCGACTGGCGTCTTTTCGGTGAAAGACGGCGACTGGATAATCAGACCCGAGAGAAAAGAGATAGCAATTGATGATAAATTGGTCATGAAGAAGGCTGAAATGCTTGCAGATCAGATCGAACGTGCGTCAGACTTCCTGGAAGAAGAGAATTACGCGCTAGCGCATGAATTTTCTGATAAATTAAAGGAAAAAATAAGAAATTTTCGCAAATCAGGCCTAGAAGACAGTGGTGAATTCTCCCCTGAGAACTTGGCTTTTAAAATTTTAAGAAATTCTGAGTATTTAGGCTTGCTAGATGACATATATGTGCAGTCATATGATAAAATGAGGTCTCTAAACGGCAAATTTGGTAGGAAATTGAAGATTTTTGTTAAAAATGACTTAAAATCAGACCAAATGAAGCTCAACGAAATAGAAAAGTACCAGAAAAAGATCAGATCGCGGCATAAACGCATGAAAAAGCGCCTAATTGCCCTCGGAGGTCAAAAAAATTCAACACCTTACGGCCAAAAACCTAGTTATAAGAGAAGTAAATCAGCCCCGGCGGGCTTTGGTGGGTCTTGATATGCCTGGTGCAGGTTATAGTATAAATAACGCCTCTGAGCAAGATATGTCTGCTCTAGAGAGCATGATAACAAGATTTTACCCTTATGCAAAGGGAAAATTGGGGTTTAAAGACGATATTGGCGTTAATTTGGTGTCTGATCCGGAAAATTCCAAAGATCCTTTTGGAAAAACAGCATATTATGACCCAAATAAGATGCAAATTACTATTTTTGTTGATAAACGGCACGTAAAAGATATGTTAAGATCATTCTCACATGAATTGGTGCATCACGCGCAAAATTGTCGCGGAGAGTTTAATGATAATATCAATTTATCACCGGGATATGCACAAAAAAACCCCCATATGAGAAGAATGGAGGCAGAAGCCTATTTACTTGGAAATGGTTTTCTTGTAAGAGACTTCGAAGACCAAGTAAAATGTGGACAACTTAAGGAGAACAAGCGAATGTCTATTACAAAAAAACAAGCACAGCAGATGGCGGAAAGATTAATTGAAGAGATGCTACCCGAGCAGTTTGCTGCTTATAAGCAAACCCTAGAGGAAATTAAGGAAGAGCTTGAGGAAGAAGTAACTGAAGAGAAAGTTGAAGCATATGCTGTCTCCGAAGAACTAGAATTTCGCAACAATCTGCTTTTCGAAAGACTTACGAAAGAGTGGACTAAATAACCAGAGGTAAAGCATGGCAATCAAATATGTCAATGGTACCAGTGGTGATGATTCGAATGATGGCGATTCAGCTGCAGGAGCTTATGCTACTATTGCGCGCGCGGTCAGCGTGATTAGCTCTGGTACAGGTACGTCTACTAAAAACACTATTGTTGTCCACTCAGGAACTTATGCAGAAGGCCCAATCACTACAACAAAAGATTTTATTTCTTTAACAACAGCTGGTGATGGACTAGTTTCTATTAAGCATGCCGGCGCCAGTACTGGAAATAACAATACATTAGAAATAGGCGAGAACTGGGATCTTACAGGAAATAGTTTAGATCTTGCTATATTCACAAAACAGCTTGATGGGGGCACCACAGTCAGCCATGACGGACCGGTATATGCGGTGAAGCTTGGTACACACGGCGATCCTGCGCATCCTTTCACAGCCAGCAGTGTCGCTTTTGTTGGCCAAAAGTATTTAAAAACTAGAGATGATATAACACACACACAAGAAAGTTTTGGCGATGCATTTGATGTGAGGCCTTATGGGACTGCCAGTAACTGTGTTTTTATGCACCTTTCAAAAGTTGGAGGCTCCTCGGCTTCAACTGCGCGGCTATCTTTGCTGGGGTCTCTGATATTTAACACAGGAATGACTTCAAGTACAGGCAACGGAGTATACGTTCCACATGCAAACTCTGATTTTATCAACAATACCTTTTCTCATTGTACTGGAGGAGCTTATTTAGTGCGTTTTCCAGCAGCCAAAATGATGAATAATTTGTTTACTGATTGTGTAGCTTACGGTGTAAGTGTCACCGATTCAGATAACTTTTTCTTAGATGATGATTCTACAACTATTTTAGGTAATGCAGTTCACAATCTGCACTTAATACGTGCGGCCGGTGACTCTCAGTTGTGGGAAACTTCTACGCCGTCAAATCAAATGTCTAGCTCTATAACAAACATAATACCAATGCCAACAGCATCATTGGGGTACCCGGCTGGGTGGAAGCCAGGAACAGATCTGCTTGTCACTCCAAATAAGTGTTATTCAGAGGATGGAATATTTCCAGGATCTTCATATAGCAATGCTATATTCTACTCTCTCCCGATTACTGCAAGTATTCTTCCGCATGGAGGCAGAAGCCTCAACCATGCTGGCGAAAATAGATCAACTCTCATCCACGCCGAGGGGATTGCTAGCCGGACTGTGCGCTTTACAGGGCCGGCGACAGACTTGCTTGGTATTGCGTGGGATGATGAGGCCAATCCTCCAGTTGGCTGCTTTGCTCAGTATGTTGAATTTGCTAAAGAGCCAGAAGAGGGTAGAGATAAAATAGTAGAACATCATTCCCTAGGTAGAGATACTGTGATTGTAATCCAAGGCCACGATGAAGAGAGGAAAAGCACCTTTAGAAACATTGATGCTCCCACTTTTAACAAGTCAGCGATTACTGCTGCAGGTTTGAGAGGACGCCATACTATTTATAGGGTAACAACCACAAAATCTTAGAGGTTTTTCAATGTCGACATCAATATTTTTAACTGAGGGTGGCGTATATGGCCACATGAGCCACCTTCATGATAATCCAGACCTCACCTTCGCAAAGATGAAAGAAATTCTTGCGGCGGCATCCTCTGGAAAGCTGATAGGAACAGAAAAGACAGATGGCCAAAATCTTTTTGTAAGCTATAATGTTGCTTTAGGCGAGGCGAAGGCTGCGCGCAATAAGGGTAACGTGCAGGGCGGCGGCCTGAATGCTGCAGAACTAGCTGATAAGTTTGGTGGCCGGGGATCTGTTGAAGATGCTTTTAACGACGCCTTTAACGCTTTCGAAATGGTCGCAAGAAGCATTCCTAAGAGAATGCAGCGACAATTGTTTGGCGATGGTAAAAAAAGAATGATTTTTTACAATGCTGAGGTCCAAGATCCAAGAAATGCAAATGTAATCAACTACGATTATAAGACTCTCAATATTCATAGAGTTGGGCATTTCTCAGTTGACTTGCAAACTGGTGAAATATCGCACGAAGATATGCAATCGGCTGCTGATAATTTGGAAGCTGCGCTCGGCAGCATGCAAGATAAGCTCATGAAAACTGATTTTAGAGTTCAAATGAACGCCATCAGAACTTTACAGGCGCTAAGTAACGACAGAGCCCTAAAAGAAACTGTTTCAAAAATAGAAAACACCATAAGTCAAGCAGGAGTTTCTGACGATCAGACAATTGGAGATTTTATGGTCGCAAATTTAGTACCAGTTGTTCGAGGCAGCGTCGAGCTTCCAAAGTCAAATGAAATAAAGCTAATAAAAAGAATCCTTGGAATAAAAAATCCTGAAACTGGTAACAATTTTAGCATTAGAGAGATATCTTTTGGACTCGATAAGAGTGCTATTCCGAAAGTAAAAGAACTGGTTGCCAGCGGCGGGAACATCTTAATCAATATTATTGAGCCGATCGAGATGGCTATTCATGATTTCGCTGTTGAAATGCTAAAAGGGCTGGAGTCTGCTTTTGTAATCGACCAAAGCAGAGAGGTTGAAAGATTGAGATCTGAAATTGCAGATGCAAGAGAAAAAATAAATAACTCTAGTAATCGCGATGCTATTGATATTCTTGAAAAGCAGTTTAGGAAAATTAAAGAGCTAGAAAATATTTCAACGGCAGCAGAGGGCTTTGTATTTGATTATGATGGCCAGACTTATAAATTTACTGGCAACTTCGCGCCGGTTAATCAGATCTTGGGAATGTTCAAATATGGCAGAAAAGGGATCCCAGCAATTAAAGACTTGGTGGTGGAAGCCTCAAATGATCAGATTGACACAGTAGTGGCCCTTTATCCTGGTCGCTTCCAGCCAATGGGGCGCCACCATGCGACGACGTTCAAGTGGCTAGAAAACAGCTTTCCCGGGGGTAATGTGTTCGTCGTAACTTCAGACAAAGTCGATTTACCAAAATCCCCTCTCAATTTTGCAGAAAAGCAACAAGTTGCTGTTGCGCACGGTATTGATCCTGAAAAGTTTGTTGAAGTGAAGAATCCTTATAGAGCCGAAGAGGTGTTGAGTAATTACGATCCAAATAGAACAGCTGTTATTTTTATGGTTGGTCAAAAAGACATGGAAGAAAGTCCCAGATTCGCAAATATAGGCGGGCTTACTAAATCCGGCAAAGCTTCATATTTTAAGAAGTATGACCCCTCCATGGAAGATCTTAAACCGTTTATGCAGCACGGATATCTTATTGTAGCACCACATATTTCATTGGATATTCCGGGATATGGAGAGATGTGCGGCACCACATGTCGTACTGCGTTAGCAGGCGGAGATGAAAAAACATTTAAGGACGTCATGGGGTTTGAGGATCGGTATTTATTGGACTTATTTAAAGAGAAGTTCAATCAGTTACAGGAATCAAAAAAAAAGTTTACAATGCGCCTCCTATCTTCTTTGGTTGAAGATATTATTAATGAATTTACTGGTGTTGGAAGTATTTCTGGTCCGATGGTGGCTAGTTCAAATAAAAAGAAAAAAGGAAAGAAGAAAATGATTAGCAGAGACCAAATTATAAGAGAACAAAAATTAAAATTAGTAATAAGAAATATTATTAATAATAAGCTAGAAGAACAAGAAAGTAAAGTTTTAATTGAAGAAAATAAATTAAGACAAGCTATTAGGCTCTTATTATCGGAAACGACTGCAGTTGCTGATAACGATCCTGCACCACATTCTTCAACGGGCATTAACGTGCTAGAGGACCTTCTCAAAAAAATCATTCCTATTATTGAAATAGATTTCAAGAAGCTAACCTCCAGCGAAGAGCAGAGAGCTTCGTATAGAGCGCATATGATCAGAGCGGTCGAGGATGGCTTGGCGCCACAGAAGGTTGCTAGATCGGCTACAACGATGGCCCAGCTAGAAGAGCAAGACGAAGAGGAAGAAGAGGCAATCGATATAAAAGTTCATGAACCTGAACTAGATGATAAATTTATCCCCATTGAGGATGAAGAGCCAGAAGAAGATAAACAGGAGCCTGAAGACGAAAAAGAAGTCTTCGCAATCGCCGGCAAGGACAGAACCGGAAGGAATGTTGCTTATGATACTTTCAAAAAAATTGGATCGAGCATCATCGACGCGTACGACGTTTTGGAAGATCCAAAAGACATGGAAATATTTTATGATTACCTTTTGACCAACTTGAAACTATATTTTGATAAGTTCACAAATGATATAGTTGACGTCACAGAGCCAACAACTGATGAGTATGAAGATGCTAAGGCCGAGGACGCAGAAGGATACGAAGAAGTAGAGTTTTAGAAGTGTGGGAAAAGAAAAGAAGCAGATTTAAGAAAAAAGATCAGTATTATTATAGTATTTCAAATAAACTTAAGTCATTAGGAAGAATAAACGAAGAGTTCGAGATCCAGCTTGGCTCTTTGACTCTTGAAGATATTATTGGCTTAAAACTCGAACTCTCCGCGAAGACTGTTAACTATGATTTGTATGGAATAAACATATGGCAGACTATTCCTGATATTGTTAAGAGTGCCGTCCTTAACTTTGCATATTCTGCAGGGAGAACA
>Ga0098054_1001252_pt1 | contig 13055 bp, 11 predicted proteins | sample 16_taG_FD_75048 | JGI IMG/M metagenome (GOLD analysis project Ga0098054, IMG submission 75048) | Marine viral communities from the Subarctic Pacific Ocean - 16_ETSP_OMZ_AT15313 metaG | ecosystem: Environmental > Aquatic > Marine > Oceanic | place: Pacific Ocean | collected 2015-01-18
GTAAGTAAAGTTATCATTCTTTTAACGGATGGTGTCAATAATTCTGGCTTTATTGAACCCAGAACTGCTGCTGACTTGGCGGTGGAGTTTGGGATTAAAACATACACCATTGGTTTAGGAACTAACGGAAATGCATTATCTCCCATCGCTTACAACAGGGATGGTTCTTTCAGATACGGTATGCGACAAGTGGAAATTGATGAAGAATTGCTGGAAGAAATTGCTGAGGTAACCGGAGGAAAATATTTCCGTGCTACTGACAATGAATCTTTGGAAGAGATTTATGATGAGATCAACAAGTTGGAAAAAACAGAAATAGAAGAATTTAAATATTACAAGTACGAGGAAAAATTTAGGCCTTTGATTTTCTTGGCCGGGATTTTATTGTTGTTGGAATGGGGATTGCGAAATTCCATATTTAAAAGTTTTATTTAGCGAATGATTCAGTTTGACGAAAAAATATATTTCTACCTCTTGGCCATAATACCCGTTATGGTCCTGGCTTTCTTTTTTCTTCAAATCTGGAAAAAAAAGACCCAGAAACGTTTTGCCGATTCGTCCCTTTTAAAGCGATTGGCCCCAAACAGATCTAGTTTTAAATCGACAGTTAAATTGGCCTTTCTGTTGGCCGGACTCGTATTTCTAGTTTTAGGATTGGTAAACCCTAAAATCGGGACAAAACTGGAAACTGTAAAACGTGAAGGTGTTGATATTGTTTTTGCCATTGATGTGTCCAAAAGTATGTTGGCAGAAGATATTGCCCCCAACCGATTGGAAAAAGCAAAACGCATTGTTTCGGAAATCATCAACCAATTGGCAAGTGACCGAATCGGAATCATCGCCTACGCTGGACAGGCTTATCCACAACTGCCCATTACCACAGACTATGGTGCCGCTAAGATGTTTTTGCAGAGCATGAACACCGATATGCTTTCATCCCAGGGGACCGCTATCAACGCCGCCATAGATTTGGCAAGCACCTACTACGATGATTCCCAACAAACGAATAGAGTACTCTTTATTGTTTCTGACGGTGAAGACCACTCCGAAAGTGCCACTACCAATGCGGTTGAAAAAGCCACACAAAACGGAATTCGTGTTTATACCATCGGAATTGGACAAGCAAAGGGAGCACCCATCCCCATTAAAAGGAACGGCATTGTAGAAAGTTTGAAAAAGGACAATCAAGGGGAAGTTGTCATCACCAAATTGAACGAAAACGTATTGACAGAAATTGCCGACAGGGGCAATGGCGAATATATTGATGGTTCCAACACGGAAAGCGCTGTGGAATACATCAAAGAAGAACTGAACCGAATGGACAAAACGGAATTTGAAGCCAAACAATTTGCAGAGTACAAAGACCAATTTCAATGGTTTCTTGCTGCGGGCTTTTTATTTCTATTTTTGGACATCTTCGTTTTGGATAGAAAAACACAATGGTTGAAAAAACTGAATCTTTTTAATGAACATGATGAATAAGATAAAGTTGACATTCGGACTATTGCTATGTTTCGGGATTGTACAAGCACAGGACGATCTCACCGAACAAGCGAACAAAGAAGCGGAAAAAGCATTACAGGCCTCCACCGACCTTACCTATGAGGCCAATGAGCAACTTTCTGCCAACGATTTTGTTACCGCAGAAGCAGATTATAGAAGGGCCATTTCCAAAAGTAATAAAAATGCCGCCGCAAGATTCAACCTAGGCAATGCATACTACAACAGGGAGAGTTTCGGCGAAGCCTTTGGAAGGTACAAGCAAGCAGGAGAGGCCACCGAAGACAAAGTAGAAAAACACAAGGCTTTTCATAACATGGGCAATGTGTTTATGAAAAATAAAGAATATGAAAAAGCTGTGGAAGCTTATAAACAAGCCCTCCGCAGTAACCCTAATGACGACGAAACCCGTTACAACCTTGCCTTGGCCAAAAAAATGTTAGAAAAACAACAGGACGAGCAAAAGAACGACCAAAACAAGGACAACCAAGATAAAAAGGACCAGGAAAACGAGGATAAGGATAAAAATCAGGACCAGAACAACGAAGGGGGAGACAACGAGAAAAAGGACGAAGGCGAGCCGAAAGAAGATGAAAATAAGGACAAAGGTGACCAAGGGGAGAATGGAGAAGATAAGCCTGAAGAAAACCAAAAAGGCGATGGGGATGAGAAGAAAGAACAAGAGAAAAAGCCAAATGAGGGAGATCAGCCTCAAGACCAAAAACAACAGCCCAAACCTAATCAGCTTTCCAAACAGCAGATTCAGAATTTGTTAGAGGCCATGCAAAACGAGGAGAAAAAAGTACAGGAAAAAATGGAGGCACGTAAAGTTCGAGGCAAAAAAGTTAAAAACGAAAAGGACTGGTAATGCAAGTGCTAAAGGGCAACATATTATTTATTTTGGGAATGTTCCTTTTAACAGGACTACATTCATATGCCCAAGACAATGCGGAAGAAATTACGTTTACCATGAACTTGAGCAAAGAGGAATTGGGGCTAAACGAACGTCTTCGCGTAGATTTTACCATGAACAAAGATGGCGACAATTTTAAGCCACCCCAGTTTGAAGGTTTCAAAGTGGTCATGGGCCCATCTCAGTCCATTAGTTCCTCTTGGGTAAATGGTAAGCGTAGCTTTTCCAAAACCTACACTTATATTTTGGTGCCCACCGCCAGAGGCAATTTCACCATAAACCAAGCCACCATAGAGATTGGCGGACAAATCTATAAAACAACACCTAAAAAGGTTGAAGTAACCGCTGCGGTCGACAAGCCAAATTCTCAAAAAACGGTGGACGATGTCGCCGATGAAAGTCTTCATTTGGTCGCCGAGGTTTCTAAAGGAACCCCCTATCTCAATGAAGCTGTCACTGTTATCTATAAATTATACGTGAGTCCAAACATAAGCGTAACCAATTATCGTCCATTAGACAATCCAACCTATAACAATTTTTGGAGCCAGGACATTCCAGTTACAAAACACACTGCACAAAATGGCACTTACCAAGGTAAACCTTACCGATATGTGGTTTTAAAACGAGTTGTCCTTTATCCTCAAAAATCAGGGAAATTAAATATTGAGCCGCTTTCCCTAGAGATTTTTGTGGACGTGCCTACAGACAAAAGAGACTTTTTTGGCGGTCGGATTTATACCCAAACCAGCAAAACGGTTTCGGCAGGTAGCAGAACAATTAATGTAAAACCATTGCCAGAAGCAGGAAAGCCAGCCAATTTTAGCGGAGCAGTCGGGGATTTTGATTTTTCCGTAACAACAAGTAAAACGCAACTGAATGCATCGGAATCGCTCCAAGCCAAAGTTGAAGTCTCCGGAAAAGGGAACTTAAAGCTATTCCAACTTCCAGAACCAGAACTTCCAAGCTCATTGGAGGTATATGATCCAGAGTACGATGAAGATATTCGTACATATAGTACCGGCATGGAAGGAAAAGTGGTCAACAACTACACCATTGTACCCTCTTTTAGAGGTAAATATCCAATACCCAGTATTTCTTTTAGCTATTTTAATCCTAGAAATGGCAAATATGAAACCATCAATTCCGATGAAATCAATATTGAAGTTGTTGAAGGACCAGCAGGAAACACAGACAATAATGTAAGCCCCTCGACCAGCAAACAATTAGTTGTGCCCACGGGAGAGCAATTTCATTTTATCAATATAAACCCAAATCTAAGCCCTATTGGTGCTAATCGTTTTTTTGGCTCAAGACTCTTTTTTATTCTATTGTTAGCTCCTCTTTTATTGATACCAATAACCATCTTTGCCTTTAAGAAAAGGGAAGCCATTGCTAGCGACGTAGTCGGAAATAAAATAAAAAAGGCAAATAAACTGGCTAAAAAATATCTGTCTACAGCAAAAAAAGAATTGGGAAACAAAGAAGCCTTTTATGTAGCTCTGGAAAAAGGACTGCACAATTACTTAAAGGCCAAATTACATATAGAGACCTCCGAGTTCAGCAAGGACAAAATAACCAATATTCTTTCGGACAAAAAGGTTGAAAAAGATGATATTGATGGATTTATAGCCCTGTTGACCAGTTGCGAAATGGCACGCTATAGTCCTTTTTCCAATGTTCAGATGCAACAGGATTATGAAAAGGCAAGTGAAGTAATTTCTAATTTGGATAAGCACCTATGACCATGAAGAAGATTATCCTTTTATTATCTCTCCTTTCATTCTCTTTTGGGTTTTCTCAAAACAAAGTCCTCTTTAACGAAGCTACCGAATTTTACAATAACGGAGAGTACTCAGCAGCGATAGAGAACTATGAGCAGATAATCGAAAATGGTGAACATTCGGCCTCATTATACTTTAATCTGGGGAATTGCTATTATAAGCTTAATTCGATTGGTCCAAGCATATATTATTACGAAAAGGCATTGCTTCTTTCTCCAAACAATAAAGAAATCCAAAACAATTTAAGGTTTGCTCAAAATATGAGATTGGATGCCATCGAGGAAATGCCAAAGACCGAATTATCCAGGATTTATAATGTTATTGTTGGCATGTTCTCTTCTGACCAATGGGCCTACTTTGCCGTAGGTTTTGTTTTTTTGTTCGTGTTGGCCTACATGGCTTACTATTTCTTAAGGTCGGCAAATCAAAAAAGGGCCACCTTTATTTCAAGTATATTATCACTTGTACTTGGCGTTGTATGTATTTTAATGGCCTACCTTAACTATCAACAATATAAGAAAGACGACCCTGCCATTATTTTTAGTAAAGAAGTTAAAGTTAATTCGGAACCCAATAACAATAGCAGTACCATTTTTACTATCCATGAGGGTACCAAAGTGAATGTTCTGGATGAACTTGACGATTGGAAAAGAATCCGTATCGCAGATGGCCAAACAGGATGGCTGAAAGATGATACTGTTAAGAAAATCAAGGACTTTTAAGGAAAAAAACGTATCCTTATTTATAAATCTTTATTTTTAATTAAAATTATCTCTGTGCTCAAAACAATACTTTTTCCAATTATATCTTTCCTGTTGATATTGTCGATATCGATATCGCCGGTTATTCCCTTATTGGATAAAGAGCTGGGAAAGACTATGATTCTTGGGGCAGCAGAAGAAGAAAAAAGTAATAAAAAGGAAGAGACAGAAAAAAAGTTTGATGAAATAGATGCTTATTTTAAGTACTTTCTAGAATTGGCTGACCATCAAGTTTCTCAAAAAACACAATTAGATTTTTTAGGATATATTTTCCCAACTTCTGATTATACCGTTGAAATCTTAGACCCACCTCCCCGAAAATTGATTTAATCTTAAAATTCACGTTCAAATCAATTTTTAATCGTCTTCTACAAAAATACATTCATGTAGAGGACTAATCTTACTTATTATGTTCAAGTATATAAAAAATGACTTGCCTGCCAGTATTGTCGTCTTTTTTGTGGCGCTACCACTTTGTTTAGGTATTGCATTGGCCAGTGGGGCACCATTGTTTTCAGGACTTATCGCAGGTATTATCGGCGGAATCGTAGTCGGGGCCCTTAGTGGTTCCCAAATTGGAGTGAGCGGACCTGCTGCCGGACTCGCGGCCATTGTTCTTACAGCTATTGGAACCTTGGGAGGTTATCAAAACTTTCTGGTTGCTGTAGTTTTAGGGGGCGTTATTCAACTTATTTTCGGATTCTTAAAAGCTGGAGTTATTGCCTATTATTTTCCATCCTCGGTAATTAAAGGAATGCTTACCGGTATTGGTATCATTATCATTCTAAAACAGATACCACATTTTTTTGGATATGATGCCGATCCAGAAGGTGACTGGGCTTTCTTTCAGGTAGATGGCGAAAACACATTTAGTGAAATTATTAATTCTGTCAACTTCATAAGTCCAGGTGCAACCCTCATTGCGGTTATTGCCTTGGCCATACTAATTTTGTGGAGTCAGGTTTTGACAAAAAAATCTAAAATCTTTGAACTTATTCAAGGTCCTTTGGTAGCCGTAGTAATTGGGATTGTTTATTTTACATTGACGCAAGGCGATGGCACATGGGGCATCTCTGCCGAACATTTGGTAAAAGTTCCCGTTCCAGACAGTATTGAATCATTCTTGGGCTTTTTTAGTTTTCCAAATTTTTCTGCCATAACCAACCCTGATGTCTGGGTAACAGGTTTCACCATAGCTTTGGTGGCCAGTTTGGAAACCTTGCTCTGTGTGGAAGCAACGGATAAATTAGATCCCGATAAAAGAACAACACCCACCAACCGTGAACTTAGAGCCCAAGGAGTCGGAAATATGCTTTCCGGTCTGGTTGGAGGTCTTCCAGTGACCCAGGTAATCGTCCGTAGTTCCGCCAATATTCAATCCGGGGGTAAAACAAAGGCCTCCGCCATCATTCACGGATTTTTACTTTTGGGTTCGGTTATTATCATACCAACCCTGCTCAACATGATTCCATTATCCGTTTTGGCAGCCATACTATTTATTGTGGGATATAAACTTGCGAAACCCAGCTTGTTCAAAACCATGTACCAAGCAGGATGGAAGCAATTTGTTCCCTTTGTGGTAACCGTGGTAGGTATTGTTTTTACCGACCTTTTAGTTGGAATCAGCTTAGGTCTTGGAGTTGGAATCGTAGTTGTACTTATAAAGAGTTACCAAAACTCCCACTTCCTTCATATTGAGGATAAAAGTAATGGGGCTCATAAAATTAAAATGACATTGGCCGAAGAAGTAACCTTTTTTAATAAAGGCGCTATCTTAAAAGAGCTGGATAGTCTACCTGAAAATTCCTACCTTGAATTAGACGTAAGAAAAACACGTTTTCTTGATAATGATATTGTAGAAATCCTTGAAGATTTCTCCGACAAAGCAAAGAATAGAAACATTGACATAAAAATTATCTCCGAAAAAGGTGAGGTTGAAAATCCTGACAGTTATATAGAATTTTTTAATCTGACACCGAAAAAATCGGCATAAAATACACCTATGAAAGCACATACAAAAGAAACACAATCGACGATGACGCCAGAAAAGGCCATTCAATTTTTAAAGGAGGGCAATGAGCGTTTTCAACAGAATTTAAAAGCAAACAGAAACCTTTTAGAGCAAGTTAATGATACCAAGGATGGGCAATTTCCATTTGCTACCGTTTTGAGCTGCATAGACTCCAGAGTATCTGCTGAGCTTGTTTTTGACCAAGGACTTGGAGATATTTTCAGTATAAGAATAGCTGGTAATTTTGTTAATCAAGATATTTTGTGCAGTATGGAGTTTGCCTGTAAATTGGCAGGCACCAAAACCATTGTAGTCCTCGGGCACACTAGCTGTGGAGCGGTTAAAGGAGCATGTGACCATGCGCGCCTCGGCAATCTAACGGCTCTTATAAATAAAATAGAGCCGGCGGTTTATGCCGTAAAAGAACCCAAAGAAGAATCCCAGCGGAATTCCAAAAACTTGGATTTTGTAGATGCAGTTTCGGTCAAAAATGTTGAAATGACCTTGGAAAACATAAGAAACCAAAGTGTTATCTTAAAAGAGATGGAAGAGAATAAAGAAATTGCCATAGTCGGTGCCATGTACGACATCTCGGATGGGAAGGTCACCTTTATGTAACAAAAGATAGCTTTGTGTAATAAATGCCAGTGGATTGTATCCATTGGCATTTTGTATTTATAATATTGCTATATTCAAACTACATATTAACAACCACACTATGTTTAAGCACCTAAGGGGAGATCTATTCGGAGGTATTACTGCAGGCATCGTTGCACTGCCCTTAGCCCTTGCATTTGGGGTGAGCTCCGGATTAGGACCAAGTGCTGGATTATACGGTGCTATTTTTATAAGTTTTTTTGCGGCTTTATTTGGAGGGACCAGCACACAAATTTCAGGCCCAACCGCTCCAATGACCGCCGTAAGTATGGTTGCTATTGCAGGTATTATAGCCATAAACGATGGCGACATCAACAAGGCACTCCCTGCTATTCTTACCGTTTTTTTATTGGCCGGAATCATGCAGGTAGGTTTGGGGCTTTTGGGAATGGGAAAATATATCAAATACATTCCATACCCCGTAGTTTCGGGCTTTATGACAGCTATTGGCATTATTATTCTAGTGACTCAAATATTGCCTGCCGTTGGGTATTATCCTGAGGAAGACGAAGCTTATGTAAATCAATTTATGCCGGAAGCTGAGGAACAAATTTTGGAAAATATCCTTCAGGAAGAAGCTGGTGAGGGTATTTTGGTTTTGGAAGATTTTACAGAGACCATAAAACGTGCTGACAAAATTACCCCTGCAGATATGCTAAAAGAAGCTGGTACCCTAGCTTCCAAAGAAGCATCAGGAGTTACTGGAACTTTTAAAGTGCTTCCCAGAGCCTTGAAAAATATTAATTGGTTGGAACTGGCTCTGGCCCTAGCTACCATTATCATTATTTATGGTTTTAAACGGATAACCACGGCTATTCCCAGCACGCTAGTGGCCTTGATTGTTGTTTCGGGTGTAGCCTTTGGATTTAAAATGGATTACAGGCCCATTGAACAGATTCCCAGTGGTTTGCCAATTCCCAATCTTGAGATTTTTACAGCATTTAACTTAGATAGTATTACTCCGTATATTTTTACTGCTTTTACTTTGGCCCTCCTTGGTGCCATAGATTCTTTGCTTACATCCGTTGTTGCGGACAATATGACCCAGACCAAACACAAACCCAACAAAGAGTTGATAGGTCAAGGTATAGGGAACAGTATAGCAGCCATTTTTGGAGGCATTCCAGGTGCTGGGGCTACCATAAGAACAGTGGTGAACATCAATTCCGGAGGGAAAACAAAACTTTCCGGTATGGTCGCCGGTGTGCTTTTGCTCATTATTTTACTGGCGCTGGGCCCTATAGCTTCGCAAATACCGGCCGCAGTATTGGCAGGTATTTTGGTTACTGTAGGTATCGGGGTGATGGATTACAGAGGCTTGAAGGCTATCCCCCATTTGCCAAAGGACATCAAAATCGGGCCGCTTAAACTTAGCTCGGAAGTGGTTATTATGCTAGTAGTAATGGTGCTTTCATCCGTTTGGAACTTAGTGTATGCCGTTGGAATAGGCTTAGTTATTGCCTCTTTAATGTTTATGAAGAAAATTGGTGACCTCACGGCACAACGCTCAAATGTGAGAGCCTTGCGCGAAGAGGCTTGGTCCGATGAAAAAAATATACCACAAAAAATAAAAGATGAAGTTTTTATAAAACATATAAAAGGACCGTTGTTTTTTGGGTCTACCAACGAATTTCAACAACTGGCATCACAAATTCCCGATACAGCTTCTACAGTTATCATCAGAATGGGCAGAATGCAGTATATGGACCAAACCGGGCTTTACGCCATGGAGGATGTATTGCAGGATTTAAAGCGAAAAGACGTTACCATTCTCTTGGTTAACATATTGGATCAGCCCAAATATATGTTGGAACGTATAGATATTATTCCTGACCTTATCCCAAAACACCACGTTTTTAAAAGCTTTAAATCTTGCTTGGAATGGGTAGATGAAAACCTCAATTCACAAACATAAGTTTGATTATATCGTAATGCCCCTCAAAGATTTTCCTCAGGATTCAGGACCAATATATTTAGAGACCGTTGAAGGAAGGTTTCCAGTGGAGCCCTTTAACACCTACAGTAACTTAATTTTCCTGGTGTTAATCATCTATTGGGGTATAAAAGTATATCGCAATCCGAAACAACATCAATTTTTAGCTTGGGTTCTTCCCATAATCGGAATTAGTTATATCGGTGGAACAGTTTATCATGCAACACGCAGTCACGAGTTTTGGCTTCGTTTGGATTGGATGCCCATAATGTTGTTATGTGCAGCTTTGGTAATCTACTTCATTTTTAAACTAGTGAAGTCGTGGTGGCAACAACTTCTCTTAATCACGGCATTGCTCGGAGCATCCTTTTTGCTGAGGATTCTTCCCATTCCCACAGGTTTGAGGATCTCTCTTGGATATGTAATAACAGTGGCTACCATACTTGTTCCCTTGGTCTGGTATTTAGTCAAAACCAAAGGCAAAAATATAACTTACGTTGCACTTGCCTTCTTAATATTTAGTGTCGCCATTTTCTTTAGAAGTATTGATCTTTACCAAAATTTCTTTCCCATGGGTACCCATTGGTTGTGGCATCTTTTGGGTGGAATTGCAGTACATTTTCTAATTGCTTATATATTCAAGGACAATTTGCTAAATTTGTCCGCCAATAGCGCAAGCAATCATGATTGATACCATTAAGGAACACATCGCCGAAGTAGAAAAATTTACTTCGACCTCAATTGAAGAAATTGAAGCTTTCCGAATTAAGTATTTGGGGAAAAAAGGACTTTTGAACAGTTTCTTTGCCGAATTTAAAAATGTGTCAAACGAGCAGAAAAAAGATTTTGGCAAGGTTGTCAATGAATTAAAAACTGCCGCTACCGAAAAGGTCAACGAACTTAAGGAGGCCTTGGAAAACCAAACCGATGCAGCAGGGAAATATGGTGATTTGACCAGACCTGGTGAACCTGTGGAAATTGGATCCCGTCATCCTATCAGCATTGTAAAGAATCAAATCATTGATATTTTTTCAAGAATCGGGTTCAATGTTTCAGAAGGACCGGAGATTGAAGATGACTGGCATAACTTTACCGCACTCAATCTTCCGGAATACCACCCTGCCCGAGATATGCAGGATACTTTTTTCATCCAAACGGATCCGGATATCCTTTTGCGTACCCATACCTCATCGGTACAGGTAAGATATATGGAAGCTAACAAACCTCCGATCAGGACCATTTCCCCTGGAAGGGTTTATAGAAACGAAGCTATTTCAGCTCGTTCCCATTGCTTTTTCCATCAGGTGGAAGGTTTGTATGTGGACAAGAATGTATCCTTTGCCGATTTAAAACAGACTTTGCAATATTTCACTTCAGAAATGTTCGGTAAGTCAAAAATTAGGTTGCGGCCTTCTTATTTCCCGTTTACAGAGCCTAGTGCAGAAGTTGATGTGTATTGGGGACTTGAGACCGAGACAGATTACCGGATGACAAAGGGTACCGGATGGTTGGAAATTATGGGCTGCGGAATGGTGGACCCCAATGTGCTTAAAAATTGTGGTATAGATCCCGAAGTGTATTCCGGTTTTGCCTTTGGTATGGGAATAGACCGCATAGCACTCTTACTACATCAAATTTCCGACATTCGCCTACTTAGTGAAAATGATGTTCGTTTTCTGGAGCAGTTCAAAAGTGCACTGTAACTCATTTTATGAAAAAGGATATTGAAATTCCCGTAGCCAAGGATGTGCATGTTGCAGTAATTCGTGAATGGAACGATGAATTTCTATCCAAAGATTGGAATGCCTACCTCATTAATAACAGAACGGATATCATTGAAATGGCCATTGTGGTTTCCAAAGGTTTTGATGGGGATACAAAAACCTCTACCATGCGCCACGGCATTGGTATTCTTGAACCAAAATCCTTTAAAAAAATTGAATTGCTACAAGAAGAGGTGCTCGCACTCAACAATGAATTCTTTGTTACCTTTTTTGCCGAAAACAAACTGTTTGAAAAAAGGTTCCTATTTCCTAAACATACCATCACCGAAGATAGCCTAACCACAATCCCAATCCTAGATAAAGAAGGAGTTCTTCCTGAGGGTTGATGAGTATTTGGCATACAAAACTTGTTGAATCCTATCATTATCAGTAATCTACGGGGTTATCTTACGTTGGAATATCTTCAAAAAAGCCCCCCTCAATAGTAGTTTCAGCTAACAATACTTTAAAAAAATCCCTTTAATTTTAACACATTCTTTTATAAACTGCTGATTTTTATGTTTTTAGTGTTGCTTTTAGCAAAATGATCGCATATTTTTAATTTCTTCTAAAAAACTAAAAAACCAATGGGAACTACAACTAACATCAACAGACGGGATTGGATAAGAAAAAGTGTGCTCACCGCGGGCGGTGCAATGGCCTTACCTTACATAGGACTAGCGGAAACACCAAAAGCTCCATTAACCTTGGACGCCGAAGGAAATGCAGTGTACAGTCCTTTCTTTAAGGAATATTTACCGAACCCTGATGCGGTCCTTCCAGAACTGGCTGCAAAATTGAACGCCAACGAAAATCCCTACGGACCTTCACCAATGGCCTTGGAAGCCTTTAAAAATTCAGCTTCCGGAGGAAACAGATATGCCTGGAAGGAATTGTTCCAACTAGTGGACAAAATAGCAGACTTTGAAGGTGTTGAAAGCAAAAACGTAATGATGGGCCCCGGTTCTTCCGATCTGTTGGAAAAAACAGCCATGGTTTTCTTTATGAACGGAGGCAATGTGGTATCTGCCGATCCTGCTTATATGTCTCTTATTAGAGTGGCCGAATCTGTTGGAGCTTCGTGGAAGCCAGTTCCGTTAAAAGATGACTGGTCGCATGACCTTAAGGCCATGGAAGAAGCAATTGATGATAACACCAAATTGGTTTACATCTGCAACCCGAACAACCCAACTGGTTCCATGACGGATCACGAAGAGTTGGTCGATTTCTGTTCGCGAGTATCTGAAAAAGTTCCAGTTTTTGTAGATGAAGCCTACCTATGGTTCTTGGATGAAGGAGCTAAGAAAAGTATGGTTTCCTTGGTAAATGAAGGTAAAGATGTAATCATTGCCCGAACGTTCTCAAAAATTCACGGTATGGCGGGGCTGCGTGTTGGATATGCTGTCGCCCAAGAAGAAACTTTGGGAAGAATCCAAAAAATAACACGAGGTGGTATGGGAATCTCTTTACCCTCCGTATATGCCGCAATGGCTGCCATGGATGATAATGCTTTTATCGAAAAATCCCGCGAGCTAAATGCAGAATGCAGGGATTACGTGTATAAAAGTTTGGAGAAAATGGGCATTACTTCTTATGTCCCCTCTTCAACAAGTTTTATCATTTTCCCTATTGAAATGGAGGGTAGAGCATTTTTAGAGCAAATGACAGAGTTAAAAGTGGGGGTGCGTGCTTTCCAATTTATGGATCAAAACTGGTGTCGTGTAAGTATGGGAACA
>Ga0098054_1001255_pt1 | contig 13035 bp, 11 predicted proteins | sample 16_taG_FD_75048 | JGI IMG/M metagenome (GOLD analysis project Ga0098054, IMG submission 75048) | Marine viral communities from the Subarctic Pacific Ocean - 16_ETSP_OMZ_AT15313 metaG | ecosystem: Environmental > Aquatic > Marine > Oceanic | place: Pacific Ocean | collected 2015-01-18
ATGTAGTATCTGACATCCAGAGTGTCTCTGAGATTATGTTTCGTCCGAATGTATCCAGACAATCCACTAGATGTGTGTATTCTTCTTCTGTCAGTTCACTTGGGTCTAGTCCGAAATTGTTACAGAAATCGTTGACTTCGTCAAACGCCATCTCTGCCCATTCGTCCGTTTCGAACAGAAGATTCATTGCGTCATCCACGGCTTCTGTTTTCACTTGTTCCTCTTTCTCTTTTTTCTTTTTAAATGGTGGAAACTGGTCTGTTCCTTTTATGGCTCCAGTTCCTACTGCATTCGTTGGAGCGTCCTCACTGACTTCTACTTCCTCTCCTTCTCCAGTAAGAGAGTGTACAAAAGACATGAGATTCGCTTTGTTCAAAACCTTATCATCGATACGATTTTGCTTTAACATTTGCTTAAATCTCCGTGGGTCCATTCTAGACTTTTCCCACAGGTCTGAGATTTTCTGGAGTAGTTTCTCGTCTGTTTTAGGATTCATTGCGGCCTCGTATATTGTTTCGATAAGGTCTTCAGTAAACCAATCTGGAAGATGGTCTACCACTTGATAATGTTCCAATGACTCCTGAAGTAATTTTGGGTCATTAGAAAGTTGTTCGTGATTTTCTTTCATCAAAAGCGCAGTAGCACCAGCTATACCAGCCAGCATAGAACCTCCGCCTGGGATAAAGCCCATCAACTTCTTGATATTCCAGATCACCCTATCAAGTAGTGTGTAAGCTTTTCTTTCCTGTTCGGTCTCAAGTTCCTTCATCTTCTTCAGAACTTTTCCCTTTTTATCGATGATACCTAGCTTGAATGCTTCGGTTCTATCGAATGGGGTCGCCATCTTCTTGATAAAGAAGAATGCCGTTGCTACGTTGAAAGCCCCCGTCATCAGTCCCATAGAGTTCCCTTGTTGCTACTTCTTTAGCGTTGTCTTCAAGTTGGATATTTCCAACATGAACGTTCTGACCATTTATTCCAAGCACCTTAAGTGGGCATCGGTTGGCCAGTATTAAAAACATTTTCAGGAGTGGCCAGTTTTCAGAGGGAATCTTAAAAAACAATAACCTCTGAGCTGCATCAAACCTAAAGACATTAAAATACATTATTATATGGTTCAACAGCAACCTAGATTTCAACTCACCTTTCTTTCGGTAGTTGTTAAAGTGTCTGTTGATATACTTTGTCTTATTCACATCCTGACGAAACTCACGAGTCGTTGTATGCTCTTTCATTATATAATTTTGAAAGGCATACAACAACCAGTTTTCATTAGTCAGGTCCTCAAAACGAACCATGAGCTATTAATAGTCTACAGGCACCCAGTCTTGGTCCACATCAAAAGTGTCGTGGATGAAAGTCTCTCCTGTGAGAGCTTCCAGTTTCTCAATGACTGCAATCATATTAATGTATCGGCGTCTACGTTGACCTCCGTCATACTCGTTGAAACACCATTCTCCTTTACTGTTGTGAGGAGAAACCTGAGTTTCTGTTCCACCACCTGAAGCGGAACCTGAGCTGTTCATTACAAACAGTTGAGCCAATCCTGACATTTGTTTTGCGTACAGATACGCTTGGTTATGGTTAGCTAATCCAGCTACCACACCTCCGTCAGGTTTTGTTCCTTCAGTGTTCAGAATCATAGTAGTGTCTACTTCAGTAGAACCAGCACCTACACCAGTATCAGCCGAGCCAGGTCCAAGTATAAATGGACTCTTTTCAATACGGATTTTTGAGTTTCCGTTTGGTCGGTAGTAGTGAAGTCCAGGCCGTCTAGCTGCGACACCTGTTCCAACTTCTGGAGTGTGGAATGCTACGTTAGCGTTCATATAAACGGCTTGAGTAGCGGCTGAGTTTACAGTCAGAGTCTTGTTTGTTCCATCCCAAATCATGCTTTCACCCGCATCATCAGAATAGAAATAAGCGTCTGAAGGATTCCCATCAGAACCTACACAAAATGCTCCGTCTACCTCTACACCGTCTGTGCCGTTTACGACAAACTTAGCTTTATTTGAGCCAGATACCCACTGAATCATACCGTCCTGCAGTCCGTTCTTACCAGCTGCGGCAGTACCATTAATCGTGGTATTGAAACCCAACTGAGCTGCACCTACTTCAACGATTCCGTTTGCAGTTAACTTTCCGTTGACTGTCATTTCGGAGTCTGTTGCTTTCATTATCACGTTTCCAGATTGGAAATGACAAGTGAAATCATGTTGAGCGGCGAGGTCACCTACCGTTAAGTTTCCGTGAGCCTGCTGTGCTCCGTTTACTGTGAACAGTGATGTTTGACTGTTCCAAGATACGAACTTATCTGCAGCGTTTCCGTGCATTTTGACATCTGAACCTGTGGTATCATTACCCATAGTCACTGAGCCATCAACATACAGAGCACTTGTAGTATTAGCAACTACCTGAGCTTTGTGAATCTTTGTGGACCCTGTGGTCTTATCGAATGAAATGGATGGGTTAGTTGAAGTCGCAGCCCAGACAAACAAGTTCTGTCCAGAAGTCGTGTCACCGAAATGAACGTTTCCTTGAAGGAATGTTGAGTCTGCGTTTACTGTCAGTTGAGAAACACCATCATATACGATATTCGCGGTTGGTGACTCAAACTGAGCACTCTGTCCGTTAGTCGAGTTACCTACGATGAGGTTCGCACTTGAGAGGTTAGCTTCTCCGTACAGGTTGTAGTTTCCATAGTGGTTCATCACTAGGGAAGTGTTTATTGTGTTATCACCGATTTCCAGACTTCGCGTGAAGTTGGTATTTCCGTTGATTGTGAACGTGTCGTTAGCGGCAGTCCACGCAACATTCCCTTGTTGGTTTTGACCATATAATGTCAAATTTTGCCCAGTCGTACTATTACCAAGGGTAACATCTGAGGGAATGTAGTTAAAAAAGTTGGCTAGAGATATCTTTGTATTTCTAGCACTTGGGTTGAAATCGATTAAATGAAGTATGTCATCACTTGAGGATAACGATATCTCAGTTAAATCGGTTATTTTCCTATCGGCCATAGTATCCTTTGACTAGGGTTAATTAAAACATTACGAAACATTTCACTTACTGTTCACGAATCACGGACGGCTTCATATAGTCCATGTTCGTTCCGTCATTTCTTCCATAGGTATCACCTTTGGAATAGTCTGTATCGCTGAAGTCCAGATTTCCGTTTGAGTCCGTCTGTACTTGAACTCCGTAGAGATGCTCGATAGTCTGAAGTGACTGGTCAAGGTTCATCCCTGCAGCTTTGTAGAGTTCCAATAATCTGTAGATGTGTAACTGAGAAAGGTCAGGCTTACCATACATTTCTGCAGAGTCAGAGATGTTTCCATCCCACATTCCTTCGGCTATCATTTTTTCTCTGAGACCGAATTCTTTGTCCGTTTCTTCCCAGTTGTATGAATATCTCTCATTGAGATATTTCTGTCTGTCTTCAATCATTTGGTCTACATCGTTAAATGATTCGACTTTGACTTTTTCTTTTTTACCTGACATTTTCACCTTCTCTTTGTCTTTTTTGGTTGTAATGGGAGATTTTTTACCCAATCCTGTTATTGGTCGACCCATTGAGTCTGCGGCAGGTGGAGCCTCTGCATCTGCAGGTGGTGCACCATCTTCTGGTGGTGCCGCGTCGACAGGTGCTTCCCCTTCTGGAGGAGGCTCTTCTGAGTTGTCTCCAACTGGCTCTCCTTTTTCGTCGCCTGTAGGTGCTGGCTCTCCCTCACCTGCGTCACCTTTTTCGGAGTCTTCACATTCACAAGGTTCTTTACCACATTTCTCACATGGTCCTTCTTGTTCTTTGTCTTCTCCATCGGCTTCAAGTTTGGCTTTTGCCTTTTCTTCTTTGGCTTTTACTTTTTCATCAGTCCTCGCCTTCCTAACCTCTTCTTTATGAGTGGCGTGGACCATGTCTACTATTTTATGTGCTAGGTCAGCGTATTTGGACATAATTCCCTTGTGGTAAATATTCTTCGTTTCTAATTCGAGGGTCTACGATGAAACCATTTTGTTTCATCCAAACAGTTCCCATAAGGACTGGATACCCCATTTGTGACCTATCGGCAAGAGAGAAATCAATGGTGTATGTTCGTCCATTGAAATGCATTGGTATCTCTACGACTGGTCGTTTTTCTTTTTCTGTACCTACAGCTCCCATAACAACTTCATAGTCCTTGATAGGAAATGTTGCTAGTCGGCCTGTATCGGCTATTTTAAAAATGGCTTTGTTTTTCTTTATCTGGATGTTCCGTGCATCAAGTGTTGCTGAACCTGAGTTTCCTGTATCCATCTTACACATCATCTCACCCCAGGCAAATCCTACAGGCTCAATAACTCCGATTGGTGTGGACTGTTTGGTCCAGTTTGTTTTCTCGGAATAGAACTCATAAAGTACATTAACGAGTCCTGCTCCATCAATGTCATTTTTCGTTTCAATATCGTAATATTTAGCGGAAACACCTGGCGACCCATTCACCTCAAGGACTGTAAGTTCTCCTTTTCGGTTGACCGCAATGTCGACCCCTGAGAGTCTCATGGCCAAAGCGTTGGTAGCCAGTTCAGCTAATTTCTTCATATCATCACTGGGCTTGTAAGCCTCAAAGCCTCCTCCCAAATCGACATTGGTACGAAAGTCACCCTTCGCCATTGTCCGTTTGAGACCAAACCTTGCCTTACCTTCCATACAGATAACCCTGACATCATACTTGAGATCAAAGAATTCCTGAGCTATTAGTTGAGCGTCCGTCTGTTTCGAAAAAGCATCTACGACACCCCTGAGCGAAGACAGACTTTCCATCTTCATTACACCTTTACCTTTTGAACCAGTAATCGTCTTGAGCATCATTGGGAACTTCCCCCCTAATGACTCGACTACATCATCAGCTATCCCAGAATGAATGACTGCAGTTTTTGGTGTTTGAATATTATTCGATTGTAAAATACGAGCAGTCGATAACTTGTTTCTTGCAGACTCCATTGCTTCCATCGAATTGAGAAATGGAATACCAGACTGTTCAACGGCTTTAGCGACACCCATTCTTCCTTCGTCCATTAAGACTGAACCCAAAGGAATAGCGAAAGTATTTGTTGTGTCTACGGACAGGGATTTTTGTTCCCCATCGTAGTTGTGGATAATGAGTTTATTGTCTTCTAACAAATGAGTGAAAGCCTTGTCAACATAAACGATATGAACATTCTCGTGTTTTGTCCACTCTTCCTGTGGGGTCGAGTCTTCTGGCTTTACCACACAGAGAACTAGAAATGTTGGTTTGTTGGTTGCTTCAGTCAATCTCTGATAGGTGACCTTTTCCTCTTGTAGTTCTATGTTAGGAATTGGTTCCACTTCATACGGATAATATTCTTCCCAATCGAACTCGTCCCAGTCTTCTTTAATCTTCATCGACTTCCGTAGAGCCATGTACATTTTCTTAGTATCAGCGGGATTCAATTTTGATGGGGCACCTTTGGCGAACTCTCCATATTCGTTTGAAGAAGCCAATGCCCTCATCTTAGAAGCAGACATCCCTGAAGTTCCGTCTGCGTCAGGGTCTCGTTCTCCTGCTGACACCACCTTAAAATCTGAACCTACAGTTTTAGTTGAATCAGAGTGGTCGACATACTTTGAGAACTGAGCTGAAAATGCAGGGACTCTATCAGACCCAGCTACCAATATCAACTTCGTGTAACCTTTGTCGCGTAAGTCGTAGGCAACATCAAACACTGTTCTAGCGTCGTCATTCTGGACGAGCTTCCCAAAAGCTTTTTTCGCAATGGCGACCTTCAGGTTGTAAGGTAGCGGGTCTTTCTTCGGATTTTCAGAATGTGACAAGTATAGGAATGGGTCGCCAGAGTTCTTCTTCGCCAATTTCTTAATGGTGTTAACAAGAAGTTCGTGACCTATAGTGGGTGGGTTTAGACGGCCAAAAGCAAATACTGCCGTCTTCCCTGTAGACTCTCTAAGTTGAAAGAAAGATTTACTCATTGTTACTTTTTCTTTGGTTCCACTTCCTGCATTTGTTTGTATATTCGTTTTCCTGGCGTAACTTTACCTTTGCCTGGCAGGCCTGGTTTTGCTCCCCAACCTTCTTGTTTTTCAGCTGCAGCTTGTTCCCAGTATTTCTGGGTATTTACTGAACCTTTAGCTTGAGCGGCTCGCACTGCCTCTTCGAATGTTAAGTTTTCTTTGACTTGCTCCTCACCTTTTTTGTTTTTCTTGATAGCTTTGTGAGTCTCAGGTTTCATGTGAACTGGGTGAGTCTTCCCACCGATTTTCACTTCTTTTTTCCCTTGGGAAGCGGCGTGAGCAATGGCACCCATGAAGGTCTCTTCCTCTGGCTTTGTACGCTTCTCAGAAAGGGTCTCGACTTGTTTTAAATCGATATTCATATCTTCCTTTTCTTCTAAGTATTTATTTATTACAGCCGCGTTTTGAGCGACATAGGTGTTGAAAATAGTTTTCGGATCATTATTCTTCATAGCAATAGCAATGAAGTTATCCTTCTTTGCAAGCTCTTTCATTTTTTTGAGATCGAATTTTACTGTGGGCCCCTGTAGTTTATAAGCGACCTCACCAATAACTTCTTCGACTTCGCTGTTAGCGCTTTTCCCTTCTTGACCTTTAACCTTGTTGGACTTTCCGTCTTTATGAGCTTTGTCCTCTACGTTATCCGCATGTTCTTTTGACTTGCCTTTGATGAAGTCTTTCCTGTCATCTTCTGTAGATGCGTGCTGGAAATACTTAGCTTCGTAATCAGAAGTCTTTTTGGAAAGCTCGTGTTCTTGGTTTCCAGAAGTTTGGCCAGGTGTGTCAGTGTACTTTTCAGTCACTACGTTCTTGATCTGGTGTTCCAGTCTCATCTTCGTCCTTCTGTTCGTATACTTGGTTTACCGCGTCAATAAGAGACCTCGTCAAAGGATCGTGGTTTGATTCCTTTGGGTTGAGTTTCTTTTGTCTAGCGAATCTATTTAAAAGTATGTTATCCATTTAATCCCAGTTCTTCACTGCGTTGAAATTGTTCATTGAGAATTCTAGTCTGTCAACGAGTTTTATGGCTTTTCCACCAGAAATGGCGACAAAACCTTCAGGTGCAGTGACCTTGAATCCTGTATCTGTTTTGACGAAAGTATCAGTCATTCCTTTAATCTTTTCCAGTTTGTGGGTTATGTAGTTCTTACATAACTGGAAAGCTTTCATCACATCGAATATGATTTTTATCTGATCCTTACGTTCTTCTAGAGTATTTAGAAGTAACTGCATCGCAGCAGTTTTCCTATCACGTGCTTTTTCAGTCTTTAATTGGTCGATTTGTTTCTGATATTTTGTCTGAATATGTTTGATGACCCCAGCGGACATCTTAGCTGTATCTCGTATTGCCTGTCCCTCACGTATGTTGGCATTTATATAAGCTTTCATATCGACTGTCAAGGCATTATCTTCAGCTATTGCATTGAGAACTGACTTGTCTACCTTCTTCATTAGAGTTTCAACCAACTTGATGACCCTGTCAACAATAACGGTTTGTCTCTTAGTCCAAGATATTGTCCCTCCCAAGTCCTTAATGGAAGCGTCCTGTATCCAACAACCTTTGGCTTTGATACGAGATGCGTCAACTCCGAATGACGCTTTCATGTCAGCTAGAGTTGGACCACCTGTATATTTTGTATGGAATACGATACCTAGTTGAGACTTCTTGATTTCTTTATCAAGAGCAGTTCCAGAAGGAACAGCGTAAACTATGGTATTTGGTTGGAATGTGGTGTAGGGGTTTCCGTCAATGTTTTCTGAGGAAAGGTCACCAGTTGTCCACATCATGTCACCTTGCCAGACTTCCTTGGCAGGAATGTTGGCTTGTGATAGTAGACTGAGGGCTAGTTTGAGTTTGGGGTTGAGTCCTGAACCTTGGTAGAATTCGTCTACATCCTGTTCAGTTTTACAGACCTTTGGGTTTTTAGCAAAGACACCTTTTGTTCCTACGAAAAACTTTTGGTCTACTGGGTCTAAACCACAAAAGACGGCTGGGGCGCCGTCCCATTTCATGGTTATGTTCGTTTCACTTTTCGACTGTCCAGCGAGCATGTCCCTAAGTGCAATGAGGAAGTCTGTCGCTGTTTTGACTCCTTCCACACCTCCATTAAGAACTTCATCTTCCAGATGTTCAAGATGAACGTTTTTACCATCTTTACCTTCAACAAAAAACCACCTGTTATCATCTGTCCTCGTTATCTGTTTGAAGCTGAACATAAAAGTCATCCAATGTGGAGAAAGGTTTTTCGTAATTGAGAATCAATAGTTCTTCACCCATTGTCTTCTCTTTCTTTAAACTCGCCGCTTTGGCGAACTCCTTGGTTTCCCATAGGTACTCATATTTAGGAAACCAGCTTTCTAATAAATCAAAACGATAGTACGAAAGTGACCATCTTCCCTTTGTCTGTTTTAGGGTAAGAGCCAGCCTTTCGTGGTCATCAACATCAAAATCGTGTGCTGAATAATAGTTCTCTGTTTTCCAGTACGGAGGGTCTACGTAGAAGTAGGTGTAATCAGAGTCATACTTCTCAATAACCTCTTGGAAGTCCATATTCTCTGTCTGGGTAATTCTACGAAACTTGTCCTGCCATTTCTCGTCATGGAGTTTGTTTTTGAACGCCTGAAGTTTACACTCGTACACTCCTTTGTAGTCCATGAACGTGGCTTTCTCTGGAGCTGTGCCTGAGAATACCTGAGTTAATACATATGCGTATTTTGCAGCAGTTTCAAATATGTCGTGTATTACGTAATCTTCTGCGAATATCTCATCCCTGAACTCATAAAACTTTTCACCAAATTCTTTGGGTGTGTCCTTTATTCCCTTTTGTTGATGTTCATACTGAGGTTCAGATAAGTGAGCCAGAAATCCTTGCGGAGACTGACACGCTGACATCAAGTTATGGTTCAGAGGATTGAAGTCGTTGTAGACAACGTGATTTAGTTTTTGAAAATACTTATGGTCTAAGTTAAAGAATACCCAAAACATACCACCAAAAGTTTCTACGTAAGTCTCAATATCAAGAGGGACATAATTTTTTATCCACTTCCCAATATGAGCTTTTCCACCAATATAGGAAATCATTTTATTTTAGAGAATGCTTCTGCTTTCAATATGGCACGATGATAGAGTTCTGACTTAACCTCTGGGATTCTTGACTGGACGAATCTATCATGGACATCTGACTGAGCTACGTTGCCTGTTACGACAAAATCATACGCCAGTTCTGAAGCAAAAGATTCAAGGGTCAAAGGGTGGACCTTATTGTACACTGGATCATCATTTAATCTAACTCCCACCGTAATAATGGAAGTGTATTCGTGTAGAACAACTTTTGTGAAATCGTGTTCTAGGTTGGCCAAAACCTGTATAGGAATGGTGACAACTCTTGAGTAAATTTCTGGAGAACAATAAAATTTGATAGTGATCGTTTCACCTGTAGAAGTGCCATCTACGTAGCAGATGTTATCTTCTAAATCTTCTATCGGCTCCACATGAAATGTGGTTTTCAATTTAAGAGAATCACTCAGTTCCTCTGAGATTTTATTTTCAACTGTCGCCCAGTCTACGTGACAGTTCTGGACAAAATGTTGCCAGACTGTTCTTGAATGGGTTATCGATTCGTTGAGTTTCTCTTGTCGCTCATTTTCTGTTAAGTAGTCCATCCACCAAACTCGCTCTTTCGTGTCATACGATTATCTGTTCCACGGTCAAACGCAGGAGTATCATCCTCCCGCTGAGAGCCGTTGCCATTAGCTGGTTGTGTAATTATTGACTGGTCTTCTACATCATACAAACGCATTTTAGACCTGTCAATGCCCATTACAAACCTACGATTAGTTGAAACATCGCCGTAACGATTCTTCAACTGTTTCCCAACTATCATACCTTTCTCATCCAGTTCATCACTTGAGGTCAGAGCTAGGAAAAAGTCTGCAGTTGCGGGAAGTCCAAAAGATTCTGAAGTGTCTCCTAAGTCAACATCAGAGGACATAAAACCTGTTCTGTTGACTTGGGTGGCTGTCACTATCGGTAAATTATTTTCGACAGCAAAACCCCTAAATTCTTCAGCGATAGACTTCACGAGGGTATACATATTTGAAGCATTTGCGCCACGAATTCGTGAGGAGGCACATATATTAAGATAATCGATATAGATGATTTGTGGAGTAAAGTTTTTCTTTATCTTCAGTTCGTTTAGTAAGTGTCTGAAGTGTCCAACGTGTGCTGATGCAGTCGGATACTCCTTGACTATCAGCTTTCCCTTTATCATCGAATTTAACTTATCTACCTTAGAGGTATAAAGGTCTCTAGGTAAATCACGCAAGTCTTGGAGTTTTGTGTCTAGAAGGTTCGCGTCTATTCTTTCTGCTATTCGTTCCTCTGACATCTCCAAGGTGATGTATAGAACATTGTGTCCCATATTTAGGTTAGCCGCAGCACAGTGACACATGAATAATGACTTACCTACACCAGTTCCAGCCATAATAACATTGAGCGTTTTATTTGGAACTCCACCATCTGTGATGGTGTTCAGATACTCAATATCGAATGGAATTTTTGTTTCTATCTTGTGGTAAAAATCAAAACGCTCCTCCCAGTCTTCGACATAATCGTGACCTACTTTAGAGTCGAATGAAACAGCGAGAGCTTCGGTCAGGAGTTTAGGGATAGCTCCCCTATCCATCTCTTCGGACTTTCCATCGTAAATATTGATGGACTCCATGATGGAGTTGTAGATGGCTTTTGATTGACACCAGTTCTCAGTCTCTTCCATCAACCACTCTTGATTTACATCTTCAGATGGTTCAAAGAGTTTGTTGATACTTTCGACTGTTCCACGAAAGACATCTTCTGATAATCCCTGTTTTTGGTTCAGGTCAATTACCAGACTTTCTAGACTAGGAACTGCGTTGTATTTTAGTAGGAAGGTTTCTATTTCAGTGAAGACCTGTTTTTCTACATGGTCACTGAAATATTCTTTCTTTATGAATGGAAGAGTCTTACGTGTGAACTCTTCATTAGTTACCAGTTGGCGGAGTATTGTGTTCTCTAGACGCATTTATTTTTGCCATTATATCTACTGCAATGTTCACGACAATTTCCTCAAATTCCTCCTTGTCGTATTGGGAGGTAAACTTTTCTACTTCCAAGTCCTCTTGAACTGCAAGGACATTATAGTCACAAGCAAAAGGGTAGGAACCATCTTCGTTTGGGTTTCTATCATCGTATCCCATTGAGTTAATTTTGAATACGACTCCTTCATATTTCTCATGTCTGAGTAAAATAACTGGGTCTGCAGATTCCTTGTCTACTGGGTTTTCAATAAACGAGTAATCAAGATGGACTTTTGTATCATCCTCTGTCAGTTGTATTGTGTCATGTTCCATTTGGGTCACTTGCTGATGCGAACTCTTCCGCGTTAGTTTCTTCGTTTGATTTTTGGAGAGCCAACTCTTGTTCATAGTCGGCTGTTGTGTCTCCGTATTTAAAATCCTTTTCTACATTAGACTCTATTTTTTTCATCACATCCTCGGTGAAGTAAGACTCAGGGTTTTTCATTATTTCCTTCGCGTAAACTTTTTTGTCTCCAACATCTACACGACTCCCTGACATATTCCATATTCCATACCCAACGGCAAAGTCTATCATTCCATGCCAACGAGATAGTCCACCTGAGAATGTGATAAGAGACTCGACTCTTTTGTTTTCTACGGTTAGTCGAGACTTGTAGTTTCTACAGGTTACAATATTTCCCACCTGTTCTGTTCCGTCCTTAAACTTCTTTTTAGTCAGGAACAGGATATTAGAAGCAGCGAATTTTAGACCTGCTCCACCACCCATCTCCTTGGTAGGTACATATGCTCCAATCACTTCGTATGTGTGATTGGTCATAAAGATAGGGATACCCGCGGAGCCAGCTTTAAGTGTCAGAACTCTAAAAGCTCCTCTTATCAGTTGTGCTCGCGTCATGTCACGTGTGTCTTTTCCTGCAGTGATGTCCTCTACCTCTTTCTGAGTAGACAACATACCTAGCGAGTCCAGACAAATAACCAAAGGTGGTCTGTCTTCCTTTGGAAGCTCAAGGTGTTTGTCGATGACCTTGATAGCTTGATTTCTAAATTCCTGTATTGTGGTCACAGGAATAATGACCATACGAGAGGAGTCAATACCTCTCTGTTCTATCATCAGTTTGCTAATCGCTGACTCAGATTCAAAATATAATACCCCAGCATTTGGGTTAGATTCAAGAAAGTTCCTGACCATACCAAGTAGGAAAAATGTTTTCCCAGTGGCCTGTTCACCAGCGATCGCCGTAACTTTATTTCCTGCGAAGCCACCATAGATGCTACCACTAACGAGAGCATTAAGAGCATAACTACCAGAGTCAATAAAGTGGGTAACATCACCTGTTCCCACACCATCTTGTACAAGGCTTGCATATTCATTTCCTGTTACTTTAACTAAATCTTTTAAATAACTCATCTTTTTTTCATTTCCAAAACTCGCCAATTGTGTGGCTGATTATTAAAGAAGTCCAACATCGCGTCCCATGACCTAAGATCATACTCAATAATAGTATGTTCTTCATAGGGATGTTGAACTTTTACTTGTATTATACCACGGTATGGTGGGTATGTCAAGTTGTTATGCCCAGAATGCGTCCAGCGTCGTGGTCTCTTCAAGGTTCCAACCAATCTTTTCCACCAGTTCCGAAAGCGGCGTGTAGAAGGTTTTTTCATACATACGGTTTCTGTCTACGTATTTATCTAATCCAAGTCCGTCTGGAAGACCATCGACCATCGCGATAACATTTTCATGAATGGGATTTGGCATCTGTAGATAAACAAACTTTATCTTCTCACCTTCTTGTATTCGGGCGAAAGCTTTGTCCAATTTCTTCTCTTTCAAATGATGGTTGTAGAGAAGTGACCCACGGACATGAATGGGACATCCTTGTTTATAAATATCATTCTTGGAACCATACTTTTGTAGTCCCTTCACTGAA
>Ga0098054_1001264_pt1 | contig 12980 bp, 16 predicted proteins | sample 16_taG_FD_75048 | JGI IMG/M metagenome (GOLD analysis project Ga0098054, IMG submission 75048) | Marine viral communities from the Subarctic Pacific Ocean - 16_ETSP_OMZ_AT15313 metaG | ecosystem: Environmental > Aquatic > Marine > Oceanic | place: Pacific Ocean | collected 2015-01-18
GTCAGCAAGACAATCACTTTTTTGACTGTCTGGTTGGATGCCACGCAGCGGCTTCAATGCTCGGCTGCGCTTTAACAGCACAAGAGCCGGTCGAGCCTGCCAAGCCTCGAAAGAAAAAGGTTGCGTATCTCTAATGGTTAAGAAAAAAACGCCAGCAAAAAAAGTCGGTCCTGTTAAAAAGACTCGTGTTGACTGCGTCAATGTGAGACCGGCAGCATGTCCGAAGTGCTCCTGTACTGACCGAACAAAAAAACAGTCAGTAGTAAAACGGTACATCAATGGAACACTTCAGCCAGGTAATATTCGTTACACGGTAGTTCAGTGGAACTATTGCAACTGTGCAAAGTGTGGTCACCGATACAGATTCATTGAATATTTAAACCCTAAATCTCGCCCCAAGGGCGCGCTGTAGCCCCTTGCATGTTTCCTGTTGCATTCTGAGGATGTTCAAATGTCGCAAACTCTCGCAGAAATGAAGCAAGCTGCCGACGATCTTGAATCGGTTGTCCAAGCCGGCCTGATGCAAACAGCGGTCGATGGACAGTCTACCACTTTCGCGCACATGCGTGATTTGCGATCTGAGTTGTCAGAGCTTCGCCGGCAGATCCAGATTGCTGAAGAAGGCGTCCAGACTCGCCCAAAATGGTCGAGCTTTGATATTTCAGGGAGCATGTAAATAATGCCGTTAATGGCTGATTTATCAACGCGAATGGGTTCGTTCTTTTCCAGTGGTTATGACGCGATTAAGACCAGCGGCAAACGCAAAGCTGCGTCGTCCGTCCTTAAGCACGAAGAGGAGCAGCTCAAACATCGTGACCGAAAAGCTTTGGTCAGTACTGGTCGCGACCTGAATCGAAACTATTCGGTCGTCGCGTGGGCTGTGCGGAAACATCTAGATTATGTCAGCCAGTTCAATTTCCAGTCACGTACTGGTGTTGATGAATTTGACGACACCCTCGAAAAACTCATGCGAGAATGGGATCGGCCTGCAAACTGTGACGTTGCGGGCCGGCATCCGTTTTCTCGTATTGTCCGTATGTCAGAAGCACGCCGCACAATCGACGGCGATGTCTTTTTGATTAAGCGATCAAGCGGCAAGCTCCAGCCGGTTGAAGGCGATTTGATTCAAGATCCGCCAGATCGATCAGTCAACCATTCTTGGATGAATGGGTGCAAAGTTAACTCCGAAGGCCGTGCGTTAGCCTGGGGGCTTCACAAGCGTTCAACTGCTGGACAGTATGAGTTTCACAAGCAAGTGCGTGCCGGTGCGATCTTGCAGCATGCGTTCTTTGATCGCTTCGATCAAGTCAGGGGAATCAGTCCGCTGGCTGCTGCGTTTAATTCGTACCGAGATTGCTACGAAGGTGTTGACTACGCACTTGCAAAGCTCAAAGTTGAACAGTTGTTTGCGATGGTTATCACCGACACGGGTTCAGATGGGATGGGTGAACACACTAAGACCGGCGACGGGTATGACGTGTCGTTTGGCAAGGGGCCAATCAAATTAGAGATGGACCCCGGCGATGACGCGAAGTTCCTTTCCAGTGATAACCCTAGTTCATCGACTCAAGAGTTTCTGAACATGGTTCTGGGGATGGCGCTTAAGTCGCTCGATATCCCGTTTTCTTTTTACCGTGAGGACTTCACAAACTTCTTCGGCTCCAAAGCTGCTTTCATGCAGTATGACAGGTCATGCCGAGCGAAACGCGAAGATCTGCAGGACTTGCTTCGCCGGATCACTGTGTGGCGCATGCAGTTGTGGATTCAAGACGGCGAGCTACGGCTGCCCCAAGGGATGACCTTAAGAGACATTCCTTTTGAGTGGGTTCCAATTGGAATGCCGTGGTGGGATCCGGCAAAAGAAATCAAAGGCGACCTGATGGCAATTGGTGCCGGCCTAGATTCTCCACAGCGAGTCTGTCGTGAACGAGGCCGAGGCGAGTGGGAAGACAACGTGCGGCAAATTGCCAAAGCTCAGACATTCGCTGAAGAGATGGGCGTGAACATTACATTTTCTGCTGACTCGAAACAGCCGCAGCCTGAAGAAGAACAACCTGAAGAAACTGATGAAGAGGTTGACGAAGTCGAAGACGAGTCAGATGACAAAACTCAAGAGGATGACGAATAATGTCAGCGAAAGATAAGCCGACGCATTTCCGAAGCAGTGTTTCCACAGGATCTCCGCAAGTGTCTCGCGGAGAGGGAATGTTTGAATCCGGTCTGATCACAGATCTATCAATCATAACCCGTGGCGAAGCTCTGGGGCATGACGTTTGGGTCGATCAAGACTTTCTGTCTGATGTTGCGGCAAGCATTAATGAAGCGGCCATGACAAGCGCGACAGGGGGAATGAAAGCTCGTTTCACGCATCCGGGCCTGTCCAGTGACGGCACTGGTCAGAAGCTGGGCCGAGTTCGTGACGCTCGCGTCGAAGGCGATCAGGTTATTGCTGACCTGCATTTCCAGAAAGCAGCGACCAGAACTCCAGACGGTGACTTGGCCGATTACGTGATGACACTGGCTGAAGAGACACCTGAAGATTTTGGTTTGTCTATTGTGTTTAGCCAGGACATGGACGCAATGGAAGACCATGTGTTTCGCAACACGCAAAACAATCGCTACGTCTCACCTGATGAAGATAACAAAAATAATTACAAACATGCCATGTTGGCTGAACTGCGGTCAGCGGATGTGGTTGATTCTCCTGCAGCAAACCCTGATGGTTTGTTCCAGAGAGGACAAGAGTCTGCCAAAGAAGGCGAGGCTCTTCTTGAATACGCGCTAGGTCTTTCAGACGCCAAGCCTAGCACGTCTCATTTCAGCGTAGATCCGGATCGGATGGCGATCTTTATCACGCGATTCCTTGAGCGTCATGAACTCTCAGTTCAAAAGAAAGTGGGTGACCTTGTGTCCGATGCACAACAACCAGCAGACGAGGTTCCTACGCGGGAATCGTTTGCAGCCGAACTAGATCGCTATGTCGAACGATTCGGTGCCGAGTCTGGTTCAAAATGGTTCTCAGAAAGCGTTCCTTATGCGGATGCCCTTGAGCTTCATTTTGAGTCATTGCAGGCTGAAATCGCAACCTTAACAGCCAAGGTTGAAGAACTTGAAGAAGTCATTACGTCGATGGATCGAGGAGATGACGACGGCGCTGAGTTTGGTATTGATACCGAAGAGCCGGCACCTGTCGAAAAGACTCTTCGCAACAGAATTCGCATCAACGGAGCAGCTGCAAACAACTAGTTGCAGCTTGGTTAAAATTTAATTCACAAAATCAATAAGGAGTTTTTAACGTGGCTAATGACCTTCTGGCAGTAGGCGATTTCATCGCAGATGCCCTCGATGTTGACAAGACAATCACCAGTGAAGTCTTGAACGGAGCACCTTTGGTTTCACGAATTCCAATCAGTGATACTGCTGACGGATCTGAAACACACAAATATAACAAGTACACTGGTGCTCCAGTTACTGGTTTCCGTGCTGCAAATGCTGGTCGCGACTATGACCATTCAACCGATACGGTTGTTACTGCAACCTGTACGATTCTCGATTTTTCTTATCGAGTTGACTACGCAGTTGCTAACGCATGGCGACAGGGTCCAGAAGACCTGATCGCTCGAGAAGGAGTTCGTCACTTGGCATCTGCATTGTTCAAAGTTGAGCAGCAGATTATTTATGGCGTGACATCTCCAGGTGACTCTGCTGGGTTTGCTGGATTTTTGGCAAACACAGATTATGACGCACTGGCTGATGACATGGTCATTGGTGGCGGTGGAACAACTGCCAGCGAGCAGTCGTCACTGTGGGCGTTCAAAACCGGCTTTAATGATGTTCGCTTAGTGACACCTTTCAGCCGAGGTATCACGCTGGGTGATACAATTATCACCGAAGCAAACGACAGTAATCACCCTGTGTATTACACTCCAGCTTCGATGTACATCGGACTGCAGCAAGGTGGTAAATACTCCGCTGGCCGAATCGCAAACTTAAGCGAAACGACCGACTCTAAGCCTCTGACTGACGACTTGATTTCAAGCCTGTTGTCAGAGTTTCCTTCCGGAATGGGACCAGACTTCATGGTCTGCAATCGTCCAATTTTGAAGGGCTTGCAACAGAGTCGCACAGCGACCAACGCGACTGGTGCTCCTGCACCATTCCCGAACTCTGCGTTTGGAGTTGAGCTGTTTACGACTGATGCAATCACTATCACCGAAGCGGTGGAAGTGTAAGCGAATATGAGTACGCCGCTTGAAAAAGCTGTTCAAGCTAGCCTCAAAGCTGTGAGAAAGGTTGCCGGTGCTCCGGTGACCTACTCACGCGGCGAGACTACGTTGACGATTTCTCAAGCGGTACAGGGCCGCACTTCCAAGGTGAATATTGACATTGGAGGTGCGGAACAGGTTGTCGAAGCTGCCGACTGGCTGATCAAGGTGACTGATCTCAGCACCCTTGCTCCGCCAGAGGCAGGCGACCTGATAGTCAGGACGGTAGAAGGCGTCACCTACACATGGACTGTTGAGACGCTTGACATTGGTGAAGTCGAGTGGGACTGGTCAGATACAGCCAGGACTGCCTACCGAATACACACTCGCAAAGACGGCGTTGCAGCTTATGAAATCTCAAAGCCAACAGGTTTCGACTTGTCTGGTGCGGAGCTGAAATAATGGTGAAAGGTGCAGAGTTTTTTGGGAACGTGACTGGTGTAAATGAGACAATCCGCAACCTGCACATGATTAATTCTTCAGTCGCTCGTCCTGCAGTCGCTTCTGGTATGCGAAAAGGGCTGGCAGTTGTAAGGAAAGCAATTAAGAAAAGATGTGACCATCCCAGTGTCGCAGCCACGGTCTCGAGCCGGTTCAGAAGGGGTCGAAAACGGAATACCCACATTTATGCCAAAGTTGGTTTTGGTGTTGGGAAAAGGCAGCTTGGCCGATTCAATAAGAGTGGCACGAAAAACAGCTACGGACTAGGCATGTCCAAGTATAACATCCACTGGTATGCAGTCGGGATGACAAAAACTGGAATGAGGGTCCAGACGACAACTGGACGAAAGACGGGAGTCATGTGGACCAATAAGACGCGGCCTGAACCTGTGAAAGAGGGATGGGCAGCCTCTAAGGGCGTTGCAAAGAATGCAATGATCAATCAAATGCAGTTGCATTTCATTAAGGGCATGAAGAAGAAGATAAAAGTCAAAGGCTTCCGCAAAGCGTTTGGAATTTAAACTCGCTGTTTAACAACTATCTGAAAGGTTCAATCAAATGGCCCACGTTCCATCAAAGGGTACTGTGCTCAAGCAATCCATCGCCGGTGCCGCCTTGAGTGCAGTCGCGCAATTAACTGAAGTCAGTTATTCTGGTGGTGAGTCTGAGACTTACGATACGACTGTTCTGAATCAAGTGTATCCCGTAGGACATGCCAGTGCTGGTTCTGCAATGGCAGGGAAGACGCTAGGGTTAACAGGATATAGTGAACCTGGAGAGGTATCACTTGGCGGATTTTATGATCCAGCTTTGGCGGGCCATCAAGCAATTTCAGACCTTGTGACAACTCCAGCTGAATGCGATTGGTCAATCACTTTTGCGGACTCAGCTAACAAAGAATTGGTCTTCACTTCAGCCGGCGTGTCTTGGGAAGTCACGGCTTCAATGAGCGACGGCTTAAAGTTTTCAAGCACGCTCAAAGTCACGGGATCACCAACCTATCCCACATGATAGATAGAAGGTAATTAAGAATGAAATGCAAATTCACATGCGTAATAGAAGCCTCACCAGAGGCTCCTGACTCAATCTGTTTTGAAGAAAACGGAAAGCGTTTTATTAAAGAAGGCGCTGAGCACGAGCATCCTGATGCTTATAAGCTAGTTCATGCCGGCTATGCGGAATGCGTAGATGAAGAATGCAAGACAAGACTAGCAGAGCTTAATCCGGCTAAACAAGGTGTTTTGCGAGAAGTTCACAATCGAATTATGGCTGAACAGCAGGAGTTCTTGGATGAACTTGAAGCGGAAGAAGCCGAGGAGGATGAAGACGAAGAAGAATGAGATTGTGAAAGCTTAGGACTTAACTCGCTCGCCAGCGAATTCGTTAAGAAAGCGAAACGACGTGATACTTACTCGTGAGCAATTACTGAAGCCTGTTGACATCCCACGCGAAAAAGTTGAACTGCCTGAACTGGGCGGGTCGATCTGGATTCGTGGGATGTCTGCTGCTGACCGCTCAAAGTTTGAAAACAATTTTCAAACAGCGTCCGGGAAAAGCAACAAAAGGAAAATGGCTGAAGTCAGGGAACGATTGCTGGTAGCATGTTGCTGCACTGAAGACGGTTCGCCGATGCTGACTGAAAAGGATATTCAGGCACTCGGCAGTCAGCCTATTCATTTAGTTGAGCGAATGGTCAATGTCGCTCAACGATTATGTGGAATGTCGAATGAGGATGTCGAAGCTATAGCAAAAAACTCAGAAGAGATCGGCGAGGTCAGTTAGGGAATGAGCTTGCTAGGCTTATCGGAAGCCTGCATCCTGACGAGGTGATGCAGGCTTTAACTCATGATGAGTTTTGCAAGTTGGATGCGTATGATCGAGTGATGCCGATTGATCATTCGCAGCGGATGCTTGGGTTTATTGCGTACATGATCGGGAAATATTTAGAGATGGACTTAGGAAGTGACGAAGCTTTGAGAGAAATCTGCATGCCTTGGCTGCCAGAGGAAAAAGCAGATTCATCCAAAGCTATTGCTGCTCTAGCTCCTGTCGCTAAGCCAGTTCAGCCAGCTCAACCAGTGTCAGGATTATAAGAATGAGTGTCGCCGGAAATCTTGTAATCAACCTGATGGGTAATACGAAGCACCTCGCGAAGTCGTTATCTAGCAGCCAGGTAATGATTAAATCTTTTTCCGCAACCAGCGGCAAGAATTTAACCGGATTTAAAGGAGTAGCAGTCCGCACTTTTAGCCGCGTTGCCAACGCGGCTAAAGCAATGGGAAAAATGGTCCGGCAAGCCGGCTCAATGATTGCTACAGCTGCTGTTATGGGGACAGGCATGGCTATAGCTAAAACGATTGAGTATGACGATGCTTTGCGATCAGCAGGAGCAAAATCACGAGCAACCGAGAAAGGGCTAGCGGATCTTGATGATCGCGCAAAGATGCTGGGCAGGACAACCTCGTTCACGGCGGTTGAGGTCGTCACATTGATGGAGGAACTCGGCAAAGGTGGATTTAAAGTTCCGGAGATTATGGATGTCACCGATGACGTGATGAACCTTGCTCGAGCGACGGGAACTGAGGGGGCAATGGCCGCGAAATTGATGGCAACATCAATGCGAGTCTTTGGCTTGGAAGCAAGTGAAGCCGGTCGAGTTGCTGATGTGTTCACTGCTGTTTCGACTCGCACGTTGACTACAGTTGAAGAGTTGGCTGAAGGCTGGAAGTTTGCAGCAAAGCCAGCAAAAGACCTCGGCATGTCAATCGAAGAGACTGCCGCAATGATGGGGACACTGGCCCAGATGGGTCTCAAAGGTTCCATCGCAGGAACAGCCATTCGTAGGTTGGCAACAATATCCGCATCTCAAGCGGACAAGATGCAGAAGAAGTTTGGGATTGCTTTTAAAGATTCCGCTGGTGCAGCACGCCCGTTAATTGATGTGATGGCAGACATTTCAAACGCAACCTCACAGCTGGGATCTGCTGACCGGATGCAAGAGTTTTACGAAGCTTTTGGGCTGCGTGGAGTGACAGCAGTAGGTGGATTAGCTGATAACGTCGTTCAAACCGACGCTTTAGTTGCCGCACTTGAGGGAGCTGGGGGAGAGGCGAAACGTGTTTCTAAAGAAATGGATGCTGGAATCGGCGGCAGTTGGCGAAGGTTTAAGTCGGCCATTGAAGGCATCGCATTGATGTTTGGTGAAATGTTGACTCCAAGCGTGGTTGGAGCGTTGGAGTCAATGAAGTCAAAAATCAACGGCTGGACCGAATGGTTGGAAGAAAACTGGACTTCTGTGAGTAACAAGATTGCAGAATTGTGGCTGAAGGCGACGACATACATTGAATTTGCATGGAACAATATGGGTACCTTGTTTTCGATTGTTGTTATGTCAATCACGTCAATGGCTGTGACGTTTGCAAACAGAGTTGTTTATTTCTTTACAGTAATGATTCCTGCTGCTGTGAAATGGTTTGGGGAAAATCTTTTTAGGGTAATGCTGAACACTATTAGCGCAGTGGGTCAGTTGTTTATCGATCTGAAAGATAATGTAAAACTTATTTTCAAAAGCATTTGGGAGTTCATTACTTCAAAAGATGATTTCCATATTGATTTTAAACCACTTCTAAAAGAAATAAAAACGGTCGCAATGACCAAACTTGAGATCCCAGATCGTGTGAGAGGTGATGTTGAAAAACATCTGGAACAGTCTTTAGATCTTTTAGTAAATGCTACAGAAAATTCTCTCGACAACATGATGTCGTCTCGGATGGAAGAGCTTCATAGAATACAGGCTGAGGCGGCTTCTAGAAAGTTAGATGATACGCAGCCGGAAGATCCTGTCGGTAAGGCCCGAACTGCAGCTGCAGCTGGTCCGGTTGAATCAAAAAGCACAGGTGCCTCGGTAGCTGGTGCTCAGATGCGAGGGTCTGCGGAAGCGTTGATGACGATTCTTAAAAGTCCTGGGGCTCAGAATGATGAGCAACGCCTTGCTATTCAGCAAAAGTTGCTAAAAGAACAGACAGCAGCCCGCAAGATTGCAGAAGAGCAAGAAAAGCGTGCTAGGCGATTGGAAGCAGAGCGAGTAGGCGCGCTGGGACCGGAAGACTATCGACTTGAGATTGTAGGTGCTCCATGACCGTCACGTACCACGGCGAAGACTACTCTGCCAGGACCGGGAAAAACGATCTCGGAAAAAGAAGTTATACCCGTGTCTTTAAATTAGAGACTAGCGAGAAGACCGAAGACATCTTTGATGTGGGGTCTCATGTAGACCTTCCGCTCATCGGTGATCCCTATCCTCGCGACCCAGTGGCTTATTGCCAATCCCTGTCAGTCGCGTGCGTGGGCGGGTGGAAGCAATGGACCGTGACGGCAAATTACAAAATTGGCACGAGTGGCAAGGAAGAGGATCCGCCTGAAGAGAACCCGGAAAACGACAGTCCTGTAATTACGTTTAGCAGTGAGATCTATCAAGAGCCAGTGTTCCGAGATGTTAACGACAAAGCGGTTGTTAACACCGCTGGCGACTATTTTACAAACCCAGCGCCAATGCGAGACGCAGCCCACTTGGTGATTAAAGTTAAGAAAAATTACTTAACAGCTCCCGAGTATGTTTTGACGTATCAGAATTCTGTGAATGCTGAATCGTTTTCCATTGAGGGGTTACAAGTTGCGGAGCAGACAGCTCGCATATCACGATTTGAACTTTCTGAAGTCAAGGTTCGCGGCGACTACTCTTATCGAGAATTGTCGTTTGAATTTCATGTTCATCAAGACGGCTGGAGATCAGAAATTCTTAATGCTGGGCTGATGCAGAAAGGTGCGGAGATCGATAAGGATTCCGGTCTGGTTACTGAGATTCTGGAAGACGAAAGAGTTCCGTGTAAAGATTCAGATGGCGAGCCTGTGACTTCTCCTGTTGCACTTGACAAAGACGGGCTTCAGATCAAAGACCCCTCAACCGATAACTGCTGGTTTGAGTATTTTCAGCTCTACCCGGAAGTTGACTTCTCTATTTTGCCTGGAGTAGATGAGGAAGATGAATAATGCCTGTGGCGTTTACTTCAGAGATGGCCGAGTTGATCAAAGACACCGTGAGTGCGCACATACGTTCACGGAACATCAACGAATCGTCAAAGGGGCAGCGGGTAATTCCCAATGCTCCATCTCAATGGGCAATACTCAATGATAACATTGATCCGCCAGATGATGGAATAACTGCTCCCACTGAGGGCGACGTGGAGCTGTTATTCCGGAACTCCACATCCAATGCGTTGGAGCGATCTGGCCGAATCAAAACGCTGACTCATCGATATGAAGGCATCACGCTCGAAGTAGATACACTGGTTCGCGTCAAGCACATCAACGGGGAATGGATGCTCGAGGCTGCCGATTGCGGCCCATTGGGAAGCCCTCCATCATGAACGAATCTATAATTGAAATGTCAAATTCGCCACTCGGCCAGACAGCTATTGGCTGGGTTCTTGGGGTAATACTAATTTTTGGTATGGCAATAATATGGATGTATTTCCATAAAATTGTTGTGCCGGCACAGCGACAGGAATTAGCTATCAGGCAGACAAAGACAGACAGTGATATGGAAACGCAGAAGAAGATTGCTGATGCGACCACTGCTATCAGTATGGTTGTTTCTTCAATCGACAAGAGGCTAACTGAGCAAGGCACAAAGCTCGACGACCACGGCGAAAAGTTAAACCAGTTGTTGAGCAAAAACTAAAAACAGCAGTAGGAGGAGATGTCATGATCATGATCGGTCACTGCTGCCACTGCGCAGGCACAGACGACGTGTGGATTGCGAGCATCCCATTTGTTGATCCGCAGGGTGACGATAACTGGTATGCGTGCCAGAAGAATCACGGAGCCGATTTCAGAGAGTATTGGCATGAAAACCGATACGATCAAAGTCACCCAACGGGCGGCGGGGGCCATCTCAATTGGGATCCAGTGCGGCACGGTGCTAACCATATCGGGTATGGCTTTGAGTGGCGATACCAAGGTTTTCATTCGACGAATGTTTCCGAGGACCCGTATCAGCCGCCAATAAAAGTTACGACGAAAATCACGGACACCCAATTCGCGCAGTCCAATGTCAACGCTTTTGGCTACGCGCATGATAGGGACAATGCCGGGACTCAAATCAATCCGTTGACGCACTTAATGATTCACTATGGTCGTCCAGTGATCAGTAGAGACGCCGAATTTGATGATCACTGGTTTGGTCCATTTCCGAAGGTCGATCCTCACCAGTATGAGATGTTAACTTACCCTTCAAGCATGTTCAATGATTCACTTACTTCGAGCATGGAAAGTGTCTGGAGCGATCAGGTGCAGGCGGCTGCTGTAGAAATCTGTGGTTACCCCGAGGCTGTGCCCGGCGATTTTTTGGTAGGGATGCTGCCGGCGAACCATTGGACCAAGCCGAAAGGCATAAAAAAAATTGGGATCCGGTTGGGGTTGAGCGATAACGGATACTACAACCACAGGACAATTGACACATCACTGTTTGCCATTGGAGCAGATTACCATGTGGGCAACCCCGGCGAAAATCCACTGCACTGGACGATATACAATTACCCTTATTATTCGACGTATGATTCGTCCCCGCTTGTAAAAACTTGGTTCCGAAACACGTTCATGCGGAATTATAATGTGGGTACTCCAATGTACGACAGTATAGGCGTGCGATACAAGTACCGCGTTTATCTGGGCGATCTGGAGATCACGGCGAAACCGCTAGAGGAGCAGCAGTGGTTACATCCCCGGTGGCAGCCAGCCGGGGGGGATCTCGCAATGCACCGACAGGAATTAGACATCTCAATCCCGGATGACTGGGAGTATCAAAAAGTTGATTTGTCAGTCCAGTTGTTTTTTGAAAATAATACAGCCCGGAATAATTCACCAACCGCATCGACCGAGTATTTTGCGATGTGTTTCGGTCAAAATGGATTAGGAGATTGGATCTGGCCGGGCATCGATGTCGTCTACGATTTGACGCACGACGTTAGAAAAACACACAACGTCACCGTGCAAGGCTTGCCGGGATTGACGGAAGGTCGCATCTTGCCGTTATCGGGGCGGTTGGCAGCGCGGGAGAAACGCGAAGTTACCGGTCGTGAAGCGCATTACTATACTAGTGCAATCAGTGACGAACTCGTGCGCGGGACGTTTTCTGGACCCGATCATTCTGTGGATATCGTCACAGGTTTTTTCCCGTCTGGAAATAATCATTTGGCTGAAGACCTGTTGATCACAGATAATGTGGACCGTTCCCATGATCCTACGAGACACAGACCGTTTGTTCACAGCACCCACGATGCGAAAAAAAAAGGGCCTCCCTGTGTTCATATGAGCCGGGCAGTTCCGCCACTAATGCAAACATTCGGTCATTGGACAGGAGTACCCACAGAGGACGATGACTGGACGTCCCAGGTGTTCGTCGAACGGTTGAGGAATACTAACGTCGATGTAGCTGACAATTTCGTGCCGCTTGAATCTGGGGTATCTAGCCGAGAGATTATAGTCACGCCAGAAACCTAAAGCAGAACACATGTGAGGCTATATCATGTCCATGCATCCGGCACAGAAGGCTTTCGGTTGTTTGGTGTATTCGGTCCTTGCCGTATTCGTTACAATTTATCTTGTCCACGTCTACGTTGGCGAAAACAGAATTCGGAAATTTTTGTATGATCACTTTTCAAAAGAAATCAGAGTCGATTGGGACTCCATCCCTATGAGTAAAAAAGATCGCGAAAAATATCGAAGGTAGATCCCTATGGCCACATTATATCTAGATCCTGTGTCAGACGGATCACCGTTCCAGTGGAGCGGCAGTTATCTCGACGTGGACGGCGGCAACAGATCAGATGGAGGATCAACGTCATCTGGGTCAATACAGTCTTTATCCGAGGGTGACCAAGCCGTGATCAATTACGGACTGCCTGGTAGTACGTCTGATACTATCTCAGCTATCACTTTGTGGTCGTATGCCAGTTCAGAAAAACCTTCCGTCGATCTGTATATAAATTCGTGGCAAGGCCAGCGCGCGAACTCGGCACGGTCATCGACAGTCGGCGACTGGTCTGGCTGGGAGTACAGCTACACTGGGACGTTTTCTTCGGTGACGGGACTCAAAAGCAAACACATCTGTAGCGAGTATGAGGATGACGACGTTGAAGACATCTATCTGGAGATCACATACGAGGCCGCATCGTCTTCCTGGCCTATTGCTGCTGCCGTTGTTGCAACTCAGCA
>Ga0098054_1001265_pt1 | contig 12976 bp, 9 predicted proteins | sample 16_taG_FD_75048 | JGI IMG/M metagenome (GOLD analysis project Ga0098054, IMG submission 75048) | Marine viral communities from the Subarctic Pacific Ocean - 16_ETSP_OMZ_AT15313 metaG | ecosystem: Environmental > Aquatic > Marine > Oceanic | place: Pacific Ocean | collected 2015-01-18
CCAAGGTTCGGAAAGATGAAAGGTATGGGACAGATAGTTACTTACTCTATACGTGATGAGTCTATGCACGTTGAAGCTATGACTAAGTTGTTCAGAGAGTTTATCCAAGAGAACATAGAGATATGGACAGATGATTTTAAAGCAGAACTCTATGAGATTTGTAGACAGATGGTAACACTAGAAGATAAATTCTTAGACCTAGTGTTTGATATGGGAGACCTTGAAGGTCTTACCAAGAAAGATATGTATGCTTATAATAGATACATAGCAGATAGAAGATTGTTACAGCTTGGTCTTAAAACAAATTATGACCAACGTGAGAATCCTCTTGGTTGGTTGGATGAAGTGATGGGTGTTGAACATCAGAACTTCTTTGAAGGTCGTGCTACTTCTTACATGAAAGCAGGACTACGTGGTAGACAAGATAAGATAACCTTTGCAAACTTGGAGAGTGATAATGGTTAATAAAAGTGAAGCTAACTTAGTAAGTTTTAAAGTGCTTCTTACACGTAACAATGATATCGTTACAGAGTTTAGTATGTTACCGGAGGATATGGTGGATGAAATATTTCCACCAGATGAAAGAGATGTTATAAAAACTATCCTACGTAATGGTAAGATAAAGATGGGAGACTTACATAACTTCTTTCAAAGAGAGTTAAACGTTTTAAAGTAGTTTTAATTAAGTTAAATAAGACAACGTCAATAAACCCAATATAATTATTGGGAAAAAGAAATCTTGATTCATAGACCTACGAGTCATTATTTATCCTTATTTGATGAGCCAAAGTAAAAACTTATTACAGCAGTTGCAATACCTGTAAGTGAACCAATAATAAGCATGACAATATCATCGCTTGAATCTGGCACAGGAAAAGCTGTAATATAAAATATGTAACCTAAGAATCCTGCCATTGACAAAGTTCCTAAAACTGTAGGAGTCCAGTCACCTGAGAATTTAGACCTTGCATCTTTTCTATCATCAACTTCTAATGCATAGATATCTACATCAAGTTCTTTCATTTGAACTTCAAAACCTTTCTCAGCTTTTTTAAGCTCAACCATTTGTTCGGCTGTAAGATTCTGCATGGCTTGTTCTATAGACTTTGGATTGTTAGCTACACCTAAAACACTACTTAGTATCTGACCAGCTTGTCCTCCTATTGGACCACCAAGTGCAGCACCAAGAGTTGGGGCTAGAGAACCTAATATACTTTTTAATTTTTTCATTTTAATCTCCTAATGTGAGTGTTGATTCAAGTAAATCGTTTACAGAGTCTATTAAATATTGAGGTATGTCTGCACCTAGTATATTATCTTCACTATAAGCAATCATATAAGACTCAAGTAAGTCTTCGTATAAAGGTCTAAAGTCTTCACGTTGAACCCAAGCTTCGTTACATTTTGTACGAGCTTTACAATCTATTCTGTAAGCTTTATCTAACTGTTTCTCTGTGTATAATAACATTATTGATCTAATACAATTTGTTGTAGTTCAATGCTACGTCTACCTACTTGAGTAAACCAACGACTGTCTTGCATCTCTTTAGCCATTTTATCCCAGTCATGTTCTCTACAAGCTTTCAACATGTTACGAAACTTTGAAAGTCTTGTACCACCTAAGTTAAAACACATGTTGACTAACACATGCTGTATCTTTTCAGGTAATTTATAAAAAGCTTCCTTATCTCCAAATACATGTATAGCTTCTGCATAATGCTTATCAAAGTCTATGGTAAAGTATCTATCTACAACTGCTTGTATAACAGAAGTACCAACTTCCCAATCATATTCAAGCTCATTAGGCTGACATAGATGACCAACTCCTAGAGTCTTATATCCTAAACTGTCGTTATAAATCTCTAGGACTTCGCCTTCGTGTCGCTTGATTTCAGCTTTGCATAAGTCTATGTTCATAGTTCCATCTCGTTAGGGTTTAAAAAGAAATCTTCACCGGGTATTAAAGCTTCTCCACTAGCCATCTTTTCATATGATCTTATAATTCTATTATTAATTTCTCTTGTAATTTCTTCAGGTGTTTTAGCAGTTTCTCTTATTTTAAAACCTACTCTATTATTATAAGAGTCACGTTTAGAATCTAAAGGTCTACTAAAACCTTGTCCAACTTCTTTAAGTTGTAAAGCTCCTCTTCTGAATATAGAGTCTCCATAAGTAGCACTTAACAACCCATGATTTACAGCTTCAAAAGCATCTCCTGTTTTTCCAGATCGAAAACCAAAATCATCAACCTCAACATATTCATACTTTGGAATTGTACCATCAGCTACCATTTGATTAACAATAGCTGCTGCTTGTTTTTCATTAGCTCTTTGTTCAGAAGAACCAACACCCATTGCTTTACCACCTCTTTCAATTAATCTTTGCATAATTTTACTTACACCACCACCACTTTCAAAACCTTTTCTTTTAGGATAAAGTTTAGAACCTTCATAACCAATTTCTTCATCAGAGGTTTTACCTTGTAATATATTAGACCACTCATTAGCACTAAAAATTTTAGAAACTGGAATTGTTACATTAGTTTTAATTGGGTTGTATTCTTTATTTAATTCTGCAGCAGCTTGTTTATCTGGAATAGTCATAGCTCCATATCTTTCAGCAACACCCATTAGAGCATAATAATCGTCTCTATTTTTAAATTTATCTCTACCAACACTTTCAGAAATAAGAAGTTGTGCATATTTTTTAATGTTTTCTTTATTAAAACCCGGACCTTCTCCTTCTTCTAACGTACCGTCAGCACTACCAGCATACCTAAAATTAAAATCATATAAATCTTTTACTTTTAATGTAGCCTTTTCATAAGGTTCTGCACTTAATTCATAAGAAGCATCTCCAAACGTATAATATAACGATCCTGCATTTAAATCTTTATCAAAAGGTATATAGTTTTCCATAGGACCGGGAGTTGCATTATGAAAATATAACATTGGATTTTCACCTCCAAAGACACTATGAATTTTATTTACAAATTTATTGTTTTCATTAATTTTTAATGACCTTATATCTTTTTGAACTGAAGGTCTAATAAAATTAATAAGATTTTTATATTCAGCTTCTGTAAAATCTTTTTCTGTGATATCTGCTTTGTTTTTAAAAATAACTTTATCCATGTAAACTCTTACATGCAGTGGTATTTTACTTTTAAATGTATCTGATAATCTTGATAATGGACCACGTACAGACTCAGCACCCTCACTACCACTAGCTCTACGTTCTCTGTCTTCAATGTCTTGGACACTAGTAGATGTAGCGTTGTAAGGTAACCCTGTAAGTTTGTTAATCATTTCATCAGGTTCATCTTTAGCGTTAGGTACATCTACAATACCACCTCTAGCAAAACCTTTTGACTCTTCTTCACCTATAATACTTAATAAAAATTCTACTAAAGCTTTATCTCTATCTCTACCAATCTTTTTTAAATAGTCTCTAGTTTCTTTAGGTAAAGCTGAGTAGCCCGGAATGTTTGTTGTTGCAAATTCAGTAATACCTTTTCGATAAATCAAAGCATCAATAGCATCTCCCATTAAAGGACCACCAGCTTTTAAAATAGAACCTAGTTGACCACTTCCTAACTCTAAGTTTGTAGAAGTTTTATCAAAGTATTCTAAAGCTCCAAAACCACCCCACCTTCTAATTGAACGAGTAATTAATTCTGCAGGTTCTTGATCTTCAAAATTACGACCACCACTTCTAATATAATTACCCATCATTGCAACACTAGTCATAAGCATAGTAGTTGCTAAAATTTTAGGTGTAGTTTGTAGTGGATATACTGCAGCTTCGTTTACAAACCTTTTTAAAACTGTGTTATTAAAAACTGTAGGATACCCAGCAAACTGCATAAGCAATTGTCCTGCTGGATGTGAAAACCATAAAGGTCTATTAGCTGATGATGTGCTAGGATTTAAAATAATTTCTCTTGTAAATCTATTAGCTCCTCTAACAAGTCTTTGTTTATAAAAAATATCTTTGTTAGCAGAAGCAACATCAAAAACACCATCTTTACTTAAATATTTTTTATACCAATTATTAGCTTGATCTAATGGTATTCCAAGTTCTTCTAGTTGATCACTTAAATATTGAACTTTTTTCTTACCAAGTTTTTTAATACCTGCATTATGTAAGTAAAGAGATTCTGCATTTTGTTTAATTAATCTTTTACCTGTAGTAAAAGCTGCTAGTTGAACTGCTGAAGTCCATTGAGTTAATAAGTTTGTTTTAAAAAAAGCATTCTGAAGATTTTTAGCTAATCCACTACTTAGTGCTTCACCTGTTAAGCCTTCAATCCTATCCATTGTAGCTTGTTCTAAAGCTAATCCAGTTTTATAAATTTCTACCCACTCTTCATCATCAAATTCTTTTAACCCTCTAGTGGTTTCTCCTTTAACTCTTTTACTTTGTTGAGCCATTCTATCAAAAGTACGGATAGTTTGTTTTTTCATGGCATGTCCAATGTCATAAGCAACATTACCAACATCCCCAGCTCTAGCTCTACTAAGAAGTAATAATGGTTCTGTTAAACTTGAAAGAGTAGCTAACGGTAAATGAGCCATTTGCTGTGATAATTTACCCCAATCTGAAAGAGTTCTAACTGTATTGTTTTGAATAGTATTATGATCTAACCCAGTTACAAGTTTATGCATTTCTTCAAGTTTATCCATAACTTGTCTAACTTGAGTTCTATCCCCACCTTTAGCTAAAAACTCATCTTCAATACGTCTAAATATACCACCATCCTTATACATAGCAGGTACATTTTTACCATACATTTTAGTTCTTACATTTGCTTGGCTAAAGTTTACAAAATAATCTTGTAAAACTTTGGCTACATCTGTTTCAATATAAGGTAACATTTCAATATGAGGAACTTTATCAAAGACTCGATGTTTCATAAAACTATGACCACCTTTAATAATATCAGGAATACCTTGTAACGCATTGTCTGTATAAGGAGTCCATCTTCTTTCAAGCATATCATCAACAATAGCTGCAGCTTTTAGCTCTCTAGCTTTATCTAAATTTTCACCAGCTTCTGCTAAAAAATCTCTACCCCAAATCTCTTTATCTTTTGGCATAGATTTAAGATCAAACCCATCTATTAACTCTCCCTTACTATTAAAAAATTTAGTAGGTACTACGTCATTAATAGGGTCTGCATGTCCAGCTCTAATTATTGTATCTTCAAAACCTAATCTATCAGCTTCAATTTTAGAATGCTGTAGTTTTTGTGGGAAATAATTTTTAACTTGTCCTGTAAAAGCAAATAAACCTGATTCATCTCCTTCATCAAAAGCATGTTGAAGTAACTTTTTAATTCCCATTATATTTTTACCATCACCAAAATAAGCTGTTTTAGCTGTTTCAGAAATTTTCTTACCACCATAAGTTTTAACTTTACCACCAGACATCATTAAAGCTAGTAGTTGATCGTTTTCTTCAGGAGTAATCATAGCATGAATACCAGTTTTACCTGATCTGTTTAATGCTATTTCTAAATTAGTTAAATAAAAACCATCTGAGTTACCTTTGTTTTCACCGTAAACAAACTCATTAACTCCAGTCTTTCTTCTTTTAAATAATTTATTTGTAGCTCCGGGAACTAAACTTTCTAAGTACTCTACTAAAGCATCATTGTTCTCAGCTAATTTTAAATATTTTGTTGTTGCTTTACCAACTGTCTGTGAAATAAGTTTATGTAACAGTGTAAGTTTAACATCAGTCGCATCAAGATTAGCATTGTCTTGAACCATTTCTTTAAACTGTTTGTATCCTGCTGCATCTACATCTTCAATATCAATACCATATTTAGCTGCACGTTCTGCTATTTCTTTTTCAGATATACCAGCTTGTCTAGCATAAAGTAAACCTTCTACACTTTGATCATCAACCTGTGTGTGGGTTATAGCATCTTTGTCTCTAAAACTTCCAACTTGTTTCCAGTATTGTCTACGTGTTGGAACATTAAAATATTCTTCTAAGTATTCTTTTGATACAGCAGAAAGCCTACCATTCATTTCTGTCATTGGTTCGACTTGCTTAGTTATACGACCTGCTTTATTTTTACCATGTCTAATAACTAAAAAAGCATTATCTTCAATAACATCATTAAATTTTAAAAACTTTTGAAATGAATTTACTTCTTCAAAACTTTCTTTACCTACTGCTTTAGCTTGAGGAACAATATATTGTTTATAAGTTCTACGAGTAAGAGGTACAATTTCTAATTGTGATCCTTTCTTTTGTCTGCCCTTACTACCTTTTTGATTTTTAAAAAATACAATCTTAGTAGACGGGTCAGACATATTAACATCTATAACTTTTTCACTATCAATTGCTAACTTAGCAGCTTGATGATAAATGTTATCTTCGTTTGAAAAGTTATAAAGTTTTCTAAGAAATAATGAATTACTAATACCACCAATAGCTCCGGGAACTACTGCACCAAAAGCACCACCAAGAGCAGCAACTTGCCCTACCTTTTTCCAGTCAGTCGGACCTTGTTGTATTCCTATTTCTTTATCAGCTTCTTGAGAAAAGAACTCATATGCTCCACCCCAAGTTACACCTTCGGCTGCACCATACAAAGCTATTGAACCAGTATTTTTTATAGCTTCTTTTTTTAACTTAGATTTAACTGATTTGTTTAAACCTACTCTTAAAGCTGTGTTAGCTGCTGCATTAACAGTAAGAGAAGCACCCATAGTAGGTATTGCAAAAGCAACACCAGCCCAGTTAAAAGGATCACCTAAAATATCAACTGCTAAATTACCTGCAAACTTAAAGCGTTCTTGAGCATTACCCAAGCCATTAGCTTTTTTAAATGCTCTTTGTAAAGCTGTATAATCTTTTCTAGTTTGCTCACCCCAGTTTTTCATTTGTTGGCTTCTAAGACCCACAGATGTAACACTATATTCAGCATCTCTTAAGTATTCAACTACATCGTTATCATAGTCTTTTAACTCTGCTGAATCATAAAATCTTTCCCAAGCTTCTTGAACCTGCTTGTTATTTCTAAAATCAGCTACGTTATAATCGTACCCTAAACTTTCAGATATGCTTTCAGGTTTAGCTCCTACAGGAGCACTAGAAAGAAACCCATAAGACTTAACAGGCTCTACAATGTTTGTTGTTTTAGAAGGAGAAGCTGTTAAAAATGTAGAAGTAGAAGTAAGTTGCTTTTCTTTTTCTTCTTCCACAGACGGAGGACTATTATAAAAAGGCATGTATTAATTACCTGCTAATAAAGATGTAGGTTGTTGAAATAAATCTCGGTTGTCTTGTATAAAGCTTGATCTATACATAGTTAAATACTTTTTATAATCATCAAGACTTAAATTGTTTACATTAACTAATCTTTCACCTGTATCTTCTTTATAAGAATCTTTTATACCTTTAATTATTTTAGCTTTAAAGTTTTTTAAATCTTTAACAGAATCAACTGTGTCTATTTTATCTAAGACTTCATCAATATCTGTAATAGTTTTTACAGGTCTATTTAATACTGATTGAGCTAATAAACTTGCTGGTGCTCTATCACTTTCGTTTTTATAATAGATATCACTTGGAGTTTTAGGTTTTAAATCATCACGTATAACAGGCTCTGGAACTTCCATCTTATCTTTATCAGTAGAAACTTCAGAGTCTTCTGAGTTTTTTAAGTTTAATAATTTTTCTATTGCTTCACTAGGACCATAGTTAGTATCAGCATTATTTTTAAAAAGCTCGTAATAATAATTATAGTTTTCATTTTTACTTCCTACAACAACTCCTTTACCGTCTCCCAAAGAAAGCATCGTACCAGTTAATTCTTTAGGTGGATTAATTATAAACATTAACCTAGCTTCTTCAGAAGCTTTTGATTCAACCCCTTTAATAGATTCTAAAAACTCTAACTCTTCTATATCTCCACTTATGTTTGCAGCATCTGTTCTTTTTTCTAAGTATTTAGAGTACACTTCTTCAAAATCTTCTGCATTTTTAATTTCAGTTTGCCTTGTTATAGTAGCAGCAAGGTCTGCTTTGTTACTGTTACTATTTGGATTCTTAGAATTTTGTAAATCACTGGGAGAAAGATTTCTATTTAATGGAATATAAACATAGTTGTTCCAACCCCCTACACCCCAGTTATCACTAAATCTAATATTACCATCATTAAGTAGTTGTTGAACAGCAAGACCATATCTTTTTTCTTTACTCATCCTTATGTAAGTAGGATCATTAAGTTCTTGTGCTTTTTCTTGAGCTTCTATAATTCGTTCTTTAGTATAAATATCATCAACTAAATAAGGAATTACTCCTAAAGGATCATCATCTCCTGTAAATTGTAGCATACCTTGTGCATCAAGCTTACCAGTTCTTTTTTGTAATTTCATACCTTTTAAATATTTTATTTTAAAAGGAGAACCTGCGTGTCTTGTTACATTATTTTTTTCAAGTTGATCTAAGGGAAGACTATTCATTGCGTATGCTCCGGTTTCTTCATTAAAAGAATACCCTTCCCATAAAGTATTTTTATCAGAATTAGTAAGTTCTTCTCTTAATTTTGTTTTTTCTTGATCACTTTTTGTTCTATCTACAGTAGCTCCCAACGTAAAAAGAGCTTGTCCGTCTACATCATAGTTTATAAATTTAGTAACATCTAATGGAGCTACATAAGCTTCTGCTGCTGCATATCTTTCTTCTTGTTCAGTTCGCATACGACCTAACTCAGCATTAAATTTAATTTCTTTATCTTTACCCACGCCTAATTTTTTTAATGCAGCAAAAAATAAATTTCTATTTGATAAATCATCTCTTAAATTATTAGCTTGAAGAGTTAGCATATCTCTATCACCTTGAGAAAATTCTTTAAAGGTTGCAAACGATGCTGTAGGGTTTGCCATTCTTTTTTTATGAATAGTTATGTATTCAGCTTCTCGTGCTTTTACTAAATCTTGATAAGCTTTATAAGCTGTTGGAGTTAAATTTTGAACACCACCAGCTCTAGCAATATCAGCACCATAAGGAGAATTCATTATATTATCTGCTGCCATTTTATAAAAATACGAAGGGTTTTTGCTAACAGCTGCTTCTTCTGCTTTAATCTCTGACCCTTGTCTCCATAGCTCTTTTGTGTAATTTTCATCCCACGTGGCTTTATCTTTTAATTCTGCTATCTTATTAGTAAGATCATTTTTTAAATACTTAGCACCTTCGCTTAAAGTACTAAAAAGAACAGAACCTATTAAAGCTTTTCTTCTAGCTTCTTTATCTCTTTTCTTATTGTTTCTAGCCAAAATTCCAAGCGTTTGTGAGTATTGACTTCCTAAAGTCCCACTCATTTGTTCAAATATTGATCTGTTATCTGCCATAATTATTTACCTAATAAACTTTTTGTACCTTGTTCTACTTTTTCTAAAATAGATTTAGGAATTTTTGCTGGAGTAAAGTCCTTTTCTTTAATTTGACTTTCCATTTCTTTAAAGATTTCTGGTTGTTCTGGTTCAGATGAAAGCACTGCTGCTACGTCTGCACCAGCTACTAAATTATCATCCTCATCTTCATTATCAATTAAATATTCAACATCTAATCTTTCAGCAATAGCCATTAAAATATAAATAGTTGGTTCCATTAATAATATCATAAGATCAGGAGTCCACTTACCACCTGTAAAACCTGAGTACAATAACACATTTGTAATGTCAATTAAAGATGCTCCGGCTGTTAAACTTTTTGAAATATTTTTAATTGTTTCTGGTTCCAGTAACGTAACTAAAATATAATCAATAGCTTCATGAGGATTAGTAAATTCGGGTGGGGTTTCCCATGCATAAGGTTTTTCTGGAGCATTTGTTAAAGATTGTCCCGGTATTACTGACCCTTGAGTTTTTAAATCTACTAGTTCGTTAAGCCCACCTTGATTAAAAGATTTTCTAATTCTAATCTTTGGTCTATCAACACCTGTAGCTTCGTCTGAAAAATAATCAAAGCCATCTTTATTAAATTGATTAATAGTTTTTTCAATAGCACCTGTAAGGCTACGTTCTAAAATTAAATCTCTTGTATTCTCTTTACTCATAATATATCCTTATGCTGTGGTTTGATATCCAACGCTATCATATCCAAAATTCATACCTAACATGTATTCTTTTACAGCGTTACTACCATATTTAGCTTGGTAACCTGAATATAATTCTGCTAGTGCACTACGTTCTTGTGCAGACTCTCCAACTTGTACTCCTTGTGTTTCAGGATCACCAGCTAGTTTAGCTTGTATAGCTCCAACAGCTACACCACCTGCTACTGAACCTGCTACACCTGATATAAAAGGATGTTTAGTTGCAAATTTTTCTATACCTTGACCAACTGTTGTAAATACATTTGCAGTAGCTGGTGTTCCTGCTGGTGCTGCAGCTAATGTTGTTTCAAAAGCTGTAGCTGTAGGTGTGACAGCACTCATAGCTGTACTAGTTCCTGCTGAAGCTGTACTTGGTAGTGTTGATGCAAAAGTACCCGGAGCTACAGTTGCTTGAACTGTACCTGCTGCTGCTTGTTGTTGAGCTAACGTTGAGCCAAAAGCCCCACCTGTAACTGCTGCAGTCTGAGCAGATAAGTTAGCTAAAAACGTACCACTACCACCTGCACCCCATGTTGCCCATGCTGCAGGACCTACAACAGTAGCTAAAGCAATTGCTGCTATAACTTTAAAAGCTTTACTTCTTGTAACTTTTCTAACAGCACCAGCTATTTTACTTCCAATTTTTTTAATTCCTTTACCAATTTGCTTGGCTTTTTTTCTTAACCAACCCATCTTATCCTCCGGAGGTGTCTGTAAATAAACCTATTAACTTTGATATCTGTGATGAATATGCTGCATATCTATCAGGATCACTAGCTACTGCTGTAGATAGTAAAGCTGCAAGTCTTGCTTTTTCATTTTCACCAGCTTTAAAAGCATAGTCTGCTTCATCTCTAAGCTCTTGCCACATAAATGATAAAGCTTGAGAAGATATATTAAAAGAGTTAATAGAGTTTTGCATGTTGACATCGTTTTGTGCAGCAGTGTTTACTGTATTAACTTGTCTTCTCCATGCTAAGTTTGATTGCTCTACAATTCTTGCATTTTCAATATTAAATCTTTCTCTTTTAAATTCTGCATCAGCATTAAACTGTTTCATTTGATTTGTCATGTTAGCATTGGCTTTACGTAAATCAACTTCAGATGAAAATGCTAAAGCTTGTCTAGCATTGTTTTGTTCTGTATTAAACATTTCAACATTGTTTATTTGAGATGCATTAAATTTTTCTATATCGTTTGCTAATCCTGTAATAAACTGTTGAGTTTGGTTTTCACTCGTAGCATTAAATTGTCTTGAAGCATTTACTGCTGATTGATTACTTAATAATGTTTGTTGTTCGTTTTGAGCACGTATAACATTAGCTTGTTGCTCATTGCTTAAATTTGATAAATCCATTTGCAAGAAAGCATTAGCATTATTAATTTGTGCTTTTTGATAAAAATCTGCTTCAGCTAAATTAGCCTGAGACATAAGAACAGCATTTTGAATTGTAGCTTGTTGTCTATTATTTGCTTCTGCTAAACCTACAGTTTGTAAAAACTTACTGTTAGACAATGCAGTTTGTTGATCAGCACTAAACTGAGCTAAGTCTAATTGAAAAACATTATTAGCATTAGTTATAGCTGTTTGTTGGTTAAACTCAGCTTGTCTAATATCTGCAGTTTTATCTTGTGCAATATTTTGTTGTATAGCTTGAGCATTTGCTTGAGCCATTGGTAGTGCTGATTGTATAATAGCATTAAACAAAGCATCTCTACCCACCGTAGATGCTGACATACCACGCTGTGCTAACATAGCTTCTACACTAGCTACAGCAGGTGCAGCCCACGTTGGAATATTACCTTCTTCAATACCAGTTAATAATGTATCTAACTGATTAGATACTAAAGCTTCTTCAGGTAAACCAGCAATTAAACCTCGTTGTTCATCTGTAAACTCCATAAGCCTAGCTTCAAGAGTTTCAGGGTCATTACCAAGTTCTATAATATCTTCATTACTTAAACCAGCTTTACGTAATTGAGTTTTAGCTCTTGTAATTCTAGCTAAACTTACACCAGCTATCTGAGCTGCTTGAGCTTTAGAACCATCACTTAAAGTTCCTACCACTCTTTCTGTTAAAGCACCAGGAATTATTTCTACAGTAGCAGCTTCAATAGGATCAACTCTAGTAACTTTAGCTGCATCAGCTTGAGCATCTTCACTAACAGTTCCTGTAGCTGCTGTAACTTCAGGAGCTTCAGTAACAAGTTCCGCATCAACGGTTTGAGCTGTCAAATCTTTAGGAGCTTTTGCTTGAGCTGTAGTAGTTACTTGTTCTGCATCTGCTAGTTCAGGCATAGTAGCTGTTTTAGTAGTCAGATCAGCTTTTCTATCTATTTTATCAGCTTCTAGTTGTTCACCTTCTTTAACTAAAATAGGGGTATCTATTTGTGGCATAAACGATGTATCACCAGCTAAAGCCTGTTCCATTTTTTCTCTTGCTGGAGAAGGTGTAGGTGCAGGAGTCGGTGCAGGAGTTGGTGCAGGAGTTGGTGCAGGAGTACCTCCGGGAGGTCCACCAAAAGGAGCATTGGGTACTTTAGTAGGTAGATCAGGATTATATCCGGGAGTACCGGGAATGTTTATACTGTAGCTTTGATCAAACTCATCTCGACCTCTACCACCATCAGCATATCCAACTCTACCACCTTTAGTATAGTCTTTTCTAGCTATCCCACCGCTTCTTTTTCTATTTCTTCTTTTTGACATTCTTATTTCCTATATACCTATTTTACTTAACTTCAAACAGTTTGTCAAGCTTTTCACCTATTTTATCCATTCTTTCCATAAGGATTGACATATCGTTTCTCAACTCTTCTTTGGTTACATAATCTTTCGCAACCTCTTCACGGGTC
>Ga0098054_1001266_pt1 | contig 12953 bp, 14 predicted proteins | sample 16_taG_FD_75048 | JGI IMG/M metagenome (GOLD analysis project Ga0098054, IMG submission 75048) | Marine viral communities from the Subarctic Pacific Ocean - 16_ETSP_OMZ_AT15313 metaG | ecosystem: Environmental > Aquatic > Marine > Oceanic | place: Pacific Ocean | collected 2015-01-18
GGTAAACCAGAGAGAAAGAGATTCCACGCTCAAATATACGGAATGGACTCAGGTAAGTTTGAACTGAACTACTATGTCGAAGATAGAACACAAGGCGAAGGTGTCCTCACAGAAGGAACTTGGGCTTTACCAGATAACCCACAGAAAGTAAAACAACTGCAGAAACTAATGGCAAAACCAATACCTGTTAAGGACGCTCCTAAAGCTCTATACGGTTTGACAGGAGATGACGTACTATTCGATTTCTTCTTTCAAGTAGAAAAGGAAGATGGTCCAAAAGGTGATGTTAGACATGCTGTAAAGTATTTCTTGAAGGGCGACGGTGTCCAAAAGTATTTGGCTAGTAAAAAGATAGACACAGAATGGATAGATGCTCTACCAGAACAATTCATTTCCGAAAAACAACAGGGAAGTCTTTTGTCTACATTGGGAGGTTCTAGTAAAGGACTTGATAGAGGAACTATCGAACAGATGGTAAGACAACAACGAATACCAGCAGATGTCACAGCTAAAGGGAACGAAGTAATAATCAAACATAAAAAGTATGGTGACTTTCGATATGTTCCCGCCGCAGACTCCTTCTCCGTGGATTCCAGAAAGGCCAAACCATTAATGAAGAAATGGAAAAAGGTAACAGGAGAAACTTGGAAGGACGCGATACTAGGTAATAGAGTTATGGGAAGAGGTGCCTCGCCAATGTTTCAACTGATGAAAGAAGGAGTCGAGGAAACTGGTACACCTATCTTTGTAGTATCACCCGAAGTTTACGACCAATGTAAATGGGGTAGAGAGAAATACCAACGGTGGAATAAAGTCGTTGGTGAAAGTAAGGATGTTGGTAAAATCGTAGAGTACGGTAAAAAATATCCAGATAGACCAATAATTGTGAAAAATAGTAAGACCGAAGACATGCAGTATTTGAGATTCGGGCAAATGAATACATCTTTGAAGGAACATTATTATGAGTACATTGGAACTGAACAAACAACTGAGTAATGAAACAGAACAGGATGAAATGGCTGACGCAAACGTGTTACCCACCCTCAATCCACATACACAATTGGATGAGATAGCAGACGCAATAGACAGGGGAGTACCACCCGATTTAATTGTACACGAAGCTGAACTAGAAGAGTCTCGTAAACGGAGACAGTTCGTAGCTCGTTTTACACTTTCGTTGACACAAATTGGTATTTTTATAATGATTATCACAATACTTTTCTTTTTCCAAATCACAGACGCGTTTCGCGACCTGCTGAATATTTTAATCGGTGGATTTTTAGCGACGTTTACCAAAATAAGTGATTACTGGTTTAAAGCAGATTCCGATGAAGGGAAATCCAAATGAGAACATATAATACACTAAAGGAACTGGAAGAAAATTCTACTGAACTTCCAGATTCTATAGCAAACCATCCAATGTTGACCCCTATGTCGAAACTGGTTAAAGAATCTCCAGTAGACAAAAAGAAGGCGCACGATGCAGGTCACAGAGATGGAGAACTGCTAAAAAAGCATAAAGAGGAGGGAGGGAAGTCCTCTGTAGAAAAAGACGCCTACCCACAAGATACCTCAGTGCCACCAGAGGCTAAGAATCTGAAATCGATTCAGGATGTCATTCGCGTTAGGAACAGTGAACCAGATGAGGACACTGACAAAGCGAAGCAACAAAAGGCTCTGGAAAATGAAGAAGTAGAAGATCTTGATGAGCGTAATAAAATAAATGCCAGATACAGGAAGATGCTGGACGCCGCTAGAGGTGCTCGATTCAAACTAGACAACAAAGCTGGTGTAGAAAGAGACCCTGCTAAACATCCGACAACTCAGTCCCATAATAAAGCAGTAGGACGGGCACTCAGGAATATGGATGAGGTAGAGATAGACGAAGCAATACTTGTTGATCGTGACTTCAAATATGACGGTAAGAAGATTCATATCTCACGAGCCAATTTTAAGAAGGTACACAGAGACTTCAAGAACGATAAAAAGGGTCAAGAGAGAATGATGACCTATGACAAAAAAGAAGGGACAGTTTCAGTCCCAGTCAAGTTCACTGATGAAGTAGAGGTACAAGAAAGTCTGGGAAGTGCTCTCAACTCTAAAGCGAAGAAGATGTCAGCTCCAGTAGGTATTCCTTCAGGAACTCCTACAGGGGATTATGGAAAGAAGTTTCTCAAAAAGCCTAAGAAAAACGAAGCAAACCTTTTTGGAACTCAACCCAAAGCAAGAAAAAGTGGGTGGAGGTCTTTACGACAACAGAATGAACCAGTAGAAGAAGGTAAAGAACGTGAGATTTCCCATGACGAGTATCACAAGAATGGTGCTGGTAAAGGTGGGAAGCAATGGTCATCTGGTGCTGGAAAGCAAAAGAAGTATTGGACACATCGACCAGAAGAAGTAGAAGAGGGAGTTGACCTTCAGGTGAAAATGGCATTGTCTGATGTAAATCTAAAATACATTAAGTTCATGGACGGTAAGGTCTATGTCAAAAAGAACGAAGTCAACCAAGCAAAAAAAGCTCTGAAGGGTAATGTTATCTACAAAGGTAAGACCCCTGAAGTCATTGGTGAGGACTACGAAGAAGTAGAATCTATACCACCATTTCTGGAAGCAAAAGAAGAACAGGGTTTTTATGTCAAATACGCTACCTCCAAAAGAGGACCAATAAGCCAAGTATTTTTCAGTGACAAAACTCAGGCAGAAGCTTTCCTACAGAAGATTAACAAAATGGGAGCTAAAGGAATCATCTCTGACAAACCTACCAAAGGTGGAATACCGATGGGACATAGAGCGACGAGACAACAAGAAGTCGAAGTCATTGAGGAAGGTAGAGTCAACCTGAAGCAACTCAAGAAAGAGTGGGAAAAGAACGAAGACCGAAACTATCACACAGAGAACTATTTACTTCTCGCTAAAGCTTTTGGTACACCAGCAGAGATAAAGAAGGTTGAAGCCATTTTGAAACAGAACACCAAACAAGGCCACGCTGACCAAAAATCAAACGACTGGATGTACAAGAACATTATGCCATACTACCAGAAAATCAGAAATGTTCACGAGGTTGAACCAGTGGACGAAGGTCTAGCAGGAACAGCCACCAATTTCGCTTGGAAAGGCATTGACTGGAATTCTATTGCTGATTTGGCTAAGTCTAACCCTAAGAAGTTTAAGAAAAAGTCCGACTGGGTGGACTGGGTAAATCGTTCAGTAAAACCTGATAACCCACAAGCAGCTGCACAGGCTTTGAAAGCGTGGGAACATTTAGACTATGATGGTATTAAAAAATTCATCAATGAACAATGTCAATGTCAGCAACAGCTCAATACGAATAAAGTGGCTGATGTAGACAACTATGACGGTAGGACGAAAGCATTTCGTGCTACAAAAAAGCGTATTGAAGGTAGACTCCTTAAGATTAAAGAACGCCTGAGGAACGGTGTTAAAGAAGCTTGGAGAAAGTAATGTACGGTTATTACCTACTATCAGTACAAGAGAGGGAGAGAAGGAAACTTCTTAATATTTTAAACGAAAAGTTATCTGCTGATGCGACACAAAAGGATTATATCGATGATTTTCTAAGTTCAGATGCTCCACAGTTTAAGGGGAAGTCAAGCAAGAAAATAATAGGTATGGCCATCGCTGCCTACAAAGGCAGGAAGAATGGCTAATGAAAAACAGCAGCCCTTGGTCCCTGGAGAAATTGTGAAAGATGCGATAGTTGACCTAGCCGTGTTAAAGGAAAAGGTTGACACCATACAAGCAAATCTTAAGGAACATGAGCGGACAAATTTAGCAGACTTCAGAGAAGTTCACGCGAGGCTATCAAAACTCAGAGATGAGATAGGAGAAGACTTGGAACAGGGCAGACAGGAAGTACAACGACTAGACCGTTGGAAGTGGATGATGACAGGATTCCTTCTAACGATGACTTTTATTATGACAGCATTACAAACATATTCAGCATTTTTTGGAGCATTAAGATGAAAACATTTTTAGAACACACGCGGGATCAAAACGAGCTTGACGAAGGTTTAGGTAACCTAGTTAAGAAGGGAGCGAAAGCCGTAGGAGGTCTCATTAAAAAGGGCTTCAAAAAAGTAGGTGGAGCGATAAAGAACCAAGCAGACAAAGCTCGTTCAGGCGTTGAAGCCAAACCAGCAGCTAAACCAGCAGGCACAAGTCCAGACAGCCCTGCACCACCAGAGAAGAAAGGTGGAGGACTTCTTGACAAAGCAAAGAAGGCATTAAAAGCTGTAGACAACAAGGTAGGAGTTTCTGACAAAGGGAAGTTAGCGAAAGCTCAATCCCAGTCTGACAAGATGGACAAAAGAGATGCTCAGGCCAAGGAAAAGAAAGCAGACCAATCGGCACTCGCTAAACTCAATAAGAAGAATGTGAAGCGTGGTGGGAAAGCCGTATCTGAAGTAGAACCACCAGAAGAGTTCGAAGACGAACAAGACGAGACAGGTGATAGCTTCATTAAAGCGAAAAAGGAGAAGGACGAAGAAGAAGAGCAAAGGGAATTAAGTCATCCCGGCTATGCACCTCTTCATCCAGACGAAAGATGATCTCGTTGACTTGACAAAGTAAGGAACTGTGGTATAATGGTTCTTTTACTTAAATAAATTATGCTGTATATTGATATTGAGTTCGCTAGAAGATTAGGAGTTCAGCTCCGTAATTTCAAGGATAAATCAAATAACTTATTTAATTTCTCCTGCCCACTTTGTGGCGACTCAAAGAAAAATAAAAGGAAAGCTCGAGCCTACCTCTATCAAAAGAAGATGTCAATGTTCTTCAAGTGTCACAACTGTGGCAGGGGAACGACACTAGGTAAACTTATCTCACAAGTTGACTCAGCCTTGGGAGAAGAATATAAGGTAGAGAAATTTAAAGAAGGGTCTCATAATAATGCTCCTGTGGAAAAACCTCCTGTGTCCGTTCAACAGAATGAACTGGCGAAGAAGGTAGAAGACAACTACATTGGACTCAAGTCAGTTAGTTCACTCACACACGACCACATAGCTTGGAACTTCTGTGAACGGAGATTGATACCTTATCCGTGTAGGAAAGAACTGTATTTTGCCCCACATTTCAAGACTTGGGTACAGACCAAATCGGACAACCCACGGTATGCAGAACTAGCAGATGACCCACGGTTAGTGATACCTTTCTATGATGCTAACGGTAAGATGTTTGCAGTACAGGGACGGTCACTGATGAAAGCAGGCATACGGTATTTAACAGTAAAATTCGAAGAAGATGAACAAAAAGTTTATGGACAGGAACGGTGGAATCCTCACAAAAGGACCTATGTGGTTGAAGGTCCAATCGATTCTCTGTTTATAGACAACTGTCTGGCTGTCGCAGGGGCAGACCTGACAGAGTACGATTTACTAAATAAGGAACTTACTACATTAGTTTTCGATAATGAACCACGCAACTATATAACGGTCAAGAAAATATCCTCAGCTATTGACCGAGGTTGGACGGTGTTCATTCCCCCAGAAGATTTCTTAGGTAAGGACATCAACGAAGCTATTTTGAATGGTCATCGTGGTATACAAAGTACCATTGATGGGAACTCGTTTACAGGGGCAGTTGCCTCATTGAAATTATCGCAATGGAAAAAGTGAATATACATGACCACGGTTTTGTTACCTTGGTCGATAAAATGGGCTCAGACGAGTCAATAGAAAATGCGGCTCGAATCTCTTATGGTGACGGTACAAGAGAGAAGACAGAAACAGAAGGTCTTATCCGATACTTGATGCGTCACAGACATACATCTCCGTTTGAGATGTGTGAAGTGGTCTTTCATTTAAAATTACCCATATTCGTAATGAGACAACTTGTTAGACACAGGACAGCATCGTTGAACGAGTACAGCGGTCGTTACTCAGAAATGAGTAGTGACTTTTATGTTCCCAGTAGAGAATATCTACGAAAGCAATCAGAAACAAATAAACAGGGTAGGTCAGATGCGACACTTGGCAATGTGGGACTTTTACAGTACGAATACAACCGTTCCCACGACACCAGTCATATCGCATATCAAAACCTATTAAGAGAAGATGTAGCAAGGGAGATTGCACGGGCGGTCCTCCCTGTATCAAATTATACTGAAGTTATCTGGAAGAGTGACTTACATAACTTTTTCCACATGGTTAGTCTGCGTAGTGACACACACGCTCAACAAGAGATACGAGACTACAGCGACGCCATGTATGAAATCGTCAAACCACTGTTCCCCATATCCTGTCAAGCTTTCGAGGATTATGTTCTTAATGGTGTTACCTTTTCGCAAGAGGAAATGCGAATCATACGAGATAAACTAGATGGAAGTTGGACCATGAGTGATTATGATCTGACTAAACGCGAACGAACAGAATTTTTGGAGAAGATAAAAAATGAGCGATAATGCCAGTTGGAGTGCTGACCAAGAAATGATGAAAAAAATAGCAAGGGAATCCTTGACCCAACCAATAAAGGAACTACCAACATTTTATCAACAATTTATTCACAAGTCCAGATACGCTAGATGGGACTATAATAAATCAAGGAGAGAAGACTGGGGCGAAACAGTCGATAGATACATTAACTTTTTCAGTGGGCATTTAGAAAGACAACACAACTATAAAATAAGTGATACAGATTTAGGCGAGGTACGAAACGCCATCGCAGAACTAAAGGTGATGCCTTCAATGAGGTGTCTTATGACTGCTGGAGAAGCATTAGAAAAAGAAAACATAGCAGGGTATAACTGTTCGTTTGTAGCAGTAGACACTCCAAGAGCATTTGATGAAATCCTGTATGTATTGATGAATGGAACAGGAGTGGGTTTCTCAGTCGAGAATCGATATGTATCAAAAATGCCAGTTGTGCATGAAGAGTTTCATACTGGTGACACAAACATAATGGTGGCTGATTCTAAATTAGGATGGGCTAAAGCATTTAAACAAGTAATAGCATTATTATACAACGGAGAAGTTCCAAGTTGGGATGTATCCAAAGTTCGATCTGCTGGTTCCCCCCTTAAGACATTCGGTGGACGAGCTAGTGGACCCGAACCTTTAGTCAACCTATTCAATTTCTGTGTATCCAAGTTCAAGGGTGCCGCAGGAAGAAAGTTGACCTCACTAGAATGTCATGACATTGTGTGTAAAGTCGCAGAAATAGTTGTGGTTGGAGGAGTTCGACGCTCAGCGTTGATATCTCTTTCAGACCTTGATGACAGAAATATGCGATACGCAAAATCTGGTAACTGGTGGATGGAAGAAGGTCAAAGGGCTTTGTCGAACAACTCAGTCAACTACCAAGAGAAGCCTGGGATGGGTTCCTTTATGAGAGAGTGGTTGTCGTTGTATGATTCAAAGTCAGGAGAACGAGGTATCTTCAGTTCATACGCTTCAAAAAAATCGATAGAAAGACTAAATGAAAGACATAGAGATAGATTGGATAGACAAGGAATACGAACAGGAAATGATGGATGTTCAAACGATGGACGAGGAGATGGAGCTGGAGATTCTGGAGGAGATGGCGGAGTACAATTTCGAAGGCGCGACTCTAGAGAGGACTTTGGCACAAATCCGTGCAGTGAGATCATTCTTCGCCCAAGGGAATTCTGCAACCTTTCTGAAGTCGTTGTCCGAAGATCAGACACTATTAAATCTCTCAAAGCAAAAGTCCGTACTGCGACAATCGTTGGAACGATTCAGTCCACTCTCACTAACTTCAAATACCTAACAAAGGAATGGACAAATAACTGCGTTGAAGAAAGGCTTTTGGGTGTTTCTATGACAGGTATTATGGACCATCCAGTAATGAATGGTTCAGAGGGTAAGAAGAAACTTTCAAAATGGTTACAAGAATTAAGGGAGATAGCAGTTGAAACAAACGAAGAATGGGCCAAGAAAATTGGAATCGAGTCATCCGCAGCTATCACCTGCGTTAAACCTTCTGGTACGGTTAGCCAGTTGGTCGACTCTGCCTCTGGTATACACGCTCGCCATAACCCTTATTATATCAGAACGGTTCGCGCAGATAATAAAGACCCATTGTGTCGATGGATGAAAGACCAAGGGTTTATAAACGAACCTGACCACATGAGACCAGACCATACTACAGTGTTTTCATTTCCAATGAAATCCCCTCAAGACGCGGTTATGAGGTATGACAGAAATGCTATCGAACAGATGGAACTCTGGAAGACCTATCTGGATGACTGGTGTGAACACAAACCGTCTATCACCGTGTCAGTTAAAGAGTCTGAATGGATGAATGTGGGGTCATGGGTGTATGACAATATAGACGATATATCTGGAATATCATTTTTACCTTTCTCAGACCACGTTTATGCTCAAGCACCATACCAAGACTGTTCCAAAGAGGAATACGAAGAAATGCAGAAAAAGATGCCCAATAATGTAAAATGGGAGGAAGTTTCGCGTTATGAAGCCCAAGATTACACTGCAGGCTCACAAGAACTAGCTTGTTCTAGTGATGCAGGGTGTGAAATCGTGGATATCTAAAGATAATGATTTACTAAATAGAGTGAGGAAATATATGGCAAATACACAAGATATGCTAAAAAGTCTAGAAAATGATGATGTTAACGCTTTTAAAGATCAGGTTTCAGCCGATCTTCAAGACCGTGTTCGTCAGCATATAGACCTTAAAAAAATAGAAATTGCAAAGAATCTTGTAACTGGGCAACAAGCTGTCGAGGCCTCAGGGTCAGAAACAGCTACAGAGGAAAACTGAGGAATAGGACATGAGTAAGTTGACCTTTTCTGAATTAATGGAAGGTCCTGTTCCAGGCTTTCGAATGACTGGCGGCGGCAGAGGAAAAGCACCCAAAAGGGTGAAGTTTTTTTTCTGCGGTGCTGGTAGAAAACGTAAGTCAATGGGACCGGGCAAACCACCGAAATGTCTTCCGAAAGGTGTACCTACAATGACAGGTGCAAAGAAGATTAAGAAGACAATGGCAATAAGGAAAAAGTTGAAAACTCAAAAAGCTTTAGGGCCAGCTTATAAGAAGCGAGTCGCTTTTAAAAATAGTCTGGCCATGAAGTTCCGAAAAAAGTTTGGCATCAAAAATGCAGGGCGATCAGCATGAAACTAATAAAAGAATTCAATGAAAACCTCATCTGTGAGTCTATCACTTCCGAAGGAGACAACGGAAAGAAAGACTACTTTATTGAGGGGGTTTTCTTGCAGGGAGACATCAAGAATCGTAATGGTCGAGTCTACCCTAAGCCTGTACTCCAGAAAGAAGTTAAACGCTACACGAAGGAGTACATAGATAAATCAAGAGCTTTCGGTGAATTGGGTCATCCCGATTCTCCTACAGTTAACCTTGATCGTGCATCTCACATGATCAAAGAACTAAACGAACAGGGTTCCGATTACGTTGGTAGGGCAAAAGTTATGAGTACACCAATGGGAGAGATCGTGAAAAACCTTATTGACGAGGGAGCCAAGTTGGGCGTTAGTTCTAGAGGAATGGGCTCATTGAAACCCAATAACAGTGGAGTCAATGAAGTCCAGAAAGATTTTATGCTGGCCACCGCTGCCGACATTGTAGCAGACCCATCCGCTCCAGACGCTTTCGTAGAAGGTATTATGGAAGGTGTGGAATGGGTATGGGACAATGGTCTCTTAAAAAAGGTCGACCTTGAATTTGCAAGAGACCAAATAAACTCTGTTGCCGCCACGAAATCAAGTGTGCTCGCAGAAGAAAGACAGAAAGCTTGGTTATCCAAGTTTGATATCTTCGCTTCTAGTTTGCGGTAACCCTAAATAGATAACAGGACACTTTCACATACTAAGGATTCTAATGACAGAACAAGAAATGTTAGAACAGATTCTTGACGAAGAAGGAACGAAAGTGCAGACGCCTGGTCAATCGGGGAAAGCCGAAGACATGGGCGGGGAAGACGGACAATCCAAAGCCCTCAGTATGAAAACTGCGGGTAAGGGTGCCGCCAAAGCTAAAAAAGCATCTGCTGACCCTTCTGCCACCAAAGTCAAAGACCCATCTGATTCAAAAGATATGATGTATCAAGACGAAGTCGAACCAGTTGAAGAAGGGGAATTACCTCCGGCTTTAGCTAAAGCTAACGCGGCCAAAAAGGACGATGATAGCGACGATGACGAGTCTGAAGAAATCACACCAAACCCACGGACAAAACTTGGAATGCTAAAGCAGGTACAAGACCGAATGGGTTCAATGAAAAAAACAGAAGTTGAAGAGGTACTCAAAGGTATGAAAACCAAAGAGGCCGAAGAACTGAAAATAGCCGCTGAAGCGAAAGCTGAAGAGGAAGAACCAGAAGAAGAAGAGGAAATTCAAGCCAAGCCAGCATCAGTCAAAATGGACAAGCTGAAGGCCGAAGACCTAAACCTTGATCTGGGTAATCACACCCAAGAATTGTTTGAAGGACAAGACCTTGACGAGGAGTTCAAAACACGAGCTTCAGTTATCTTTGAGACTGTAGTCTCTAAGGCAATTCTGGAACAAGTCAATACTCGACTAGAAACGTTGGAAGAAGTAGCTGCAGTGGAAATCGCTGAAGGTATTTCGGAAGCCGAAGTAAAAATGGCCGAGAAGATTGATGACTACTTGACCTACGTTGCAGAGGAATTCTGCAAGGATAACGAATTGGCGATCGAGAGAGGCATTCGTGCTGAACTCGCTGAGTCATTTATAACTGGACTCAAGGGACTATTTGAAAAACATTACGTAGATGTGCCCGAAGAAAAAGTCGACATTGTAGAACAGTTATTCGGTAAGGTCGAGACTCTGGAAGAGAAACTGAATGTTGAGATGCAAACCAACATTGAGGCTCTCAAGGAAATGAAGAACTTCAAAAAGGTCGAAGCTATTGCAGAGGCTTGTGAAGGATTAACCTCCGTGGAAACGGATAAACTGTGTGAATTGGCGGAAGCCATTCAATACGAAGACCATGCAGAGTTTACAAGTAAATTACTGACTCTACGTGAATCTTATTTTAACACACGAGAAACATCGTCTATTGAAGAGACACGCCAAACATTAACTGAAGCGGTCACAAATACCGAAGAAGTTGAAGGACAAAGCAACGCTTCAATGGATCGATACACTCAAGCGATACGCAGAGTACAGCGTATTGTAACTTAACAAAGACAGGAGCAAATATGTATCTTTCGGAACAACTCCAGAAGAAGTGGGGGCCAGTCTTAGAGCATCAGGACCTACCTGAAATCAAAGACCCTTATAAGAAGGCCGTCACTGCTATACTTTTGGAAAACCAAGAGAACGCATTACGCGAACAGTTTGTCTCAGAACATTCTATGTTCCTGTCAGAGGCCGCACCTACAAATGCAATGAGCGGTTCTAACGGACTTGGTGGTTTTACTGGTACTGGCGCAGCAGCCGGTGATCAGGCCATTCAATTCGTTGACCCTGTGCTTATTAGCTTGGTAAGACGGGCAATGCCTAATCTTATTGCTTATGACATTTGTGGTGTTCAGCCGATGACTGGACCAACTGGACTCATCTTCGCGATGCGTGCACGTTATGATTCACAGACTGGTACGGAAACGTTCTATAACGAACCGAATACGTTCCACAGTGGACAAAACACATCCGATGGCTCAGCCATCGATTCAGCCCAACAGGCTATCCTCGGTCAAGGTAACAATGACCCACTGGGACAAGCACTTGGTAACTTTGGTGGTGGAGCCTCAGTTCTCGAAGGGGAACAAGCAGGTGACGGAACTGCCAGAGCTAACAACTCAACAGCACTAGGAACTCAAGCTGGTCAGATCGCTGAAATGGCGTTCAGTATTGAGCGAATGTCTGTAGAAGCTAAGACTCGTGCCCTGAAAGGGGAATACTCAATGGAATTGGCTCAAGACCTCCGTGCAGTACACGGACTTGACGCTGAGACCGAACTTGCGAACATTCTTTCCACTGAAATCCTTGCGGAGATCAACAGAGAAATCGTAAGAACTGTTTACACCATCGCCAAACAAGGTGGCCAGAATAACACCGCCGCTGGAACTCTTGACCTGTCCGCAGGTTCAGGTGACCATGATGGAAGATGGTCCGTAGAACGCTTCAAGTCCTTAATGTTCCAGATGGAAATAGAGGCCAACGAAGTAGCAAAAGGAACACGTCGCGGTAAGGGTAATATCATAATTACTTCAGCAGATGTTGCGTCAGCCCTTCAAATGGCTGGTGTTCTTGACTACGGAACAATCCTCAACGGAATGAATAGTCTGAATGTCGATGACACAGGCAACACATTCGCTGGTGTTCTTAATGGACGCTTCAAAGTATACGTTGACCCATATGCAGGTAACTTTACCGCTGGTTCTGATAACGGAATGCATTATTTCGTAGTTGGATACAAAGGTTCAAGTGCCTATGACGCTGGACTGTTCTACTGTCCATACGTTCCACTGCAGATGGTTCGTGCTATCGGTGAAAACACCTTCCAACCAAAAATTGGTTTCAAGACTCGCTACGGCGTAGTTGAGAATCCATTCAGTCAAGGTGCGACTGTTGGTGCTGGTGCCGTAACTGCTAACGCTAACGAATACTACAGAGGTGTTGCAGTCAAAGGACTGTTAGGATAATCTAATTTAAATTAGAGGCATTCACAAGGGAGGGGGGAAACCTCCTCCCTTTTTTGCCTTTTGAGCAACGGGTGATATAAATGGCAATAATGCAAGACTTATACAAGGACAGCGCTTCAGCATACCAACGATTTCAAAGAACTGGGTTGTATTTATTCTTACTGCCTGTTTTATTGGTTGTTCTAGTTTTCACGATTGCACTTATTCCGTTCAGGGTGATAGACCGCGATGCAAATCGTGCGATGCACCAAACACAGGATGTGGCTCAGGAGAATAATGGCAATAGTAACTAGCCCACAGACAACAACGGACAACCACAACTTTCTACA
>Ga0098054_1001268_pt1 | contig 12949 bp, 5 predicted proteins | sample 16_taG_FD_75048 | JGI IMG/M metagenome (GOLD analysis project Ga0098054, IMG submission 75048) | Marine viral communities from the Subarctic Pacific Ocean - 16_ETSP_OMZ_AT15313 metaG | ecosystem: Environmental > Aquatic > Marine > Oceanic | place: Pacific Ocean | collected 2015-01-18
GATAACATTATGGCACCTCATTCTCACACCCATGGACCCATTAATATTAAGAACCTACCTATCACTACAGGTATAGATAACGGTGACTATCTTCTTGTTGAGTCTCAAGACCATGCAGCCACGTCGATTATGGATTTCGAAAATTTTGTAATTGGTTATGATAATATCGATTTTGCAATTCCTCTAATAGACGTCTTAACAGTTGTGAGTACTAATTCTGCTGAGTGGAGCACTACTCACACAACTGTTATGAGTAATAGTGCCCGGTGGGTTGGGTTCGACCCGGATGTATATAATATTTCATGTTGGGATTCTACATGTGCAACTATGACTGCCAACTCTGGTGCTTGGATCACTACTACATCTACTGTAGCTGCTAATTCTGCCGACTGGGGTGACGCAGGCTTAACCGCTGAAACCGATCCGATATTTAGATCGCATGTAGCTTATGGCATCACGGCAGGTCAGAAGACTGAATGGTCGACTGCATATAACCGCACAGGTTGGATAGGTATAAACGCGCAAGCAGATATAACTTCCTGCCGTAACGGTACATTCGAATGCATTACATTAGGCGGTGAAAAGAAGTGCGAGTGGCCAACCGGCGGTAACCCAGGAGCGGCAGGTACTACGTATTCATCTGGTTGGGTAGATCAAGATCAGAATGGTCAGGTCCTAGCGAAAGGTGAGAAATTAAAATTTAATCACGGTCTAGGAACGACTGATATTATCATCAGTGTAATGGTTGCTCAGGATAGCATTGGAACAGGCGCGGCCGAAGTCAACGTATCGCACTGGCACGCTCATTATCACGCCCCGTTTGGCATGCACGCGCAGGAAATTACTACTGACTCAGTCACAATTCAAATAGGCGAATTCGGCTGGCTGGGCTTCGGCGCCGGTGGAGGCCTGGATTTTTATAATGACTCCCACAAATTTATAAAAGTTATAGCTAGCAGCTCAATAGGCGGCACACCTTCAAACGTCGGAGCCTACTCCACTGGATGGGTCCAAACCCTCGGAGGCCAACCGGTGGCAGATGGTTCGACTCATACAGTAAACCATAATTTAGGTACAGGTGACATTATAGTTGAAATATGGGGTAATACAACCGGTTCTGATACCGGTGCTACAAAGGTCGACGGTGTGCTTAATGCAACTAACAATGGCGGTCATGGAGCAATGGTAACAAGTATCCCCGGTGATAATACATGTGTAGTGCAGTGCGGTGCCCAAGGATTCTTAAAGTATCAATCCACCGGAGTACCTTATTCCCCCGCTCAAACCTGGGCCGGTGGGTGGATAAAGGTAGTAGTATTAGCTACCGCCGGCGGTGGATCCTCCAAGTCCGGTGCTTTCTCCACCGGTTGGGCAAGTTCTCATGGTGGAGTTCCTGTAGCGAACGGATCAACTCACACAATTACTCATAATTTAGGATCGAAAGATATCATCGCTCAAGCGTGGGTATCGGAAAGCTCCACTGGGAGTAATCCTCAACTGATAGAGCATTCAGTCAGCGGGAACTCCCTTGAACGAGGTTACTCAATTCTTGATTTAACCAATGATACTTGTGTACTGCAGCTAGCTGCTGATGGCTACCTTAAGGTAAACGCTACCGGAAATAACTACCAAGCTAAACCTTACACCGGTGTGTGGATAAAGGTAGTAATAATGTCCCACACTGGTGGTAATTCAACTGCGTCTAAAGCCTGGGGCCACATAGATGGGGGCAATTCAAAAGGCGGTGGTGGAAATCCGGGCGGTGCTCCTTCATTAAAAAGCGCATTTAATGTTAGCAGTATTGAAGATAAAGGCGTAGGTGACATCAAAGTATTTTTTGAATCGGCTCTTGATAGTGAAGAATATGCAATCAGTTTAGGACATAATTTTTGGGACCAGGCTCAGACTTCAGTTGGTATATCGTATACGGATCAATCCACCGGTTCTTTTCATATTAAGACTTGTGATACTAATAACCAAATCCCACTAGATGTGTATAGGTGCTCCTTTTCAGTGCATATATAATGATTAAATAATTTTATGAATATACAGGTAAACATGGATAAAGCACGAGCCATTTGGCGGGACCATTGGCGCAAAGCTAGAGCCCCACTCCTCGAGAATCTTGATGTAGATTTTCTGCGAGCTGTTGAGTCAGGTGATCAAGCTGAGCAAGCAGAAATATCAGCAAAAAAGCAAGAACTTAGAGATATAACTTTAACAGACATTAGCCATGTTACCGAGCCAGCCGAACTACAAACTCAATGGCCTACTTGCTTAGGTGATAAACCGGAGAGAATATAATGGAAGATAAGAGAGTTATATATCCTAATGATGAAGGAGGAGTAATTGTTTTGATACCGGCATCTTGCCGGCTGACACTAGCAGAGATCATCTCTAAAGATGTTCCACCCGGGAAGCCTTATAAGGTAATAGATAAGTCAGACCTCCCTACAGATCGCATGTTTAGAGATGCATGGGAGTATGTTGAATAGATAAGTTAATTATCCGAAGTTTGAATAATGATCGTCCGAAACGCCAATAGCATAAACTGGAAACCTCTAGATCTTGCATATATGCATGATCCTGATATTTCTTTCAAGGGCGATTTCGAATATTTTGATGAAGGTTTCAACTTCATTACGAATGATGCGCTGACTCATACACAGGACGTGGCTGTTAACAAATATACTAATTTCTACTTAACAGGTCCAGAGAAGCTAACTGATGTTTTAGATCTAAAAACTAAAAAAGATCAATATCCTAAATATATACATTCCCCGCTCAGCTTCCAGAAAATCAAATCCGGAGAGGCGGATGGTACGTATCACCTATATTCATCAGATACTAGAGATGTTGTTGGTAATACTTTTGTCTCAACAACTAGTGCAACCTCAAACAATATTTTTGAAATTGAACTTTTAGATTCAACATATGCTCGAGTACGACAATTCAACGGTAGGATAGTTAAATATTTGACTCATTATCGAGATGTTAGAGCTGATTATTATTTTGAGCTAGAGCGTACTGGTTATACGTCTCGCTGTGACCCTCAACAATTCACATACATATTCGATGAAGTAGAGAATTCGATCCTATTAACACAGAATGTGCAGATGTATGATTTGAGTGGTCAGCCCACCGGAACGTCTGCATGCTATATAGCACCAGTGTTTGCTGATGACATTAACCCGGCAGATATACCTCGACCTGATTTAAATGACACAGCAACAATATCTGCATACGATTTAAGATTATCTGCTTATCCTATTTCTGATAGTCTCAGCGTGCTTTCAGAAAAGTACTGGAGGCTGCGACCACATAATCATGCACCTGAGCAGATTAAACTTCAAACTAATTGGGTGAGTTATAAAACCGGTGTTGATTCTAATAATCTAGAAATCAACAAATCAAAAACACACCCGGATATTAAAAATAATTTATTATTACAGTCATATACAGATACCCTATCTTCTTCATGGCCGCAATATATTCCAGATATTCTGACATGTGCAGAAGATACATATGGAAAGCTCAACGTCGATATAACCCCATTAAAGAATCAGCATACAGCAGAAGGAAATACTTCTAGATCAAATATTTTTGATAATGAAGATCTGGTAAACCATCGCGTGTATCATGGATTACATACCGGTACAAATCAAGAACATGGTTATGATTCAATCTACATGAGCTATGCCACCGGTACTAAAGAGCTCAATCTCCCAGCTGGCAAAGTAACTTATTTTCACTTCCCTCCGGTTACTGAACCATACACTCAACTCAATATTAATGATACATCTTTAATAGATGAAGGATCTGTTGCATCTGATTCTCCTGTAACAGCTGATAAAGTTTTTAAAAAACGAGCCTTCGACAATGAGTTAGAGCAATTCACTGATGAAGTTAATGGAACCTTTTTATGCTCATGGTTATCAGGCTCTGAGAACCCAACTACTCGACCAGTATGGGTAGATAGATATTACGATCCAAATTACTATAATCAACACGAAGCTTACAAAGTTATTAACACTGGTAATTACCTATCTAGTTATGATAAAATTACCCAGGCCAAACGCCAAGGCCCGTTCTTTGATGTATTAAGTAATTTATTATTTGAAAAAAATACATTATATGCATACCATCATATCGGCTTTGTTGATAATATAAATGCAGTCAATTCCCTATCTGGTAGTTTAATTGTTAAAGATGCAGAGACATATAGAGATTTGAATAATATAGAGCTCTTCAACACCTCAGCTAATAATTGGATATGCTATGATTTTGATACAGATAAATATGCACGTACATCGATACCTAACTGTACAGGTTCTTTTACTGTTACATTCCAGTTAACAGTAGATGATTGGCAAAAACCATTCGCGCATAGCGTTGTTGGGAATTACAGCAATGACGGTTTTGCTATTTACAACGAAGAGAATGTAACACCGTTTTTGGTTATACCTTATGGTCCAACAATAACTATATATAACACTAATTTTGAAGTTGTTAAGGAATTTAATCTAAAAGATACATCTGGATATGATAAAAACGTACGATTCCTCGTTAAAAAGGATTCGACGAATAGCTTCTGGATATTAGCTGAAGATAATGTTATTCATGAGTTTGATTTAGAAGGTATCGAACGCTCTCGTATTAAAAACCACATCTTAACATCCACTGGTATAATACCTGCAGATTTTAATGTGGATGATGAAAATAATTTATATATTCTACAGTCTCCCGGAGTTAGCGGTAACTATATAAAATTTACACCATCACTATCCGGCAACGCCGGCGCCGGTTATGATTTTGAATGTATAAATACACCATTAGCTGATTCCCCGATATCGATAACTAACGAATGTAATGAGTATGGTGAATTTAGAGCTGTTCTAGATCAGTTTGGTATTGCGCAATCCTATGAGCATTCTAATTTTACTACTAATATAGATGAACTCATATTACAGGATCTGACAGCTAGTCTCCATATTGATAATGATAATATCCGAGTAGCTATACATGATTTAAGATTATCACAAGGCTCTACTATCGACAACCTAGGTAATACCTGGTTCGTCTTAAAAGATAAATTATACTACACGCCGGATCCTAGCACAGTACCAGGCACCGTAGTAGCAACCCCTCTCGGTTCAAGTGAAGCCACGGCAACTATTAACGCGATTAACTGCGACAAGCATGGCCATATATGGGTACTATATCAAATAGGAACCAATCATAAATTAGCAGAATTAAAGTTTAGAGATGATAAAGATACATCTACAAGAGTGTTACAGACAATAGATCTAGGAAATGATATAGATACATCAGTAAACTATATTGAGTTTATATACGAATTCACCGCCGCTGGTTATGAAGAACACGTTTACGTGTTTACTAAGGAATCATCCGGTGATAATGTTATAAAAATTAACAGTAATACCGGTAAGGTTATTAGCAAGACAGATCTTGGAACAAAATCACCGCAGTTACACCTCACAAAGATAACTCCAACCTCTAACGGGGTAAATCTACATGACCGCTTTACCCTCTCTGCATATGATACCTGGGTACATGCTGAGAATAAAATAGTCGAAGAGCAAAACGCTCGGCAGTTAGCTATTACCTTCACAACAACCGGTGATGAGGATTTAGTAATAGATTTTATCGGTGAAAATAGAGTCACTGGGTTCTTAGACAATGAATATATGGGTGTGTTTGAAAATCCGACACCTGGTGAGCGTGTAGAAGAGCCTGCCGAACCGATTAAATTCTTTAAACATAAATTAGCTGGTGTACATATACTTAAATTTATAGTAGAGAATACTACAGGAGCGCCTTCATACGTTAATCCACTATCTATCGCTTTTACTATAAAGAAAGGTGATACAGTATTATTAACTAGTACATCGCTAAATGCTAATAATATTATATCTTTAGGTTCTAACCCAGAAGCAAAATATTACGGTCTTAATTTAGGTACAAAGGCTTGGAAAGATATGACTGGTAATACGTATCATCGAGCAAATATTAGACCTCGGAATAGTGAAGGTACTATCACAAGCACGGATAGATATTTACGCGCTAAATTAAAAGCAAAAAACCTATACGCGGGATTTTTAACTAAGGCGCAAAATGATACATTTTACTTAGATTGGAAGATACCACCGACACTCAAACCTGGGTCACATTATATAACTACAACATATGATGCAGAAGCCGGTGTAGCCAAACTCTATGTTGATAGTATCCTGCAGGATGCCAAAACGCTTGGAATTGCCAGGTATCACTTTAATGAAATAATGACTAAACCTCTGTATATTGGAAGTACTAGTTTCTATGATAATGAACCACTCTTCCACCGCTTGAGACAGCCTGGTCATTATATGTCAATTGGCATGTCAGTTTGCGATTTTAAAATATATAATAAACCTTTAAACTATTACGAGATATTTTCCCACACCGCAAGATTATTAAAGGTAGAAGATGTAATGTGGAATATACCAACAGGTCAACGAACATTTATTGATACGGTCGAGCGAATGTTCAAGTTTAAAACCCCGGATAGGAAATCCACTTCATTTAATTTACAGATCAATAATGCTTACATATCAGATCCATCTATGAAGGCAGAAGTAGAGCGTGCAATTAAAGATTATATATCATACGTATCACCATTGCATACATCTATTAATAGTATAGCATGGACCGACGATGAGCTTGGACTCGGTGAATCATCACTCATGTCTACCTTGACATCCACAATAAGCTTTGAAGGGAGAACATATTAATGCCAATTGGTAGGAAAAATCCACATTTAACTGTTCTGAGTGACTCTCAGATAGATATTGACATTCGAGATAATTTTATATTAGATAGAACATTCGGCGAGACATTAACTCTACCATTTTCTTATGAGTCTTTAAAGGTTAAACCTAATGAGTTTGCCATAGCAGATAACATTAATGCGACTTTATATAAATTATATTTTAATTTCCTATATTTAAATTCTAGATGTAAATTATCATCCGGAAATCTACCGACAGAATTTAATGGTGTTCTCCAAGCCCCATCATTTACTCCAATTCCATCATCCGAGACATTTGTTATTAGTAACCACTACGACAAATATTTTATTATTAATGGCCATGCCAATCCAATTATAGATTTAGTTAAAGGAGGTATATACAAGTTTCATAATACGACTACCGGATCAAATCCCTTTTTTATTACTAATGTACCATATAGAGATCAATGGATAAGAGGAGTCCAAAATTCTGGTGCACCTGGTCCAGAGTCAACGTTAATCTTTGAGGTACCTTTAGATTGTCCAGATACACTATATTATTATTCCGGCTCAAACGCGCGCGTCATGCATGGTAAGATTAATATACTACCAGCCTTTAGAGGTGATGTCACACCACCGCCAATTTGTGTAGATCCTACAGCAGCTCCTACTGCAGTTGAAGGTAATAAGCTATTCAGAAGATTTGGCAAATGTAATAACTTGCAAGTACCAGATGAGATTATCTATACCGGTACTCTATCCGGAGCTGAAGATTTAACATGGTATACAAAATATATTGATGGTCAAATATGTGAAGACAGTTACTTACCGGATGTTGTCGCTTCTACTTTTATCGATACAGAGTACGCTTACGGTGAATTCTACCTAGGTATACTCGCGACAAAGACGCACCTATTAACTCTAGAATTGGATTTTGACAGTACATTAAAAGCTATAAGAGAATACGAGACGAAAGTTGAGTCAGCTACAGATATAGTGTTTGAGGATATTTCATCTATTGCAGCCAGTAACGTTACTAAAATGATGTATGTCGCTGATAAAAAACAAAACAAAATATATCAATATAATATTAAAAACTATATTGGTAATAGCCCAGTACTACGAGAACGTGGAAAAATATTAGTAAACTCTATAGGCGGTCAGGGAGTAGATAGAGACAGAGAAGGATTTGATAACCCTATTTCTGTAAAAATAGGCCCAGATGATAATGTCTATGTTTTAGATTACCGTAAAGGTGCAAATTCATCGATTAAGATTTATGATCCAAATTTAAATTGGATCCGGACAATAACACGTAGAGCCGATTTTACCGAGATCGACCCTGTAGATCTCACCATTGATCCTATCAATAAGCAAATATATGTTTTAGGTTCAGCTGGTAGTATTTACGTTTATGACGATAGTGATAAAGGATCTAAGATTAGATCCCTATCTATAACGGAGTCAATATACCCTGACAGTGATGATATGGTATTTAAAAGGTTAGATTTCTCTATACATGATCCAAACGTAATGTATATCCAAGATGTTAGTGGTATTGCTAAAGTTTGGTCTAAAAAATTTAAACTAGTCGGTACCTTCAATTTTAATAAATTTAATATTTCAGATATTAGCATTAACAGTATGGCGATATATAGAGGTACATATGCACCTGACGATACAATTTTTGTCATGGCAATATCTAAGAAATACGCCCCATGTGGAAAGATATTCAGATTTACAGATAAACATATATACACGTCAACAATATATGATGAGTATAAACAATACTGCTATGGCTTCCATGAAGTTAGAATCAAAGCAGAGGAGAATGTAACATACATATCTCTAAATAGAAGCTTTGAAAAGCTAATATATAATCATCACATGCTTAAAGATAATATACATTCTATATATTCAGGAGAGCATGGGGAAGATAATGAGGATATATACACTAAACTAATCCGACCAATAGGTGTAAGAGGAGACGTAATGTCTCACCAAATCACCTCAGAAGAGCTCATTGGTGTAAATGAAATCGTACTGTCAGAAACCTTGAACCGCCCTATTAAGAAAATATTTGATTTTCAGTCAAGTATACTCTCAACTATTCAGCCGTATTTTACAAACTTTTACCCGCAATCCGGTGCTCCTATTTCGTTGAGATAGAGAAAAAAAAGATAAATACTTCGTAGATGGCCGATAATGTAAGATTTCATAGTAAGTATCACGCTGCAGCTCACCATACTGATGCGTCACCGCTAGATCCCGGAAGTTCATTAGATCCTATCGCGTCAGAATCATACCCATTTAAAGGAAATTTCTATCTCACCGGAGATGTCTATGCTGGGTATACAACAGCCATAGGAGGCCTTTCAGCGAATTCACTAAGCGCGACTAATTTAGTTATAGGCGGTACGAGTTTTGGCTTAGGTACATTTTTAAGCTATTGCACTAATACTCAGAATGCCACTGCTGGTTCCACGTCTTACGCAACAACAACAGCCGCTACGATATTTGGACCGAGTTTCTCACATTCTACCGGATTAACGCAACAGATGAAACAGCTCATCCCCGGTACTAATGTATCGATTAAGGAGTCATTAACTGGAATCCAAATCAATGCCGCCCCAATCGGTATCGAAGGTACATTATTTACCGCTACTACCTCTTTACCTACTAGTAGCTTACCTGTTACGGTTACACATACTTTAACCGGAATCCCGGAAATTGTATCACTCACGTTGAAGTGTAACACTGCTGCTTTCCCTGTATCAGATCCTATGCCATATCTATCTGGTGAGGAGATCGAAATCCAAGCATTTCAATACGCTGGAGCAGCGTCGACTGTTTTGAGCGCAGCTGAATGGGATGAGTTATACAGTTATTCTGTTGCTTCTTCAGGAGTTACTGTAACGCGTAATATAGATACAACTAGTACTGGCTCGGCTACAACATCTGCTCATGAGAAGCTCTCTCTTATAACAAAGAGTGGTAATCGAGCCGTATTCACTAATGAAGCTGAATTAACTGGTAACTTTGGGCTAAATATTAAATTGATTAAAGGTGGCATGAATTTTCAGGCTCCAATCGACTTTAATATATCTATCGACACGAACGATCAATCACTATTTGAATCATCTACAACAATTGGCGGATCTACAAGCAAGTACTGGCGAGTCCGTAGCGATGGTATAAAATCACGCCATATAGCAGGAACCCAGATCTTAACAGATCATCTTCAGAATGACTCAGTTACATATGATAAACTTGAAAAGGTATCTTCAGTTACCGCCGGTAGTTACACTAACTCAGATGTTACTGTTGATGGAGCTGGTCGCGTAACATCTATCTCGAGTGGAACAGCCGCAGCTGCTTCTACTGTAACGGAAACCGGTGGCTTCTCAGCCATGCCGGATGTGTACTTTAATAACCCAGACGGTCTAGAAGTACCATTATCAAGTGATACTGCACGTATTAGTCCCTCCGGGTCGTTTAATAATTGGTCAGCTGATAGTTACGATAATATACCTAATCACACTACAACCGATAGAATTGGAGTCTACGATCCTCGTATCATACCTCTACCGGATGGAAATAAGAAGGTAAAGATACGCGCTTGGGGAGCCGGCGCAGGTTGTAATGTACACAGCCCAGCAGCCGGTACTACAGATTTACAAGGTGTTTATACGGGCGGCGCTGGCGGTTATGCTGAGGCTTTCTATGTAATGGATAGCCATGTAACGCAGCTAGAGATTTATATCGGTAAAGGCGGTGGTACATCTAATTATGGAATATCCGGTACAACTGGAACTGCTACAGCAACCGCCCGACCGATTCCACTCTCTGGAGTTATACCGGAGAGTAACCCTATAACAAACTTATATTATGATCAAACACATCCACCAGGCTGTGGAGGTGATACTATAGTCTGTGTTCAAGGTGTTAGCGGTAATCCAGTTACTATTCTTAAAGCGCATGGTGGTGGCGTAAATAATCTTGATAACTCAACGTACTCGACATTATCCGCTGCACCTGAATATTACGAGTTCCTAGAAGTTACAGCAGCAGCTGGTGGAGCCCGCTCTAGTACTAGAGTAACCAAAACAACGCATTATGTACCTGATTCAACAACTGGCACTTCGGTCACTGGAGCATGTACATTCTTTACTGATGGTTTTGACACCGGTTTTTCAAACGCTTGGGCAGCTGGTTCAAACTCTCTCTCTGGCTTAGAGCATGTGTTAGGTATTGATGTACCGGCATCGGCAAACATCGATAACAATAAGATTATAGTAGATACAATATGGATTACAGATAGATCAACACAAACTACAATACTTTCAGCCGCTAGCGGTCGAGCATTTGATAATTTTTATACATTCTCAGCTTCCGGTGAGTTTGGCAATTCAGTATATACAAACATCCTTACATGTCACCCAAATTCACCATCAGCCTCTGATTGCTTCACGGTGATACCGAGACAAGGTTCATCTGCATTTGGTAGTAACAAAGCTGCATACGGAGCCGGCGGTACGGTAATTACAGTACCACTAACCGGGTCGTTTGACGATTCAAACGGTCGCGATGGCGGCGTTATTGTAGAGATACTATAATTGATTCGATTCCTATTTTGATTAAATATTCATACACAATTAATGTCTATGGAGTTAAACAATAGAGGCTCAGAGGTACTCAACTTAGCTAAGATTGAGGCGGAAAAACTATCTAACAAATATGCAGGTACAGAGCATTTGTTACTCGGTATACTCACACTTAAAGACCCCGCTATTAATAGTATCTTTAAAAACATGAATATTGATATTAAAGATATCAAGCAAGTAATTTATGATAACGTATATCAAAAGACCGATTCCGGGACTTTTACTGATATCAAATTTACACCTCGAGTTGCTAGGATAATTAACATAGCGTCTGACTGTGCAGAGAAGCTCGGCCGTAAAACTGTCGGAGCCGAACATTTATTTTTAGGACTGCTATATGAGCAAAACGGAGTTGCAGTTAATATATTAAAAAGTTTCGGTATTAGCTTTAGACGGGTCAAGAAAGAATTCCATAAGCACATAGACACATCGTCATCTTCCAATCCAGCAGTTATAAAAGATATTGATGATGCACGTAATTTAGAATCAGAATACTCTAAGTTCAAAGAACTATCCAAACATGCAGTTAATTTGACATTACTAGCTAAGCAAGGTAAGCTGGATAAGGTGATCGGAAGAGAGGCGGAAGCAACGCGCCTCATGCATATTTTATGTAGAAAGACAAAAAGCAATCCGGTGCTAGTAGGCGAAGCTGGTGTCGGAAAAACAGCAATAGTTGAACTAATCGCCCAAAAAATCGCCTCCATGGATGTACCGGATGTTTTAATCGATAAGCACATTGTCGCGTTAGATCTAGGAAGCTTAGTAGCCGGAACGAAGTATCGAGGCCAATTTGAAGAGAGGTTTAAGAAGATATTAGACGAGATAAAAGGAAGCAAGAACATGATTATTTTCATTGATGAGCTACATACGATTGTCGATGCAGGTGCAGCTCAAGGCTCTCTTGATGCGAGTAATTTACTAAAGCCAGCTCTAGCTCGAGGTAATTTTACATGCATTGGCGCCACAACATCAGATGAGTATACTAAAATTATAGAAAAGGATAAGGCACTAGATCGAAGATTCCAGAAGATCTCAGTTCATGCGCCCACTGCAGCTGAGGCATTAGAAATTTTAAAAGGTATTAAAAAAGATTATGAATGCTTCCATGGAGTGAAGTACAGTACAAAAGCTCTATCAGCCGCTATTGAGTTAAGTCAGAGATATATAACAGATAAAAATCTCCCGGATTCAGCTATTGATATAATTGACGAAGCCGGGGCAAAACGTAGCTTAGTTGGCGATAAAAAGAGTATGATTACACCGCATGAGATAGAAACGATTGTTAGTGATTCAACTGGGATACCTATTGTTACATTAGATACAGATACACCCGGATTCTTTAAACAGCTGAGCAATAAGATACATAAAGAGATTATTGGTCAAAGTGACGCCATCGCAAAAATAGTTTCTGCGTTAAAGAGATCATTTGCCAAGTTAAATGACCCATCTCAACCAGTTGGTACATTTTTGTTCTTAGGGACAACCGGAGTCGGAA
>Ga0098054_1001271_pt1 | contig 12924 bp, 8 predicted proteins | sample 16_taG_FD_75048 | JGI IMG/M metagenome (GOLD analysis project Ga0098054, IMG submission 75048) | Marine viral communities from the Subarctic Pacific Ocean - 16_ETSP_OMZ_AT15313 metaG | ecosystem: Environmental > Aquatic > Marine > Oceanic | place: Pacific Ocean | collected 2015-01-18
AGACGTCTCGGCGTCATTGGCTTGCTCTTGTATCTCAGCTAGAAACTGCATGAACTTCTGGTCGAACACAGGACCACGCTCGTCCAAGTAGTAGTCACTGGCATACGACAGTGCGCCATAGATAATCAGATCAGATGACGCCTGAGCCAGAGCATTCTCGTCGCTGTCAGAGGTCATATCTGCAAATTGACCATAGTAGTTCAGCTTGACCGACCCAGATGTTGGATATGGGTAAATCAGCAGGCTACTGCCCTCACGAGTGAAGAACTTGGGAGTGCCGTTTTCGCCTGCATCTTTGTACTCCATGATCTGACTGAGAGGCACACGAGTGAGGCTTGTGTTGTCGTAGTACAAGTTGATGATCTCTAAGAAATCATTAGGGAGCACAAGAAGCGTCGTGGTTGCGCTAATCGTATACGACTGCTGCTTCTCCATCGATGGGATCCGAAGAGTTCTCTGGATCCGTGCTATCGACTGATCCACAAAGGTGTCAGCCAAAGCATCCGTGCAGTCACTGCGGTTTAGCAGCGCCTTAAAGTGTGTTCTGATGTCACCTTTGTTCATTTGTTACACCCGTTTGTCAGTGGCCATAAAGCCATCTAGGTTTTGATCTTTGAGACGCTTGACGATCTCTTGGCCCGTCACTTCCCAAATGTTGAAGCCTTCGCGCATCCACTTTTCGACCACCACAGTTGGGATCGAGGCCACACGCATGAACTCTTTCTCGCGCTGGGCTGTGGATGAATTACGACTGTCTTTGAGGTCGTCTAGGAAGGCTTGGCTGATGTTCTGGGTGTGCTTCTGCACAAGGTCGCCGCCCTCAACTAGGAAATCTGTTTGAACCCCTACGAGGCTCGTTTGTTCTGTAGTGCTAGACATCAACAAATGTCCCCTTGGTTATCTGTGAAATAAAAAGGGTCCGACCATAGACCACCAGTGTCCCCCTCTCGTGAGAGAAGGAGAGCAAAAACTCCCACGAGGGGATCTTCTGGTGCCTAGGTCGGACCCAAGATCGAGGCCTTAACTTATGAAAGGCCTGTGATCATTCCTGAGTCCGCGAAGCTAGAGTGCTTGACTGACATTTCTCCGACGACATAGTGACGATCTGAGTCACCATTTTTCGCGAGAAGTGTGCGAGTAAACGGACGCAGAACTGCTGTCTTGAACATCGAAGGATCGATCAAGAACAGGTGTGTCGTCAGCTGGTGGCGGTTTAGGACCACCTTGTATTCACCATCATTTGTGTTCACCTTAGATCGCTAGTCTAAGGCCGTCTCTCGACTGCTATATGTCGCCATATAGATCAGACCATATCATCATCCCAAGGGGATGCTCTGCGCTTGGAGCCGCTTGGCTCTACTCCACTGCCGTGGATGGTCGTTGCACCTTCCTCATAAGAGGCTTGGCTCAGGATTATCTCATAGAGACGTCCCCTGAGTTCACAGAGTTCTTCAAAGTAGATTGCTCTACTAGGCCGCTAGGTTCTTTAACGGGCTAACATAGAGGTCGATCACATTGACAAGGTTCTTGCCCTGAGCGATCTCACGGTTACGGCCAGACGCCGCAGCAAATCCTGCGACAATAGTGGCATCGGCTGGCTTGATCATAGCTACGCTCGGATCGCTACCATTGTTGAAGCAGTCTTCACCCAATGACAGAAGTTTCGCTTCTGTAAGGGCATCGGTTGCATTGCTTCCTGCGTCGACGGTTGTAGAAATCTGCTGGTCGACAGAAGCCATCTTACGGGCTGCACTGGCTGATCCAGCAACGCTTGCCTGAGAGACACCCACGAGGGCGCGCTCAACATCGCGCTTGATTTCTTTGAGGGCTTTGCCCAGTTGGTACGCAGTTTCCTTTGCACGTCCGTAGGTACGGATGGCATCACTAGTTGCACTTACCTGAAACGCCTTAGAGAGGATCTGTGTTGTGTTTGATCGCTCTGTAGTTGCAGTGAGTGTGGCCATTGAGGCGTCAGCCCCTTCGACCTGTGCGTTTACCGCTGCTGCGGCCAAACTGTCTTCCATCCAGCTAAAGTTCCGAGCAGATACTTTCTCTGACTTGAACATGGTAAAAGCTGGCGTGTCTGTAGGTGTGATGTCCGTGATTATGTCAGAAACTGACTCGGCCTTACCGACCTGATTGTATGTAGTAAAAGTAGACATAGTGTTGTCCTTGAGTTGGTTGCTACTGCTCCCAACGCGCCAACAATGCCTCTGCTATATCGTCCAAGTCACCAGCCCTCGATGCATTAGTTCTAATGAGATCTTGAGCCTTCTTCTGACGACTTTTCAAGTTGTCAATTTGAGTTGGTGGTGCCTTCTTTGACGTAAGCACTTTGCGTCCTGACTTTTTCTTCTTGCTCATGGTTGCCTTGGCCTTCTTGGTCGAGGCGGCAAGTTTACTCTCGTCGTATAGACGTGCTTTGTTAATCAGCATGATGACATGGGGGTCAACGTATTGATCAACTTGTTCAGCTGGTAGTCCCGACTTAACAGCATAAGATCTTATGTTGTCATACAAGTCGTTACCCCAGTCGGGCACTTGATCCTGAAGGACTTTGACACAGTCAGCCGCAGCCTCTTTTTGCTGTTGCTGCATGTTGGTCTGAACCTCGGCATAGAATGCGTTGGCTTCTTCCTTTAGGAACTTGAGATCCGCTTCTGATTCCTTGGCCTCTTGGCGTAGTCTTCCGAACTCCTCAGGGTCCATCTGTCGGCTAGCGACAAGCATGTCCACCTCGGCGTAGGGCTTGTGACGCGCCTCGGCTCGTTCAATCAGTTTGCGGTACGATATATCTGCTTTGGCGAGGCTTTCTTCGGCCTGTTTTCGCGTGGCAGCTAGGTCTTGAGACTTACGGGTCAAAGACTGCTCTTGTCCGTAGAGACGCTTCAGATCCTTTGCGGATACCTGTTGGGGCTTGCCGTCGACCATGATTTCAAGGACTGCTTCATCTGACAGCACCTGAGGTTCATTGTCCTCGTCGGTGTCGTCATCGTCATCAGCTTCTTGGTCATCATCAGTGTCGTCGTCATCGGCCTCTTCGTCAGGGTCCTCTTGGTCATCCTCAGTGTCGCCATCGTCCTCGGCGTCTTCGGTGTCGTTAGCATCAGGATCAACCTCATCATCATCGACTGTCTCTTGTTCATCGATGGATTCGTCATTGTCTGATGTTGCATCTTCGTCATCGACTTCGGATGGGCTTTGTTCGCCGTCCGACCACCGATTTAGGATTGCATCCGCTGCGTCATCTAGATCGAGCGCACGGGGTTCAGAGTTAGTATCTTGGACGTCTGCCATTAGATGGTCCTACTCGTTCTCTTGACTGGTGTCGTCAGTGTTAATTTCGTATTTCGCTACGATCTCGTCACGTATGGAAACACGCTGTTTCAATGTGTTGACCACGTCGACTAAAGCCCGATAGTGGCGGTACGCATTGTCTCTTGCCTCGTTGTCCGAGACAGGTGAGTTAACAAAGGTCTGGAAGGTACTCTCGACCAGACCGTTGATAACGTCGTTGAAGGCCTCGGAGCCAAGCAGCTGTTCCGCTTGGTCACCACGAGTCCGCAGTTGCTCTTCTTGGTCCTGCATTTTGCTCTTTTCCTTGGGTGGTGGTTACAATTAGCCCGTTGGGCTGGCGATAGCGCGGACGTCGTCTGCTGTCCGAGCAATCTTGAGTTCCTCAGTGTCCACATACTTCTTGTGTTCAAGCTGTGACTCTTTGAGGTCCATGCTGTCAGATTGCAGTGCAAACGACTGCTGGGCTTTCATTTGCTCCAGCTGTAGTTTCATCTGTGCAATCTGGGCATCCATTTGGGCCTTCATCTCGGCAACGCTGGTCTGGCGTTCCTGAAGTTCCATTTGTTTCTGTTGCATCTCCATCGCCATTTGCTGCGCTGGGTCAGGCTCCTGCGGTGGGATCTGGGCTGGGTTCATCAAGTAGTCTGCACTGTTCTTGATGCCGCTCTGTTCCATCACATGGCTCATCAGGCGGTGCTGCTGCTCTGGGCCGTACATCTGACCCATGCTTGGATCCTGTGACAGCAGGGCGTGGAACGACAGGTACTTCTGTGCCTCACGTTCCTGCTCACCGTAGCCTAGGTGCATCTCGACGCTTACGTCACGCTTGTCAGACCACTGGGACGGGGTGACCATCACGTACTGGCCAGCGAGTTCCACGATCTTCTGGTCATCCTCGTTCTCAACACACAGCTGGTAGATCAGCTGGTAGAGGGGCTTCAGGAAACCATTGGCAAAGTTACGTGCGATAATCTTCTGGCGCTGCTGGCTCATGGTTGCCAGCTGCTCGACCATGGCAGCCGAGTTTTGCTTGCTGATGGCGTCTTTGTTCAGGCCTTGGCTGATCTTGGAGATACCGCTGGTGTCTTCCTTGTCTTCGTCCAGCATCTGGATCGTCTGGAACACAAACGGGTTCAGGGTGGCTTGCTGCATCGGCTGGATCGCATCGGGCCTAGTGACATTTACTAAGCCGCCCACGCGATTATCAATCAGCTCCCTTGGGTTACTCAGGCCGCCCTTGACCACCACGTAGCGTGGGTTGTTGGTGATCATAGTGTGATCTAGGATCGACCTTGTGAGGACCGTCCGAGCATTCTGGATGCTCATCAGTTTCTCGGCAAAGTTATTACCATAGAAGGCGTGAGGGACAGGCAGTGGTACAAACGCCACAAAGGGCCTACGGGCCACACGTTCTTTCTCCAGAAGCACGTTGCCAGCCTTGACGACGCGGTAGAGTTCTGTGGTTCCATCTGCATCCACATCAAGGTCAATGTAGGCCTCGATGACTTGGACGCTGCGGACTTGGTCTTGGTACGGATCCGCACTCCAACCTCTGTCTGCACCGATGTTCTGGTGACGTGCGAGGACCTCAGGATCCGTGTCTATGTCGACGTCCTCATGGTCGCCAATCTTGTCGATGATCTTCTCAGGATACCCCATCTCTCGGAGTTCACTGATGGTCATCTTTGTGCGGTGGGCACAGAAATTCACACTATCAAGGCTCTTGGCCTGTGGCTCAATGAGGAAACTTTCAGGACTGATGTTCTCTATGACGACCTGTGAGGTGTCACGGGTGACACGCAGTTCACCACTGTAAAGCCCCAGTTCATCCTCGACGATCTCCTCGATCTCGACGTTGTCATCAGCCAGTAGGGCATCCAGTTCATCTTCTGTGAGATCCTCAACGGACTCTAGATGGCTGTCGGTCTTGTTGGCCCAGTAAACCTTGACGATACCAGCCCGTGCTATCAGGCCGTCGTGCAGGGCTGTCTGCATGACACTGAAGAGGTCATTTTGGCGCTGGGCAACAAAAGATGTGTACTCGGTGCAGACCGTACTCATGGCCACATCCTCAGGACCCTGAGGGGCAAATCTGACGATCTTGTTGCCGCTGCTGAAGGTCTCCAACAAGGCAGCCTTGGCACTCTCCACGGCATCATAGACGTCCTGTGAGACGTACTTACTGTTTCCGTCATGGGCTGGCCTAGGAAGGGATGCGTTGTAGTAGTCAACGACCTTCTGCCGTTCCCTGCTGATCTGACTGTCATAGTAGCCAATGGATCGACGGGAATTGTTGTCGATGATCGTGACAATCTGGTCGTCATCCAGCTTCTTGTATTCTGATTTTTTAGCCATGTTATTTAGACCATTTCAACGTAGTAATCATTGCTTGCCTCTATAGGTTCCCACGCACCCTCGTGGACGTGATTGCACAGGGCCAGTGCCATGACACAGTCGTCATAACAGCCAGCCTCGGCTTCCATTGATCCCGACTCTGTGACGATGTACGTCAGCATCTCGCGGATTGTGGTTTTGTCGTTTAGTTCGATCTCGTCATCCCTGACGCTGGCTCTCAGCTGGTCGATGACCAACGGCTTGGTTTTGGCCGTGGTTGTGAACCCAAGTTTGATGGTTTCCCGATCTGTCAGTTTATCGACCTGTATCTCTGTGTAGAAATTTGGATACGCCATGTCTTTTCCGAGGCGCGTACAGGTCAAGATCCCATGAGAGTTGTTCTCTACGATGATCAGGGCTTCGTTGTAATACTGACCGAGCCTAAAGAGGACCTCGGCAAAGTAGTCGGGATGCACATGGCCACGCCAAGTTCCCACCTGTCTCTTTTTGCTATCGAGGATCTGGGCAACGCTGTAGTCGCCATTGCGGACACCCATAGCCACGTCGGCACCAATGACATACTGCTCACCCTCGTCGTGGAGCCTGTAGGTCGACAGTTCACCACGGGCGTTGTTCAGCCACTCTTCAGCCTCTAGGGCCAGCCGCTGCTTGACGTCCTCAGTCTCTCCAAGCCGCTTCTGCAGCTGCTCTGGATTGAACACGGGACGACCAGTGGTCAGAAAGGCCTCCTCAGGCTCGGCTGGATACTCCTGTTTGAACAGATCGAGGCCGTTTTGAGCAACCTTGCGCCGACGAAACATCAGCTGGCCGTCGTCCAAGTTATAGGCCTCTGCGAGGTCCTCTTCTTCTGGGGTCCTCTCAAAGTTCTCTGGGACGTCCTCTCGGTACTCAGGATCCAGATACCAAGGTATGAACACGGGCACATATCCGTTGCTGCCATCCACGGCACCCTTCCACAGATCATAGAAGACACCCGTGACACCGTTGGCCGTGGACTCCACAAAGATCGCAGTGCCCTTGGTATTGGGCACAGACTGCGTCAGGGAGTTCCAGTTTTCAGCTGCCGTTGTCTTGGACCAGAACGCAAGTTCCGATGCGTGTACATGGGTCAGGGTCTCGCCCCGTCCGATGGCATCACCACCTGCCGTTGCCACCACGTAGCTGCTGTCGAGGACATCGAAAGACAACTCTCGGCGGCTACTATACTTGGTGTGGGGCTTAAGCACATCGGGACAGTTGTCGTGATACCTTTTAGTCATATCAAAGAGGGCACGGGTACTGTCCGAGTGGTGCGTGATTACCATCGCCTTACAGGCTGGTCTCTGGCTCACTGAGAAATACAGGTAGCCGCCCACGTAGGTGCTGAGGCCCTGCTGACGGGCTTTTAGGATGATGATCCTGACCTTGCCCTCAGTGGCCATCTGCTGCTCCACTGCGTCATTCAGAAGGCGCTGGGCTGGCTTGAGGTTTAGAGCAGAGATGTCCCCCTGCTTGGTGCGGATCTTGAGCGCATTCTTGGAATAGAAGTCAAACTCAGTGAATAGACGTTTGCGAACCGTCCGTAACTTGGGATCCATCGCTCACTCCTTGATCGTCGTCCTCTAGCAGGGAACTGAGGAAAGCCTCGGCCTTGCCGATGGCCACCTCGGACTTTGCCACGGGCTTTGACTTGGTAAAATCAAGGACCATTCGAGCAGCTGCCAGCTTGTCTCGGTTCTGCGCTGGTTCACGCATGATCTGAACCGCAGTCTTGAGGGCTTCCTTGGCGTACTCGTCCTCGATGTTGTAATCTTTGGACATCTTTTTGACGATTTCTTCTGCTTCTTTCATGGATTTCTCCCTTATGGGCACAAGCATTTCTTTCGTATAGCCGTCGACTACACCCACGGGTCGCCCAGAGTTCTTACGGGGCTTTGTTGACCATTGTTTTCTTAGTGCGCGGCCTTCTGGTGTTTTCATCAGGTTCGAGAAGTAATGGTTCTTCTTTGGCGTTGCCTTTTTGGGGTGCGTTAGCTCCTTTTCGGGAGCCTTTTTTCGGGGCTGCTTTGGCTTGGGCATCTTGGCCTTTCTGTAACTGCTTTGAGATGATTCCAGCGACGATCCTGTAGGTCTCTGGACATCCTCTGAAGAATTGCTGCGGTGGTAGTGACAGCAGCATCTCGCCCCAGATGATGTACTTTTGATCTTCGCTTATGATGGTGGAACCTTTGACTTTCTCAAAGGACTCCAGCATCTCCACGAGGTCGAAGGTCGTGTGGGAACTCATCTCAATGTCTCCTTGGTGAGTTTATTGCTTTAGGCGGCTGACAGGACGCCCATCTGAGGGGACAGGGCACCAGCTGGCATTTGTTGCTGCTGCTGCTCTTCCTCGTCGTCGGCTGCTTCCTGCTGGGCCATTATTGCCAGCATGATGGCAACACCCATTGCCAGTGGGTGGGCATAGAACTGGACAATGGGGTTCTTAGCTGCGCGGAAGTTCTCCCTGATCATCTTGGTGGTCTCAGGCATCACTTCCTTGGCCAGCCGTGGGTTGGCGAGGTAGACCCAGATTGGATCCACGGCAAACTCTGACAGGGATTGAACATAGTCAGAATGCTTGTCCACAAAACGCTTATGGTCCCTTAGAACCTGATTTACTTGTTTATCAGTCAGTGACGGGTAATCACTGCGTATCATATCTTCGTGATCGGCATATTCCTGCTTGAGATCTGCAATGAGTCTGACGACCCTGCGGTCATTTGGGTTTTTCTCGGAGTAAACCTCGATGTTATGCTGTAAGTTCTGGATTTCCTTGACGACTGTACCGTTGGCTTTTGCAAGCAGAGGCAGAAGTGCGCTTTCCCAGCTTCCACGAATTGTGTCTTCTGTTTTATCCCTCGTTTTCAGCTTGTTTTTACCGTCGACCAAGTCGCTTTCGGTAAGGACTCCGCGCTCACTGGAAGAGGGACCCATAGCAAGACCGTGAGATACCTCATGTAAGAAAGTGGCAAGAGAACCAAAGTCGGTGATGGCCTCCCCTTCAAATGGTGCCCCTGCTTTCAAGCCAAAGACTTCACCAGTCGAGCCACCTCGCTGGTAATCCTTTGTAAACATACCTCGGACACCAGTTCTATCAGAAGGAATACCAATATCCTTAAGCATCTTTTGCTGGTCTGAGTATAGGTTGATAAACTGACCGAGGGCTTTGGCAAGTTTACGTGCGTCTTCGATAGACTGGATCCCGTTCTCGTACTTAGAACCCTTTTTACCTATCTCAAAGAGTGCCTTTACGAGCGGTTTTTGGGCAGATGCTTCGTGAACTGTTGGGGGGCTGGTTCCCAGTTGATTTTGACCGTTGGGCTGCTGTAGCATTCTCTGCGCGAGAGTTCCTGCAACTCCTTGCGGATTTTCTTCAGCGTTGAATAAGGCACCTCTCGGATTTCCTGCTGGGGCTTCATCTAGTTGCTGCCTTGCTTGGGGGACATCGGAGAGTAATCCTGCATTGGCAAGGGCTGGCCCTCGTCCTCCAGATCCATCTCGTCCAACAGATCCCAATCCACTTCCGACAGCCACTTCTGGCCTTGCTTCGACAAGTTTTCTGGCTGCGTTTGCATAGTCTGGCGCTTCGTCATCAGAATATCCTCGGCTTTCCTGCCCTTCTGGGGCCTTTGCTGTATCATATAGGCGCTTTTCTGGATACCACAAGAGAGCCTGTAGATCACTCATGGTCAAACCTTCGCTTGACGCCTGTTTGACTATCGGGTTGTTGTTGAGACGATCAAGTGCTTTTGTAAACACAGCTCTGATAAAATCTCGCTCCTTTGGACCAGCTGGGGCCTCTACCTGACCATCTAGGTATTTTGCAAGTCCGTTCGCCGATTTCCTGACATCATTGGAAATTACATTCAGACCTTCGCGCCATGGCTTGGATGTCGATTGCTTTGCAATGTATGCAGACAAATCGTTTATGTCGGTCTTTGACATCGTTTTGCCAATCCTGACGCCAGATGCCCTCAGATAAGCACGTAGGGACTTAAGTTGATCCTTGCTCATACCAGAGATCATACCTTTGATCTCAGATTGCTTCTTTTTGATCATTGGCTTGTTGATATCAATCAGATTACCACGCCAGCGGCCCACAGATCTCATGAGCCAGCGGTCCATGGTCAGGGCATCAAAGTTACCATACAGGTTGCTGAAGAAACCGTTGCCAATCTTGGGTCCAAGGATAGATGCACCCCGTACCAGAGTGGCTTTTCCTTCGCCGCTGATCTTTACGTCATACTCAGCCTCGATCTGCTTGACTGGGACCTGTGAGTTCATAAAGTCGGCCAGCAACCTGTGGTCACCCTCGTCGCTGTTGGTCTTACGGTCAAACTTTTCCAGCATTGTGTGGTACTGGGCCAAGCCACCATTGATAGCCTTGGCGGCCTCACCGATACCGATGTCGGTCGGGAAGCGGCCTGTGCGCTGTAGGTGTTCATATGCAGCTGCGGCCAACTCAAAGTTCTTGTCGACCTTGGTTCCATTAGATGTCACTGCAAGTGCCCAGATGAACTGTAGCTTGTTCTTGTCGTTGGTAAGGATCTCTGGGTAGACCTGAGACAGCGTGTTCAAGGCATTGGTAACCGTGCGGTCATACCATCCGATGGCATTCTCGTTGTCTTGCAGAGCGACTAAGGCATCACCCACAACAAAGTCAGAAAGCCTATCAATGTTCTCAGGGGTCAGCTGCGTCAGATCGATACCTTCGCGCTGCTGCGCCTCAGTGGCCATCCGCTGCAGTTCAATCTTGAAGTCCCTGCCTTTGGCAAACTGGCGATCTTTGGCAAACTGGTAAGCCTTAGCTAGGCCTGTGGCCATCTCTACGTCAGTTGTCCCACCAAAGTCTTGAGATGGTACAAAGGTTGGCTCTTCGCTCAGGCGCATGGCACCACGGTCCAGCAGGGATTGCTTGGCTTGCTGCTGACCAATCACACGGTCCACGTAGGGCTGCACATATTGATCTATAGCGGCCTGTGGCACGTTTCCGCTGTTGATCAGGCGATCAACTATAGCTGCGGCTGCGGCTTCTGAGTTGGGTCCTAGGTTTTTTCCGAGTGCCTCTAGGGCATCCGTGATTAGCTTCCTGTGAACTAAGCGCAGACTGTTGTCTTGTTTTGCCTGATCCGACAACTCCTGTATCATCTGCTGGTTTGCTTCGATGCCAGCCTGATAGTTCTCAGCAGATGTAAACATGCGCCCTGAAGTCTGCTGCTGGGGCTGGACCCCTGCCTCAGGCTCACGTACACGTAGGGCATCCAGACGTGGCTCACTGGCCAACTGCTGTTTGACTGCCCTGATCAATGGGGAAATCATGTTGTCTTCTATTCGCCCACCTCTGGCAATAGAGTTACGGTAATCCTTGATGGCTCTTTGAAGGGCTGGGTTGGCGTTTGTTGCCTCAATGATACGTAGGATCCGAGCAACACCATTGCGATCAAGGCCAGTCGCCGTCTCCATTGTTTCCTGTGGGCTTGTCGGGGTCGGTGGGGCGTTCTGTTGGGCAAGTTCAAGGTTTAGCTGTTCGCGTTCTTGGGTTTCTGCCTCGGTGCGCTGGGCTGTGGCCTCAGTCTCTTGCTGTTCCAACCGCTGCTGTAACTGCTGCACCTCACGTAAACTAAAGCCCTCAGGCGTGGGTAACTCAGGTGACTTGAGGTTCTTCTTGACGAACCTGTTGACCTTTGAGCGGCGACCTGTGGCTGCGTCTATGGCACGTCCAGCCAGTACGGCACCTTGTTGGGCTGCTAAGGTTCCACCCCCAGTAGCTACGCCTGTTCCAACAGAAACTATGGGTCTCAGCATCCTTTCGACGGCCTGAGCAGACCTGTCGTAGCCAATGTTGGAACCAAAGATCTTGAACTGGTCGGTGAACTGGCTGACACCACCTTGGTAGCCGTCGTTGTGTAACTCTGTGAGGGCCTGTGCTTCCAACACAAGGTTCAGCAGTTCTTGGCCTTCCTTGGTGTCACCCACGAGGTTCGTAAGGGCATCAAAGTTGTCCTTGGTGACCACTGACTTTGTCTTGTTACGTGCCATCTTGGTGGCGACACCAGCCTGTACTTTCTCGAACACAACAGACGCTGGGTCTTCATCGGTAATGTTCAGGATGGACTTGAGTTCTTTGATCTTCTGGCTGATTGAGCCAACAAGGTCTGTGTGAGTGGCGTCGAGGGCCGCTCTGGCACCGTGCTGGTCCATGGCCTTGTCGACGTTCTTGAGATTGAAAGGCTTACCGTTCAGGTCCCCCTGCCTAGCAATACGGTCAATACGACGGGCTAGGGATCCAGCTGCGGCTTGCTCTTGGGAACCCATGTCGTCTGGAGATGACTTGAGGATCTTGGTCTTGGCTTTTCTACCAGCGGCTATAGATGCCTCTATTGGTGAGGTTGCAAGTTCAGCAACTGACTCCAGAGCCACATTCTTCCAGCCTTCTTGGTCTATTTCACCATCGAGAACCTTAAGGCTTGCCGCCTCACCAGCACCACCTGTGACTGGCTGTACAATTAGCTGGCGAAGAAGACCGCCACCAGCCAGCATACCAGCGGCTTCAAAAGCTGAGATAATAGAGGCCTTTGTCATGCCCCTGCTGTTGGCTTCTTTCCAAAGTTCTGGGTCATTTAAAGCAGACACAACAGATTGTGGGCTTGTGACGTCTACGCCGTTCTCCATCAAGAATGACCTGACCTCACCCTCGTATTCACGGGGCGCTGCTGTAAACGCAAGCACACCAGCTGCTGCGATGGGGTTCCCAGTAAAGAAACCGACAGAAAGCCCAGCAGCAAGCTGTGGGGCACTTTCGGCAGCAACTTCACCAATAAAAGCTAGGCCAGCTGCTGGGTCTCTACCGATACTTTTGAACCAGTCTTTCCACGTCTCAGCTGCAACAAACTGATTTTGACCACGCTGTGCTGTTGGCGAATTAGGAAGGGCATCTGATTTTAAACGCTGGCTGGTAGCGGAAGCCATACGGCCTCTAAATTTCTCGATGTCGGCATCAATATCGCCACTGTTTATGTAGCGTTCTCTTGCCTCATTACCGCTACGGGCAAGCTGAAGAACCTTTGAGGCCCACTCAGGGCTTTTACCCTTCTTGGTGACATAATAGTGAACAATGTCTTCAGGCCTTTTACCCTCTAAGCCTTCTTCCAGAGGTGCATCGTGATTGTTACCCAAGTGAATGTTCAGAGCAGTCTGAAACATCTTTGGGGCATCAGCGGTGCGTCTTTGGATGCCTTCTAAAGTAGTGTTTGC
>Ga0098054_1001280_pt1 | contig 12854 bp, 6 predicted proteins | sample 16_taG_FD_75048 | JGI IMG/M metagenome (GOLD analysis project Ga0098054, IMG submission 75048) | Marine viral communities from the Subarctic Pacific Ocean - 16_ETSP_OMZ_AT15313 metaG | ecosystem: Environmental > Aquatic > Marine > Oceanic | place: Pacific Ocean | collected 2015-01-18
GGCAATAATTAACTTATCCAATTTTAGTTTTAGTTTTGATACTGTTGGTCACTTGGTAGGTAAACTTACCTTTCTTAATAGTAGTGGTATATTTTTAGGAACCTTATCAACAGCAGCTGTTGGACAAGCTATGCTTGACCAAATATCTACACCTAGTGAAGAGGTTATAAAAAGAACCGGTGGCGAAGAAAATCAAGATTTTATCTGGCAAAATGGTGTTCCTTGGTCTGCGACGGTTCCCGACACCGAAGAGGCCAATATACAAAATAATAGAGAGGGGCAGAGGAGGATTTTAACTAGTTTTTTTGATCTTGAAAGCAATATTGGCACCGCCGCTACCGAACTGTTGGAAACATCATTATCAGAGCAGAACATCACCATCGAACTGGCCAATCAGATAAGGGATAATATGGAAAGTTTGCTCGTGCAAGGGGAGCATTTTCTACAAAGATATAGGGTTATGTTTATTAATCAATTGTTTTATAGAAGAAAAAGAAACATGGGTCTAGATAGCGAAAAGGCCAAAATGCAGATGATAATAGATGATACCGATTGGAAGCCTGGCGAACGAAGCTGGCGCTTGACAGGGCTCTTTTCCGGCCGCGATAGTGGCGTAGGTGACCGAGGCGAGCGATATGGGCCAGACGGCGATGAAGATAACAATAGTCCAGAAGCAGACGAGATAATAGATCAACATTTTGAATATTATATTACATCCGCATGGAATACATTTTTTAAATATAGATTTGAGAATATGGGCAAGGACGATATCGAGGCCAGAACATCGGTGGGCCCGTACGGGCCAGTAATTCCTAAAGTGCAATTTCCCAGCGGGCCGGGCGTTGTGCCGGCTGGCCAGAATCAGAGTCAATTTGATCACTTTGTGACCAATGACGGACGTACGAAGCAAATTACATATCAGATACCAGCCGGCTCGCGAGCCAAATTATTACCGGTAGCGCTTGAAAATGTTATAAACTGGGCAGCTGAGGCCAGCGGCCGCTTTGACCAAGAAGATTCTTTCATAAAAAGTATGCCTCCTTTTGGCAGAGAACTTCAAAGAATTATTGCGAATGATTTTCGAGATACGACAAACGTAAATTATAATAATTTTTATAATCCTGCATCACGTAAGGTTAGTAAAGAGGTGTTAAATTTAATAGAGACAACTTCTGTTGTGTCTGTTCCAGTACCAGTATCAGAAGAAGACCGAGTGTCTTTAAGTGTGGAAAACCGTAGTTATTCGGAAGTGTTTGGAATAGATCCGTCCGATGGATCGAAAGCTTCTGTTCCATTATCTAAGGATGTAATGATAGGGTTTGAGTTTCTTAATGAGGTAGCAACAGGCGGCAAAACTTTATCTAAAATTACATTTTATAGTAATGATATTCTTACTCCCTTGCAAGGCACAGTTTTTGATGATTGGTTGGGCTCGGAAGAGGCGCAGGGGTTTGCCAATAATGATGCAGCTGAAAATAATGCTGCTCAAAGTGATTCACTGGTGGCCTTACACGGTAATGATTCTTTTTATAGTCCTCTCTATAAGGTGGTAGCTGATACAAGCTTGACCTATTACCAAGGTCGTTTTCCTGCGCGCCGATATGCGGTTTTGAAAAATGGGTGGATTGTTTCTCAAAATAGAGCAACGGAAAACGATCCGTGGAAAGATCACGGCGCGCCTCAAGCTTTGGTAGTAAACGGAGAGCCATCGGGATTATGGTTTCTAAAGGGTATTTTACCACAAGCTGCCGTTACGATAACGGGAGAAGGTCTCAGAGAGGGGAAGTCGAGTGAAGAAACTTATATTTATAATGCGCGGCAACGGATCAAGGCAATAGAAGCCAAGAAAGATGAACTTCGCAACGACTACAGTAATTCTAACCGCGAACAGAATGCTGATGAATATGCCCAAGAAGAGTACGCTAGTCTTATACTTAATAAAAAAGCGGTGGAGGGTATAGTAAGTTTACAAAACGCTATGATATCAGCATCCAGAGGATCAATTATAATGGATCAAGTTGATATGGGAATTGCTAACCAAGAACAATCAGTCATTGAAGGCGAAGACGGAGAGCAGCGACATACTATTTTCAGATTACCTGTGTATTTCTTTTTAGGTTCGGTGTTAGAGTCGTTAAGAGTTGCTACTAATGATAAGGTTAAGTTTTTTTATTCTGAAGTACCTTCATCAAAAGCGGCCGAGCCATTTTATATTAATATACCAGAAAGTAGCGCTAATAGTGTGGATAATTACTATGATGCACAAATAGCTAACTTTGATCGCCAGTTAGAAGCACTAGGTGCGGCTGGATGGAGAGAGGAAGAAGATGAAGATGGCGAGATTAGGATGGTCGAGGGTGGGCCTACTCTACCCGAGCGTCAAGCTGCAGAACTTCTTGCGTCACAGACGAGGTGGGATAATTTTCTTGTCGATTTTATCAAAAAAGTAGGACAGGATTACGCTAATCTCACGAATTATTTGTGGAGCGATGGAACGCGTTCCAGGAATGACCGAGTCATTGGCGGCACATACCCACACGGCCGCGGGGTATATCTCAATTATACGAATATGTACGGTACGAATGTTAAGACTCAAGTGCGGTGGCCTAATTACCAATATCATAGGAGCGGCCAATACTACGAAGATTATGACGATCATAAGTTCGATTCAGATGGCAACATACATGTATGGCTGCCTTGGGTATATAGGCTCGGTAATCAGGGCGATTACTGGAAGGGGCCCGATGGAAAATATGAGCATAATCCAAATATCGGGGAGGATAAACATGGATTTATGAGAATGTGGCGACCAGATGATTTGAATGAGATTATTGGCTATGCCGCGCGCGGTAATCATATATATTATAGAGATGCCCAACGCAGCGTTGGCGACACGGGCCAATTTCACGTTAGCCACCACCAAGCATTTTATACAGATTCTTTTGGCCAAAATACCATAACTGACAGAGGAAGGCAGAGAGTAGATTATGGATATTCTGATGCTTATAATAGGGAAGGCGACTGGCGTGACAAGAACGCACAACCAAACAGATCTTTTAATGCCGAGACCACAAACGGCCGCCTCGCCGCGGCAGGAGTGCTCAACTGGTTAAATTGGTGGTCGCCAGATCGGGCTCGCTATGAACACCTTGATAGCGTTTATCATAAAAGCTATGGCACAACTAGCGGGAGGAATAAGTGGAGCCCTCCTCAACTTCCAGGAGATAGAGAAACCGATCCGGAAAACTGGCGCAATCGAACTGCAGACAATTTAAAAAATGAGTGGTATGAGATACAATGGCCAATGGAACGTGAAAACGATATTGCAAATACTACTGAACCTATGTGGGTCAGAGGCCGCGTGGTTCAAGAATTTATTGAGCTGAATGGGACGAGACCAACTCAAGATATTCCTACTCCAAATCCAGGCGATGATCCGCAGGAGGTGCGACAACAGCGTGCGCAAATAGACGCTTTGAAGGATCAAATTAGGGATTTGGAATCAAAAAAGGAAAATGGCGATTTGGATGCTCAATTTAAGAGGTTACCTATACGAACTACTTATGAGATACCAGTTAATATTAGTACTATAAAACAGTTTTTAACTTCCGAGCCGCGGGCTCCTCTACATAAGTTATTAAAAAAAGTAGTAGCAGCAGCCAAAGAAACAGTACCTGCCATACAGTTGTCGATGCGGCCTGCAGCTGCCAATTCGTCATATCTAGATATATTTCCTAGTGCAATGAATTATGATGGAGTAATACAAGAAATATTTACAGAAGTAGAAGTTGGCTCCCTCAGCACCGATGCATCAGACACAATGGGAATAAAAGATGCGCGCAGGAGTGTGAGTAAGGGTCGATTTGCGCAATCGGAAAAGGTTATGGTTTGTCAATTTGGTACATCACAATCTTTAGTAGAGAGTTTTGGATTGGCTTCAAAAATAGATCCCAACGCCTTTTCTGCGTTTAGGCTGCCGGCCGTTGTTGGCGGGGCCACTATGAATGTTATAGAAGTGTTACGAAATGCGCGAGATGATAATCCCGACGCCTATAGTACATTGTTATCAGACTTTGGAAGTATATTGAGTGATGGAATAATAACAGGTAAAGATGCGTTGAAAAAACTTAAAATAGTAAACGATGGAACTGAAGGAGCCTCCACAGTTAATTACGATAATTTGGAAGCTTTTTTATTATCAGAATCTCCGGCCATATCTAAAGCAGCTTCTACTCTTTTAGAAGATATGATGTCCCAAAATGTAAAATTATATAATACAATATTGACAATGCAAAATGAGTTTTTTACTAATAAAATGAAAAATGAAGAAGGGACGATAGGCGAGCCTGGACCCAGACAAGCGGGTAGTAAATTTTATGGTAATATTTTAAGTACTTTTTTAAGAACTGCCACTCTCACTATTCATGGAACTACCGGATTAAGTGTGTTTAATTTAGTTTACCTCAAGGGACTACTAAGCGGGATAGAGGGACTATATTTGATTAGTAGTGTTAATGAAAGTATCGCCGCGTCTACTTTTACTACCACCTTGGAGTGTAAACTAATAGAGTATACTAATAATGATCCTAAAACTAATCCTATAGCATATAGGGGCGCATCAAACCTTAACCGATTGGCCTCCTTAATAGATGAAGCAAAGGCTAGCCAAAACGCCGATTTTGGCACTGATTATAGTTGGAATCGTTTGGGAGATGTTGTAGAACAAATTGATAATCGCAATGGGGTTTTTGATTAGGCAGTGTATAAGCCATGTAAATATTATTAATATAAAGATGTAACCATGTTCTGAAAGGGAGAGTATGAAATATTGGGGTGAATTGCAGGAAAGTGCCATTATTGAGTTCAACACTAGTGATGAAACAAATAGTAAGCATAGGGTTTATAATGACATTATATTGCCAGCTTTTTCAAAGTTGATAGAAAACATTTATTATACATACAATTTTAATAAAATACTTTTTGACTATCAGCAAACTAGACATGAGGCCATGGCTCACTTATATGAAAAGTTAGGTAAGTTTGATCCTACCTCTGGAGCCAAGTCTTTTTCTTATTTTGGTACCATTGTTAAAAATTGGATGATACAGCAATCTAATGCCGCAAAGAAACAGGTCTTTGTTGACAATGAAAATGTAGATACGGTTGTTTTTGATAAGAGTATGGAGTACTATGAGGATATAGAAAAAACAAAAGATGATTATGCATTTATAGAAGGATTGATTGGTCGTTTTGATGACCTAATGATACAAGAATCATTGAATAGGGACGATATAGCAGTTTTAGAAATAATAAATGACATAATGAAAAATTACCACAAATTCAATATTTATAATAAGAAACAGTTGTATATTTATGTAAGAGAAGCAACGGATCTACCAAGCAGAAAGATAACCAAGTCTATTAAAAAGATTAAAAAAACATATATGGTTCTAAAAGATGAGTACATCAACTGAAAATAAGCTTAAAGATATGCCGGATGAAGGAGTAGTGTCACTATACTTGCAAGGTATTCAAGTTTATGAAGATCAAATTGAATTAATGGAGTATGTTAGAAAGAAGTCGATTGAAGTTAGAAATGATTTAGTAGAGTTTGAGGATGAACTAAGAAGAAGAAAAGTTGAAATAGAACTCATAGAGAGTGAAGATAAAGAGGAAGAGGAAGTATGAACCAAACGCCATCAATGGAAAGACTATTTGATTCTGGTAGCTATCAAGATGATTTGTATAGCTCTGCATTGCAATGGGAAACTCCAGACTTCTTTATTCTAAAAAGAGCTATAGTTATCAGTGTTAAATTAGGAGTTAACACTAGTGACGCCAGCTCTGCCTTTCTTCCTCAGTACTCTATTAATGCAAGAGTTATTGGCGAAGGAACAAGCACAAAGACTCCAGAAAATGATATTCCAGAATGGTACACCCCTTTGATGCCAAATTCCATTATCTCGGTGCCTGAAATAGGAGAGCAAATCTTAATCATCCATGAAACACTAAAGAGTAATTCTAAAGGTTTTTGGATTGGAAGGGTTAATGACTCTGATAAAATAAGTCTTAAACTTACTAATGAGCAAAGATCATCCGATAACCCGATGCCTATAACTCGTTATGGTAAGTCTTTTGATGTTAACACCATTAATCAAAGGTCTAAGCAAAATAATTCTCATGTTGAAGGTAAAAAAATATTTCAGCTACCAGGTCAACTAGGCGATGTAGTAATTCAAGGCCGCAGTGGCAGTTATATGCGACATAGTTATAATCCAATGTCTGAAAGTCAATTAAAGCCTGGCGTTCTAGAAATGGGTATTTTGCAATCTAGAGTATATGGAGCATCTATTAGTCCGACTATTGGTGCTTCGCACACTAAGACCGCCCATTTTAGCAATAGTATAGTTTCTGCACTGGGATCTCAATTTGTTAAGCAAACTCCTAATCAATTTGACAATGTAACACAAACCTTAACAGGTGATTTTGATAACTCGACAACAACAGAAAATATTGTTGAAAAGAGAAAAGATTTTATCGTTAATATTGCTAATGAAATATATAATGTTTCTAATACTACTGATTCAGAATCATCAATGTATAGACAAGTTTTAGGTGAAAAGTTAAAAGAATATTTTACTGAGCAAGATGAGATTATAAGAGGGATGCTACAATCAATTAAGGGATTTGTCAATACTGTTGATATGCTTTTTAGTTCTTATGTAGATCATACTCACACTATCCCAGAAATAAATGTAGATATTCCCGATAAAGAAATAAGCTTTAACGATAGAATTAATTTAGGTATTAAAATGGAGCCTCAAGAACCTATTAGTGTTTTTGTACCTGCTCAAACAGTTGAGGTGCCAGGATCTGGATCTCGCACAGTTACTAATGTAGTGCAAACACCTGTTGGCCCTAGAACGTATACTGAAGAAGTTGCAGGAACTCCTGGCCAGTCTGTTACTATTCCTTCAAAATTTATTAGTATTCCTCAATCGGATAAGGCAGTTAACAGAGGATATAGAACACAAAAAAGAACAAAGAAAATAGAGTATGATAAAATAAGTATTGGTGGAGTAGCTAATCCAAGGAACACTACTACCATTGAAACAGATAGAAACACTGATAGAGTACAAAATGATTTAAATGATTTGAAAGATAGCTTTGATGCAGCTAAGGATGGTTTTATTTCTTTAATAGAACGATTTGATAGTGTATACAGCCAAAGACAATATATAAATTAGAGAATAATTATGGGTATAAATTTAAAATTTCCTTTACGATCTTATCGTAGAGGGTTTTTTGAAATGAACAACACTACAATTGCAGCTGTTAGAGAAAATATAAAAACTCTATTAATGACCGTTAAAGGAGAGAGAGTAGTCAATCCTTCTATTGGAACCAATATTCCCACCTTGATGGGACAGTTGTTTGAGCAAATTGAACCTGGCGAGATGGAGGCCAAACTCGGTTCAGAAATAAGTTCTGCTCTTGCACAATGGATGCCGGAAGTTGAGATGACAGGAATAACTGTTTATACCCAAGATAATGTTCCTATGGGAACCGCACTAAATCCAAATGATATTTTAGTAAGGATGGAGTATGTGTATTCCGGTATACCTAATGCGATTGAGTTGAGTTATGCTACAGGTAGAGCATAGTAATAATAACACAAAGAGATAAAAAATGCCAGATTATCAATCAACAAGACAGACGCCTAAGCAAACGCCCAACATCAATTATCTGTCTAAAGACTTTGACTCTATTAAATCCGACTTAATAGATTATCTGCAAAGATATTTTCCGGATGATTATAGAGATTTTAATGATGCCTCTGGAGGGATGGCCATTGTTGAGCTACTAGCTTATATAGGTGATACGATGTCATTTTATATTGATAGGCAGGCTAATGAAGGTTTTTTGGACAGAGCAATAGAAGAAAAGAATATTTTTTCATTAGCACAAAACTTAGGGTACACACCTAAGTTTGCTCGGCCAGCGGTAGTTGAGTTATCAGTTAGTGCCACTTTTGATGATGCTACTTCAGGAGCTTCGTCATTTGTTTTGAAAAAGGGATCAAAAATTGTCACTAACTATGAACCCGCTGTCGAGTTTGAAACTCTAAATGATGCTGATTTTGGAGCAAGCGCTCACAGAGTTACTACAAAAATTGGCAGCTCTACTCAATACTCTATAACTAGTGTTTCGGCAATGGCTGGATCTACACGTACTTTTTCTTATAAAGTTAATGACGCTATACCGTTTTTAAAATTATCATTGCCAGATAATAATATAACAGAAATAGTATCTGTAACAGCATCTGATGGCAAAGAATATTTTGAGGTTGAGAACTTGGCCCAAGGTCAAATATTTACAGGGTATAAAAACACTACTTCTTCTTCGGGAGATGCGGAATATATTCTTCAGTATAAAAAGATACCTTATAGATTTACTCGCCATGTATCTAGTAATGGCTCGACTTCTATCATTTTTGGTTCGGGAACTACTGATTTACAAGACGCAGAGATTATACCTAATCCGGAAGACTTTGTATTGCCACCAACCTTGAGGGGGTCACCTTCTGGGTTTGCTCCGGCTGTTGTTGATTCTTCTAATTTTTTAAAAACTAGTGGGTTAGGATATGCTCCAAGAGATGTAACTTTGGATATTAAGTATAGATATGGTGGTGGAAATGTTACTAATTGTGGTCCGCGGACCTTAGATACATTTGTTTCTAGAATTGTTTCCTTTAATACTACTGGATATGCAAACATTCAACCCACTATTGCTGATAATGTTTTGTCAACTCTAAGTATTAATAATGTAAATCAAGCTACTGGTGGCGCTGATAGAGAAGGTAGAACAGCTATTAGACAAAATGCTTTGCAATCTTTTAATTCTCAAAACAGGGTTGTTACCTTGGAGGATTACCAAGTACGAGTAATGTCAATGCCTCCTAATTTTGGGTCGGTATATAGAAGTTATGCAAGAAAAGATCCTAATAATATATTGGGTGTTGAGCTGATTACATTAGCTCGTAATGCTGCTGGATATCTTACTAACCCAACAGGAGCATTACAGAATAACATAGAAACTTATCTTAGACAATTTAAATCATTTTCTGACACTGTTAGAATTACGGCCGGCCGAATTTGTAATATTGGTATTGATTTTACCATTGTTCCTAATCAAGACTTTAACGCCAATGACGCGTTGCTTGATTGTTTTATTTTATTAAGGCGCATTTTTGTTTTGGAAAATACCAATTTTGGCTCAACCCTAGTTATTCCAAGTTTCCTGTCGCGACTGCAGGCATTAAATAAAGTTAGATCGGTGGTAGACTTTAAGATAACAAGCAAATATCAATTGATGGATGGTCGTACATATTCAGCTTATCAATGTGATATACCGGCCAACACTGAAAATGGAATTGTATATTTTCCAGAAGATACTTGTTGGGAACTTAAGTATCCAAATTTTGATATTGTTGGGAGAACCTCATAATGGCCACCATAGCAAGAGCATTTGCAAAAAAAGATACGTGGATTACCGAACAAAGTGTTACATCAAACTTTGGCGCCTCTCCTATATTAGAGGTGTGGACTAAGTTTAATTCAACTTTAACTGATCCAGTAAAGCAAAGATCTAGAATATTAATACAATGTGACTTATCGGCACTTAGTTCTAGCATTGTTAGTTTAGCTAAATACCCAGACCCAAGAACTGACTCCACCGTTAGTGCGTTCTTGTGTATAAAAAACGCGAGACATGGTGGCGTACAAGCTGAAAACTTTACACTTGATGTTTTTCCTTTGACTGCATCATGGAGTGAAGGCCAAGGGATTGACAATGATAACTTTAGTCAAACTGGTTACGCTAATGCTATTAGCGCCTCTAATACTAATGCATGGAACTACGATAGGGGTGGAACAGGTGGTGATGTATATATTGGATGGGACAATAGGGTTTATGACTCTAATAGTGCTTCTCAATATTTTGAAACCGGTCAAGAGGATTTAAAAGTTGATATAACAAATTACTTTAAGGCTTATTTAAATTATGCCACTGGAACAAGTGTGGCCGCGGGCGGCAGTGCGGATTATGGTTTTTTGGTTCGTATGTCAGATGCTCAAGAATGTAGAACAGCGGGTGAGGCAACTTCTGCTGGCGTAGCAACTGCTACAGTTTCTTCCAGCTTTTATAGTAAGAAATTTTATAGCAGACAGACTAATACAAGAAAAATGCCTTATATTCAGATGGAATGGCCTGGAGAAATAAAAGATAATAGATCTAGTATTGTGTTTGGTAAGACTGCTAGCCTATATTATTACAGTTTGATAAATAGTGAGTTAACTGATCTTAATGGTACCGGACCATTTCCTGGCTATGTTAATTTGAGTGGTAATGGAACTAGCTTAGCTGGGGCGGTGGGCGGAAACTTAACAGCTAGTAGAATATCTAAGGGTGTTTATAAGTTAGCTATTGGGACAGCTACTAATGGAGGTGCTGGATCTAGCCCCCTTACAGCAATCAATATTGCTGCTTCAAGCAGTACAGCATTTGTAGATACATGGGTAGTTACTACAGCTGGAGAGCAGTTGTCTAATAGTTTTACATTTGATTGCACATTGCCAATATCAGGATCTCAAGATTTTAAAACAGCAAATTATGAAGTATCATTAGCTAACTTGAATAGCCGATATGAAAAAGGTAGTTTACAACGAATTAGAGTTTTTGTTAGAGATAAGACAACACAATGGCAGGCGGTAACTGGCACAACCACAGCTATGAAAAACAGTGTTATACAGAATGGCACTGTTGAAATAAGAGAGTTGGTCACTAATGATGTAGAAGTTCCAGCATTCGGCCTTTCTTTTGATAAGGACGGAAATTATTTTGATCTGGATAGCAGCTTGTTATATAATGGTATGCAGTATAAGCCGGTGTTGAAATTAAATGCTAAAGGTGAGATATTGCACTTTGATCGGCCCGAAGATTGGAAATTCCAAATTGGTGACATATATGATATAAACTATAAGTCGGGATATTGATAAATGGCTGATGGAATAACATTTGACAGTTTAATAGCTTCTATATCTGGTCTTGGATCTACTAGCGGCCAGCTGGCAGATATTTCTGCCACTGGAAGAACCTCGCGAGTATTACCTCTTGTTGACTATAATGACTTCTCACAACATATATTTTTTGGTAATGCTATAAGAAGATTTGATAGTGTAAGAAAATATATAATTGATAAATACCCTATTGGGTTATCTGGGCTATCAGCAGGTACTGAGTTACAAACTGCTGCGGTTGGCATTAAAGCTATTTACGAAGTTGATAAGTTTCGTAAAGAGGCCGATGGGTTTACTGGATTTCTACTGGATAGGCTCGGAGTCACAGGAAGTACTTCTGGCAACTTAAACGCTACTAATAATAATACAGTATTAGCCAAGAATCAGAATGGTGAGAATGTCCCCCTTATAGCTCTATACAGGAGCACTAGTAACTCTATTACAGGCAGTCAAACAGGGATGATAGAATCCATTTCTGCAAGAGCTAACAACTATGAGGTAGAACAACTCAATGTTATAGATCAAACCGCTGGTACGGGAACTGAGATAGTCGGAACTTCTACTGGCGTAACGAGATCTGAAATTGTTTATGGAGCAACATCAGAGACTAATGTTACACGATCTGAAAAATTACAGAACTTATTGCCAGCGACCTTATTTACCGGAGATGATCAAGATGTTTTAGCGAGATTGCTAGCTGCCTTTGGTGATGAGTTAGATGAAATTAAATCTTTTGCCAATCAAATACCAACAGTAAAAAATATAGATTATGGTGAAATTAATAGAACACCTAATAAGTTTATACCCGTATTTTTAAAACAATTTGGAGTTCGTGTTTTTGAGAATGCACGAAAAAGTGCCATATCTCAGAGTTTGATTAATACATCACCTAGTGGTTACACGACTCAACAGATAAACTATGAAATTTGGAACAGAATACTTAATAATGTTATGCACCTTATCAAGACTAAAGGCACAAGAGAAACATTAGAGTCTATTGGTCGTATATATGGTGTGGATAGCAATTTCTTAAAAGTAAATGAATATTCTATTTTTGCAAAACCTATTGAAGTAACTGAAGTAGAAGAAGTTGATGTCCCAGCCCTTTATGCTACAGGTTCTAACTATGTTCAGACCGTGGCAGCTAAATCTGCTTCTGTTTTTGATTTTCAACCTAATGATAACTTTACTATTGAGATGAGAGTATCGGCAACTGGAGCTTCTACTACAGGCCATACGCTACTTGTTCATCCAAAGTATCGTATTGAATTAGATCCATCGGGACAAGTATCATTTAAGTCCGTAGCTACGGCTTCTTTGTCGGCTCAAACCACTCAATCTTCTATATCAAGTTTTATTCAAGGTGCAGGTAGCGCTAATAATTTCTTAAATGTGGCTGTAAGCAGATCTGGTGATACCATTAATGTATACGCTATGGTACTGTCTGCTACTCCATCGGGTGGTTATGATTCAGTAGTAACAGAAACCGCATCAACAAGTCAAACTACAGGATACACTCTATCAGCAGTTAACTTAAGTTCTAGTGGTGGTTCTAGTTCTTTCCCATCTTACTTCCCTGGCAGTGGTGATACTAGATTTACGGGGTATATGCATGAGGTTAGGGTATGGGATGTAGCATTAAAACAGGTTGATTTGGAAGAACATACTAAAAACTTTGAATCAGTTTCCTTTCAAGGGTCAACTGCAACAGATGCGTATGCTGGTATTAGCAATGCGGCCACTTATAGTAGTCTATCGGCTCATTATAAACTAAAA
>Ga0098054_1001281_pt1 | contig 12853 bp, 13 predicted proteins | sample 16_taG_FD_75048 | JGI IMG/M metagenome (GOLD analysis project Ga0098054, IMG submission 75048) | Marine viral communities from the Subarctic Pacific Ocean - 16_ETSP_OMZ_AT15313 metaG | ecosystem: Environmental > Aquatic > Marine > Oceanic | place: Pacific Ocean | collected 2015-01-18
ATCATAAAAGGCGGTTCTATTGATGGTTCCGACATGAGTAACCAAGAGATTCACGAGATGACTTGGGAGGAGATTCACGAGATGGCTTCCCAACACAAGGATGTGGATTACCAAGAGGTGTACTAGATGAAGCCCAGATATGACGAGATGAGCAAAGAAGCAAAAGGAATGATGAAGAAAGCCAATGATATCATTGAGAAGATTGACAAGTTGGAGAAATCCTCCTTTAGCATGGAACCTCAGAACATAGCCTTCGACATAGAGACCGGTGGACAGACTCGTAACGTCTTCTACAATACCAACCAAAGTACTCTGGACAGCACCGATGTCGCCAACAAAGGGGCCACCAAGACCAGTGCCGACATGGATGCGCTAGGCAGGTCCATGAACACTCAAGACGCTAACAAGCACACTGCGGGTTCTGAGTAAGGTGGTATCGTGTGCATGAAGATGCGATAGATGTCTACAACAGACACAAAGCGAACTTACTCAAGTCTATCTATCAGTTAGATGACTACTCGGAGGAAGTAGTGGATTACCTGTCCTCCCTGCTAAATCTGGATAATCATGACATAGTAGTCAAGAGGGATTCGATTGATGACATCTGCATGTTCGCATGTGATACCCTACTGAAGGCTAGGAAGACGCAAAGGGGCAAAGACTCGGATGCTTTCTTCGATGTCCCTGATGAGTTGCGAGATTCGCTAGAACTCCAACCAGAGAATAGGTCTATGAATAGGATTGTCACTGGTGGTAAGGCACGCCGAGCACTAGGAAGACAGCAATCCCATGAGTATAGCAGAGTGGGAATGTCTGACCCCTCAACCCATCGTTATCAGAACAGGCTTGAGGGTTCTGGTCTAACTGAGTTAATGCATGGTGATTGGCCCTCAGCAAGACCAGACAGAGAAGAGGAGTATAATGTACAACACCCTTGGCACTCCACTGTCAATCCACTATTGAGGAAGGACCCTGTTAACGGAAGGCCTGCATTCGTGAACTCCATGATAGACTACATCAAGAGTGGTCAGGCCTCCAAGGATGACGCTCTAGATAGGACGCATGAGACTCATCATAGCGATAGTGGTGCGATAAAGGGTATCGATAAGCCCCTTGGTGGTAAGTCGATGCCTTACATCGGCCCACTCACGATAAAACAACCGGAAGGAGTCAGTCTCGATGGTGAGATGCCCGGTAACAGAATAGACAACCATGCACTTTACGAACGTGCCTTCAAGAAGTGGAAGAAGAATAACCCGAAAGAAATCGAGGGTCTGAGTGAGGAGGAGCAGAGGGAAGCCCACTTTGACTATGCTGCTGATAAGTGGATGGGTCAGGACTTGATGGATAAGGAGGTAGACCCCGAAGAGGGGCTAGACGATGAGGAGATTCAGAATATTCTGATGGAAGAAGGTCCAGAGGCCCTTGCTAAGTACACGCAGAAGCATGCACACTCTGCCGGATGGCTCACCTACATGATGGGCCTTGAGTGGTTGGAACCACATGAGAGGACTCAGGTCCTAGACCACTTATTCGCTCATGGTAGTGATAACCCCGAAAAGCAGTCAATCGAACTAGATGATGGAACGGTCATCCCAATGGGTCGGTTGAAGCGCAACATGAGGGCCCGGTCAATGCCGGAGTTGAATTGGCTCATGCGTTCGCATGAGGAGACTAGCCCTAACGTTCCCGCTAACGTGGAGGGCGAGGAAGACACCCTCGGTCCTCCTTCTGAGAGTGGTGCTATAGGTCAGGCGCTCTCCACCTACAAACTGGAAAACGGCAGAACCGCTGAGCATACGATACTAGACGCCATCAACCAACACCTTTGGGACAATAACAAGAAGCATGGTCTCCATGGTAATGCTAGTCTTGGCTCCCTCTTCGGTTTCGATAAGAACCAAAGAGCGCTTTTGAAGAGCCTGATGAAGAAGGGGGATACTTTCGGTGACCCCAACGAAGACTTCCCACAAGGTGAGCCTGATGGTGAATCTTGGCTAGATACTCTGAAGGAACACGCTCTGGTATCCCCATCACATGAATTGACCAAAGCGGATGCTCTGCGTCTGATGGGTTACGATTCCAATTTGAACCTGCTCAAGGAACACGACCTCTTCGATACCAAGGACACCGATGAGAACTCAATAACATTCGGTAGTGCTAAGCCTCTAATAGACAGAAAGCACTTAGATGGCATAATGAAGCACTTTGATTCATTCATGGGTACTGCCAAGAATGAGAAGGAGTTGAGGGGAGTAGAGAGTGTCTTCACGACTTCTCATAATGGCCCTAGAATGAGCGATTTGGGTAAAGAGCGAAGCGGTCACTTCACCAACGAGGGCGGCTTGCTTAGAGGTAGAGGTGACCATTGGAACAAGCCGTTTGAGGAAGGGGGGTTACCTATCTCAGATACCCAGTACAGGGACTTCCTACACGCTCTGACGCATTATGGCACAGGTGATGGGCTGAAGGGAGTCCTCTCTCTGCTTGGGGAATTCCATGACCTTCCGCATGATGAACAACATGGGGTCGCTCTGAACAAGGTGTTCTCAGCCAACAAAGGTGTGACTGGGATGTTCGGCCATCTACTCAAGGACGTTTTAGGTCCTAGACAGCGTTCTGCTCATACAGCGGAACAGGTCCTCTCCCCCTTCGACCAGTCTGAGCACAATAGGGGTGGGCATAGAATCGACCAATTTGGGAAGGTGCATTGGCCTAGAAACAGGAAGCATCCCAATCACACTTCGTACTCAAAGTCTATTCCACTCAATCTTGCTTTGACTGACATCCATCCAGATGACCACTCTAATGAACTGTCCTTCCAGAGCGAGAATCTTTCTGCTAGCAGAAGGTATAGGAGAAGGAACATAGATGGCGGGAGGAACTTCTCCTCCAATTGGTCTACAGTGACCGGTACTGGCAAGAAAGCAGGTGAGTTCTCCGATTCTCTGGTCGATAGGAATGCTAGGAAGTTACTCAGGGCAGTCATATCGCATGGTGGGTTGGTAGAGGCTGGTTCGTTGGATGAGCCTAGCGGCAAGCGAATGCTCGGTGCGCCTAACCGTGTTATGAGATGGGAGGATATGGTTGCTGGTAAATACCCAGATGTTCTACCTGATGTATCGCATCAAGAATTGATGACCTTGTTAGCACCGAATTATGCAACCAAGGAGTTCCATGAGGAAACTTACGATTTGCAAGAGACCCTTTCAGATATGATGGCTGACTTGGACCAAGCAGAGAACATAAAGGGTGAGAAGGGTTTCGTCCCAAATCCCGCTCTAATAGCAGAACTGAAGGGGCAGATAGACACATTGAAGGGTATTTTGGAGCAGAAATTCCAAGAGAGCATAGGGGGCGCTTACTCGGTTTCTGGGGGAGGTTCTGGTAAGGACCAGTCCGATAACGACTTCGCCCTGACTAGAGAGAGTGAGATTATGGCTCTTGAGAATATAGTTAGAGACACCATCATCCCTGCTATGATAGCCAAGGACCCCTCTTCCTTCGATTGGACACAACCTGAGAAGACTATAGCGAATGTGAAGCAAGCCTTCCATGATGGTGAACTAGTAGCACTGAGAGCAGACCAAGCGAGACACAATCAGACTGCTGTTGCGCCAGCAATCAGGAGTGAGAAGCAGCAGAGCGCACAGACCATTGCAGATAAACCGCTACACATGCCAGTTGCGAAAGCCTTGCGAGACCACGGTTTGGCTCTGACTTCTGATATGTCCGAAGAAGACATCCTAGATGGATTGGGTCTTCCGAAAGACAAGGCGCATAAGGAGTACATTCGCAGAGTGCTTGCTGATAGAGACTTGGATGCCAGCCCTCTCAAAGTAATGTCAGTGGGTGACGTTCTAGCCAGCGGTGCCTCTTTGGAAAGTAAGAAATTCTCCTCAGTCAGGGATAGGAGAACCGAGCAAGAACGCACTGTTGAAAGGGAACCGATAGATTCTGCTGTTTGGCATGGTTCCGAAGACCATCATGAACTCATTGACGAAGTGAAGAGGACAACCCCCATTTCCGCTGGGAATAGGAGAAGCGCCGACATTCGGGCATTCACCACCAGACATCCGCTATTCGCATCTTTGAACGCAGTTGATTCCATGATGGCGGGTACCAGACCAGCCGAGTTGGATGGCTATGGTCTTGAGTATCATAGGGCTGATGGAAAAGACAGCATGTATGGGGAGGGTCATAGACCTAAGCCGTTACAGATGAAGTCTAACATCAACCGAGCGAAGAGCATAGCGCACAACTTGATACTCTTTGAAGAGGGCAAGGTCGGTAATCTGGATGACCATGTGGATGTTGGGGAATCGGATGTCAATGTGGTGGGCTTGCACAATGGAGTGGAAATCCACCCACCACGCTCAAGGGAGGGTACGCCTATGAGTACATACTTCGCTAGCGGTGCCAGAATGCACTGGGGTAAGGGTGTGAACTCGACTGTCGCTTCCAGCATCTCACATGATGGAGATGTCGAAGTGGGAACAGAAACCACTGCTGATAACCCGATGCTTAACCCATCTGACCCTAGTTACAGAGCGGTATTAGGCCACGAGTTCTGTGATAACATGCTATCGACCATTGATGCTAATGGTGGCTTGCTGGGTCAGCAGACATCTTCCAATGCCGATGGTACTATGCAGAGCGCACAGGATTTAGTCAAAGCGGATTTACCAAAGGAGATTCCCCTGATAGAACCCTATCACAAGGTCTTCGGGGTCGAGGACCTACAGGAACTAAGCGGTTTCACAGGTGAATGGGTGGTTTCAGTACATCATGAGGGGAAGAGAGTCAAGATAAAGAGAACAGGTAGCAGAATCGATATCAAGGGTGAGGACAATGAGAAGGTATCCACCCTTGATAGCATTCGCTCATCTCTACGAGCCTTGAGCAAGAAGAACTACGTAGTTGATGCGATAATGAACGATGATGGGGTTTTCGTGAATGACATTCTAATCTATGATGATTCGGATGTAACCGACCTACCCACACGCGAGCGTATTAAATTACTAAGGGGACAATTCGATAGTCATGAGAATGTTCTCATACCAAGTCCCCAGACTCTGAAGGTTACCGACGATGAGGGGCTCAAAGGGGCTGTGAAGAGCCTATTGAGTGATAACAAGGATAGCAAGTTACTCTTCAGAGATGCGGTTTCCACTTACATGAAGGGTGAGGAGAAGCACCCTAAGTGGGCTCTAATGACGAAATCGGATGATGACTTCCACATACCCTTCGCCATGGAGTTGGATGAAGACCGGTTCATACTGCACTTCTCAGATGACATAGTGAAATACGATGTCATCGATGATGCAGCAGTCAACCCCACTAGCGCCATTGGTGAACTATCAGGGTCTGACTACACCATCAGACTGGCTAAGAGCCTTGAGACCTATTGGCAACCGGCTTTCGATGAGATGCTCAAAGAGAAGAAGATGGAGGATGAGGAGGACATAGAGGAGCGGACCCCGAAGGAGGTCGAGGATGAGAGCGCTGGTATAATAGAGGCCAAGGACGAAGAGAGGATTCTCAAACCAAAGATGGTGAAGGCTCTGCTAGTCATAGAAGCAGTGCTAGACCAATTGGAAAAGGGGCATAGCAACATGGCTGGTCGTGGTTTGGGGATTGGTCTTGGTGGTGATGGCACAGAGACCCCCACTGGAGCCACAAGTCTCACATCAGAACAGTCACTACCTGACTGGGATATGAAGAAACGGCCTACTGAGGACCCAGAGAAGCCTGAAGACTATCCAAAAATGCGAGGGAAGGGGCGGAAGAAGCATACCGCCGAGTACATATAGTATGACTTAGAGTAGGTGGATAGTGTGCAATCGAGACTACTACACAGACCTAGTGATGAAACCATCACCCTCCTCAAGGCAGGGAATGACCTCATCGTGGCTGGATATGCTAGCGTAGAATTGGTAGACAAGCAAGGAGATTTAATTACAAGCAATGCGTTGAAGGACGGATTCAGGAAATTCATGGAGGACCCAAAATACCGAAATGTACAACTAGCACATTCAAATATACAAGTCGGTGAAGTGGTTCCAAATTATACAGATAACGAAGGGAGGTTGTGGAAAAGCGAAGTTGATGATGTCGGGATGTTTGTAGTAGTACAACTCAGAGACGACATCGAGAAAGCAAAAGAAGTCGCTGCTGAAATCCGAAAAGGAAATCTAAGAGGATTCAGCATAGGTGGACAGGCATTCAAGCGAGTTAGAAAATCAGACCCAAAGCGTGGCGATTATCAAGAGATTAGCAAACTAGAACTTCATGAAATCACAATCTGCGAAAAAGGAATTAACCCGGAAGCAACATTCAGAATCCTCAAAGAAGACAAAGAAAACACAGAAGTGAACAAAATGACTGAAGAAACAGACGTAATGAACCAAATGGGGTCCGTATTGGAGCGCCTAGAAAGCAGACTTGAGACTATGGAAAAGGCTACTCAAGTTGAACCTAGCGCATCGACGGATTCACTAGAAAAGAAAGACAAGCCTGCCTTCCTAGAAGATGATAAGAAGGATAAGAAGGAGAAATCCGTAGAGGATGCTTCCGTTGAAAAGTCCGAGTACTCGGATATAATCAGCGCTGAGTACCTCAACTGGATGGAAGACACTCTGAAGAGTGCAGGTGTGGACACAGGTGCCGCACGCGACCACTTCGACAAGGCTAACCTTGGCTCCACGCCCGAAGAGATGGACAAGAACACCACTCAGAGGACTGGACAGACCAAGAACAGGGAACAGTCGGAAGGCAAGCCATCCGCTAGCCCCAAGAAGGTCACCAAGAGCGCTTACCTAGCGCCTTCGGATGTCTCAGATGCAGACATCGAGGCTGCTTACGAAGTGTACAAGGCCGCCGCTCTGGAGCAAGAGTTCCGAGGCAGCCTAGAGAACGAGTTCACTGCTCGATACACTAACGAGAGAGCCGCTGACATCGCAAAGGCCGAGGCCGCAGCATTCGACGCACGCAGCCCTCTAGCAGAGATTCAGAAGTCAATCGCCGCTCTCGGCGAGAGAATCGATGCAATCGGCACCCCTGCTGAAGTCGGTGAGACGCTGAACAAGTCCGCCGCTGCTCCAGCAGTAGACATTCCTTCAACGGAAGACATGGCAAAGATGAGTTGGGACGAAGTTCACCAACTCGCTGGCCGAGTCTTTGAAGGAGGTGACAACTGATGGCAAGAGATTACGTACGCACGATAACTGACATGGAGCGCTATTACTATGGCGCTGGAAACGCAATGGGATACTCCTACTCTGGTAGCGAACTATTGAAGGCTGACAGCCCAATGCTGTCCACCACTGGTGGTACTTACCAAGCAATCTACGGTAGGAAAGTATGGTCGCAACTGAACCAAGAGTTCAACGCCTTCTCCATCCTCCCCAAGAAGCCTTGGGACAGGTCGGGATGGCGTGTCATCACGGCTAAGCCTTCAGAGGTAGCCGGTGGCGGTGTTGCTGAGAACGCGACCCTGCCTGACACCCAGAGGCCTACCTTCCAGCACGTGGCTGCAAAGCCCAAGACGATTGCTCACACCTTCGACATGTCGGAGACTGCAATCTTCCTCGCTGACAAGGACGACGGAATGGGCGACATTCGCTCTGTCCTCAAAGAGGAGATGGGGAAGCACCACGCTGAGATGATTAACAAGATGCTCCTAACGGACGTCGACACCCCAGCAGGGAACAACCTAGAGTCGCTTGACAGGGTTACTGCGAGCAATTCCGCTATGGAACTAGGCGCAGACGACGCTACAGACCACGCTGCGGCTTCTGACCTAGATATCTACAGCATCTCAAGGTCAGGTACCGCTAACACTTGGTCAGACGCTGAGGTGAACGTTGCAGCAGATTGCGCAGCAGCCAACCAGCGAACCATGAGCCTAGACCATCTGGACGACATGTTCCAGAAACTATGGGTCCGTGGTGGAAACCCCAAGGTTATCCTAACCGGATACGACACTCTGATGAGACTACAGCAACTGCTACAGTCCCAGCAGAGGTTCATGGAGGAGAAGAGGGTCACCCCTACCTACAACGGTGTGAAGGGTGTTCCCGGTATGGAGGCTGGATTCATCGTGGCAACCTACAACGGTGTACCAATCATCCCAACCAAGGACATGACTAAGGGTGGACCAGCGAACCTAAACGGTCTCTCCAAGATGTACTTCCTAGACACAGACTACCTATACTTCAGCACAGCGATTCCTACTCAGTACTTTGAGTCTGGTATCGAGACTGGTGACCCGTTCGCCATCAACAGACTGGGCCAAGAAGGACTCTACCGAAGCATGGGTGAGATTTGGACCACTTTCTTCGGAGCACAGGGCAGCGTGAGGGACCTCAAGTGAGGCTGGAGATAATAGGAGCAATACAATAGGTGATGAAAAATGGCAAGCGAATTAACAATAACAACAGCAGCAGCAGCAAACGGAACCAACACCCTTGTGGGCGCATGGGAACTCAGAGCGGGTTCACACGATACTGAAGAGTGGCTAGACGGAGCATCAGACACATCTTACCCCGGTGGCGGCACTGGAACCTTCCAAGCACACAATGACGCTTTGAACACATCCTCGGCCAACGGATACGACCCAGCACCCAAGATGGCGCTAATTAACTGCGAAGGCGGAAGCACCAACTGTAAATTCACACTGGGCGGAGGAATCGCAAGCATTCTTTCCATCTTCGTGACGAGCGGCGAGGCTAGCCCCGGAACCGCAGTTCTTGGAACTACCGAGTCTAGTTTGGAAGTGACAGTTACAGGACTAGCAGACGGCAAAGTAGCAGACCTAATGGTTCTATACAACTGAGGTGGGCTTAAGTGCCTACCTTAACATACTTGGGACCGTATTCCCAAATGCCGATTAAGCGTTATGGGACCCTACATAGAAGCATAGCAATAGAAGTAGACCAAGAGTGGTTAGACTCGCATGGTCCTTGGGACCCTGAGATGTTCGCTCTCGGTGGTGACTACGAGGCACCCACAGCGGATGCTGGCAACGATGGCATCCCAGATGACGGGTGGAGAGTCTCTGACATCAAGGTCTGGCTGAAGGAGAATGAAGTGTCTCTAGGAGCCGGTTATAAGACCAAGAGCCGATTACTTGATATGGTAAGAGATACTCTCAATCCTGTAGAAGAGGTCGTAGAGGTAGAAGAGACGGCCCCCGAAGCAGCAGAAGAGACAATAACGGAGTGATAAAATGGCAACAATAGACAACAGACCAACAGTATTCGGAGACAGATTGATAGTTACAGGGAGCACTAGCGGTTCTGAATCAGTAGACCTAAGCGATATGCTTTCATCAATTGACTGCGGTGTCGCTAACCCAGTAGGAAGCGCAGCAACTGCGACTACCACTGGAATCAACGGTACTACTTTCAATGTCGGTGCGGCTTGTACTTTCTTGGTCATAGGACGCCGCTCTTGAGGCGGTGACTAAATGGGCAGTATAGTAATCTACGGACCTTACTCCCCCAAGGAGTTTAGCACCCTTGGTGTTGAAAACGGCGATTGGACCGACGGTACTGGCTTTACGGCTGATTCTCTAAACAAGAGACTCTACACTGATATAAATGGAGAAGGAATGACTTTCATATCTGTGGAGCCGATTATCGTCCTTGGTAACGTATTCTTAGTAGTAACAAGGTGAGAGGGAGATGAATGGCGTTCGACGTAGTTTCCCTTGATGTTGAAAGCATCTCTCGTGCTCAGAAGCAGAACGTTCGTCTGGACACCAAGTACAACGATGGCGTCGTCCTCGATGAGGAGAATCCCCTCAAGGGCGTGACCAAGAAGCAGAGGAATCGCAACGTGGGAGTCGGTGACATCCTAGACATAGGCTCTGGTACTCGATGCGTGTCCTGTGGCATGCTTCACTTCCTATGGGTTGAAAACTGTGGCGCCTGTCGCAAGCCCATGGAGTACAATCTAGGGAGGCGAGAGTGATGGACGCATTCGATGCTGCATGGAGCATACTCAAGGCTAGGCCCTACCACAGGCAGAGAGTCGTTCCCAACGCCTTCGATGCGAAGGGTAACGAACTGGCCGGAGGGAAACCAATGAGGCTTCAACAGTGGGCCAACAGACACCCAAGCACTAAAGCGATGGAGGGGGATGCACGAGTTCCTCACAGGGACCAGTTGATGAGGGACGCTGTGAGCAATCCGCAGAAACACGGACTGATGCTACTGGACAATATCCCTCATCCAGACGATGTAGAAGGCTCTGAAACGATAGAGGATGCCATGTCAGAAGGTGCAAAAGGTGGGCAACCAACCCTTATGGACTTCTGATGTGATGTTATGCCTCAAGTATTCAGCCCCGGTGAACCAGAGACTAGACCCCTAGAGCCAGATGCTGCTGTCTACACCACTGCTCAGAAGGTCGCAGACCTGCTTGAGATAGGACCTCAAGAAGCAGTGTTGATGTCTGCTAATGCTGAAGCGACTGGGGTGTTCGTCACAGGTACTGACTTTAGAAACACAGGTTTCTCTGTTGATGACACTATCCTCATCTACAGCGATGCAGACCCGATGGGTTTGGAGAAAGTAATCACCGGGATAACATCAACAGCGGGTGGTGTGAAACTAGCATTCTCCGGTGACATAAATCCCGGTCTCTATGAGATAGCAGACAATGGTTATGTGCAGAACCAAGCATCCTTCACCGATGGGTTCGGTAAGAAGCGTGGAGTAACCAAGAGTAAGGTCAATGACATCATAACTAGGATGCAAGACAAGATTGACAAGTACACTCATAACTCTTGGAGACCATATCTAGTCACAGCCGAATACATCAACTTCGATACCTACAAGCCCTATAGAAGGCGCTATTATACCGATTATGTGGGCACAACACCCCTATTGTTCAGGAATGTACAGCAAATCTTGCGATTGGAATTGTGGCAGGGTAGCGATTACAGGGAGATAGGTGCTGCTGAGGCTCGTATCACCTTGCCTGATGACACTCGCGCTCTCTCTGGTTCCATAGTGCTATCACCCGGTAATGGTACCGCTGCTGCGCTTACCATCGGTAATGCCACCGGTGAATGGCGGTCTGATTTCGATAAGGTGACATCTGCTCAGAATCTAGCGGACCTAATCAACAAGGAGGATAGGGTCAAAAAGACAGCAGTGGAGTTCAGTCCTACTTTCCTATTAGAAGGTAGCACAGCCAATGTAGCAGTTCACAATGAGTTCCTTGCTACCGCCAACTCCGACCACGGTACTGGTCAAGTCAAGATTACCAGCATGAGAGGGACTAAGGGTGGTGAGACTTGTAGCATCGTCACTACAGACAGCAACATAGAGATTAGTCAGACTTCATCTCACACTGCCGTTGTTAATAACGCTACGACTAGCGTATTGACTGTGCATTCAGTCGATGTCGATGCTGAGGGTAATACGAGTGTTAATACAAGTAACGTAACATCTAGTTTCGCACCCGCTGGAGTCTTATCAGTTGGTGATACGGTCATCAGATATACCGGTAAGACTCCGAATGTACTCGATGCTGATGGTAATGTGACTTCACATGGGACATTCACTGGTTGTGCCTCTGTCGTAGGTTCCTCCGTAGACGATTTGAATGGGACCACTGTAACTCAGCATAGGCCTGTAGTTGACCTCCATGGGGGCTCTGGAAGTGGAGACTTGGGTAGATTGCGCGATTGGTGGTTGGACCCTGAGATGGGAATCATCTACTTCAACAACTCCTATCCTTTCTTTGAGTGGAATGCGATAAAGGTCGCTTACATCTATGGGGAGAGGTACGTTCAGCAAGCGATAGAGGATGCCTGCACCAAGATGGTAGCAGTCGAGTTGCTGATGAGCGATGACCGTAGCATCCTGATACCAGAGGGCTCTCAGAACGTAGACCTAGCATCCAAGATTCAAATATACAGGGATGATGCTGAAAAGACCCTTTTGAGGTACAAGGAGGTGGTTGTCTTTGGTTAGAGAGAGCGAGTTGGAACGTAGGACCAGAGAGGACTTTGAATCAATGCTCATCGAGGAGTTCAAGAAGGCTGAACTTCAGAATGAAGTCAGGCAAGTCATCACGCAGTATCCCAAGGACTTGAGAAAGAAGAAGTTCGATGACGAGATGGCAATAGCCGAAGATGAGGAGATAGCCAAAGAGAACACAGATAAGCGGATGATGACCGAATCACCCATACTATATGAGGAGAAGATAAAATTCGATGGGCAGCATCTGATACCAGATTTCGCCAATTTCGACAAGACAGACACTAGACCCACTTGGATGAGGGAGGAATAACCATGGTAGCGACATTCAAGGAAGCCATAGATGTCGTGATAGACCTCTTCAAGGAAGATTGGAACAGGGGCAATACCGATAACTACAAGCCCATAGTGATGGATATCGCTGATACTGGCCCTGAGAGGGGTAAGCGTCTCGACCTGCATAGGTCAGATTACGTGTTGGTCTTTGAGACTGCGCACAACGAGGAGATTCCAGATATCCTCTACGATTTCGTCACCACTAGAGTGAACGTGACTGTGGACATGCGTACGGCTAAGAGCCGCAAGCAGTTGCAGAAGATGGAGAACGAGGTGAGGAGACTGACTCATAGCAAGCGAAAAGGTGATGGCGTCAACTTCGACAGGTTGGTCTACAAGACTAGGACTGACCTCTCTGATAGAAGTAAGAAACTATTTAGGATGACTTTTCAGATAGAAGTAGTGGTCTTCGCAGAGCAGATACCATGAGGTGAAAAAAATGCCATCGACAGTGTACAAGGGAGATTTAGTAGAGGCCTCATTCGGCCATGAGAGCGGCCTGCATCTGGTTTGTGATATTGCTA
>Ga0098054_1001285_pt1 | contig 12800 bp, 8 predicted proteins | sample 16_taG_FD_75048 | JGI IMG/M metagenome (GOLD analysis project Ga0098054, IMG submission 75048) | Marine viral communities from the Subarctic Pacific Ocean - 16_ETSP_OMZ_AT15313 metaG | ecosystem: Environmental > Aquatic > Marine > Oceanic | place: Pacific Ocean | collected 2015-01-18
GACCTAATGAGATCTACTCAGCAGAAGGTAAGACACTGAGCAACTTCCCTCCAAGAAACGAAGCCATGAATAGGTTTCCAAGGAGTGAGTGCTGGTCTAGGTGGCTAACTGTACCAGATGCCGCAGGCTCGGTCTACGTTGATGAGCCTTGCGTTGCGCTTATTACTGCGACGGTAAAGGGTAACTATTTCTTTACACCAGCAATGAGGATACATGGACCAAACGTAACGACTGTATCTAAAACTGTAAAAAAAGAAATTCAGACAGGGTACGATGTTGAGGACGGGGATTCGTTTAAAACATACCAAGACATAGAATTTGAGGTTGTAGACGGTGGAATAGTTATGGACGAAGGAATGCTTGAGGGGGCCGACCAGTCTGCCATGCTTAGGCTTGGTCTATTTGTAGATACAAATCCTATAGTATACGACGATGAGTTCTATAATGGGGATGACTACGGAAAGACAACAGCGCATGGCCATGGATACAATCCTTGGATCGGAGATAACCCAACTGGCAAGCTTGAAGACGAAAGGCCAGACGGTGTTGCAAAAACTAGAAGCTGGATCAAGGTCAAGGATATAACCTACAGGGTTCGGCAGAGGGGAACATATCAAATCACAGCAGCGGTTCAACTAAAGGGCCGTAGAAAGTACAACTTCTCCCTTAAGTTTAGACCTGCTGGGCATTACGGCTTTGTAGAGTCTACAGCTTTAGGCTCACAGTTTGTAGAGGGATACGCTGAACTTGCTGCCAACACAGGCGACACAATGAATCTCTACGCAAACGATGACGTAGAGGGTATTCCGGGTCACGTTGCACCCAATCCCAACCCAGCACTACGCTTCGGTAAGGATGCTCATAAGTGGGCAGGGTACGAGCCGGGATCTTCGGCCAACCCAAATAACAACTGGAATCAAAATTGGCTGTGGCCGGGTGTTGATGCTTTAGTTACAAACTTTATAGAGTCAACAGGAATAGGCGTAGAGTTTTTCTACGGTCAACAGATAAACAATTACCAGAGTGGGGCAAAGGTCTTTCGTTCTGGATATGACGAGAACTACTAGGAGTATTAGATGGCTTATACAGACTGGGAAGGAGCAGGGTACGGCGCTCTATCGGGTGGTCTAGGTGGAGCTACCACTGGTGCAGGCGTTGGTATGGCATTCGGTGGTCCACCCGGAGCATTGATTGGCGCAGGCATCGGCGCAACAGTCGGTTTGATCGGCGGCGCTATCACTGGCATGATTGACGCAGACGCCCAAAGAGAACTTGAGATGGAGATGAACTACCAGCAGGACATGCTTGATAAGGCTCAGAAAAGATTTGAGGCTAATTCAATAATGGCTGGAGAGACTGCATCTGAAGCACTTAAGCAGACAATGACTGCCAAGAACGTACAAAATGTTGCAAAGGCAGACCAAGTCATGGATGAGGCCGCAAGGACTGCGGATGCATCCGGGCTAGTTGGCGCAGAAAAGGCAGACTATCTGTTAAAAGCAAGAGAGGCTGCGAACAGTCAAAGCGCAGCGTCAGACCCAGCAGTATATCAACAGGCACAAGCTGGCGCTCTACAAATGCAGCAGGCCGGTGTGCAGAAAGCGGCAATGACCCTTCAGTCAGAGCAGGCTCAAATTTCTCAAGAGCTTCAGAGGCTAGGCGCAACAGACCTTCCTTCTGCTCAGGAAACTTTTGGCGAAGCTATGGGATATGGTGGTCAAGCTTTGATGATGGGTAAGGCGATCCATAACCAAACACCGGGAGTGACTTCCAAGACTCCAACTACAGGTAAGGGTGCATTGGGTGGTGGAGACATGACTCTGGATAGGGCTTGGAATGAGACAATGGCCGACTACAATACACAGGGTCACATGTCTGATGCTCAGAAGGCTAGCTCAATGTGGGATGCTTCGGGTACGCCAAATCCAGCCTTTGCCGGTACTCCAGATGATTGGAAACTAGGACCCGGCCCCGGAACAATAGGAGATACTCCGATAGCGTCATATCGTGGTGGTGCGACAACAACACCAACAACAACACCAACAACACCAACACCACCACCAACAACAACACCAACAACATCAACAGCAGCGTTAGGTGGTGATGCACAAGGGCCTGTGTTTGGTCCAAGTCAGTTTCCTGAAGGACCTATGCTTGGACCGGCAGCTCCACCTAGAGCGCAGGGAATGGAAGGCGTTGACCCTGACCTAATGTCTGTAGATGAATTGATGGACACTAGCAGTCCTTTGCCGGGACATGATTACACAGCAATACCAGATGTTAACTATTCAGATCCGGGACCGGGCTTTGATGCATTCGGTAATCCACTATATTCTGACCAGCCTATCCCTCTTGGTGGTACTGGTCAATTGGGTGACCCTGTTTACCTTGAGTCACTACGGCGGCAGGGGTTCAAGCTCAGGGCCTCTGGTGGCATGGCTGGCGCTACTGGCCCAGAGATAGCTGTACTGGGCGAGGAAGGCCCTGAGCTTGTCCTGAACGCCAAGCAGACTAGAGAGCTAGCCACGGCTTTAGGGGGCGCTAAGGCGTACGCTGGTGGCGGTGTGGCAGGTGCCAAGAAGAAGCTACCCGGCTATGCTGACGGTGGCGTGTCTGGGACAGGCGCTCACCCGTTGACTGCTGATGAGTTGAGTTTTTTAAGAAGTATGCCCGGCTATCAGGAGGGATTTAGTGGTTCAGCTAGAAAAGAGACTGAAATCGGTGGCAAGCCTGCTGATTCTGGCGCTCGCGCTCGCAGTTTAGTTGACTATACTCGTCACAGACAAGAGGATGTTCGACCTGCATGGTTCGAGCGTCCCGGTACAGATCCTTACGCCGAGCGTGCTGGTGGTGGGTACGGTGGAACGTCACTTACTTACCGTGGTTATGCAAACCAAAGCGCAAGATCGTTAGGCCAGCTAGAGCGAGAAGAGTCTACGGGCAAGACTAAGCAGGAAGCAGCACAACAAAGAATGTCAGACCCAACATTACGCGGTGGTGGTAAGTTTACTGCACCAATTCCACCAACACCGTACGCTGACGTTCCGCGACCGGAAGGAGAAATGTCTCCTGAAGAAATGTTAGAATACCTTAGAGCATTTAAAGATATGCAGGGAGCATTGTAATGGCATACGTAGCACCACAGAATAAACTTGCTGGTCTATCCGCTGCACTTAGCGGAACAGCTAAAGGCATGGCAGACTTCCAGAGAGTCCAGATGCAACAAAATCAAATGGCAGAACAGAAGCGCCAGTTTGATGAGAACCTTGCATTTGGATTTAAAAGACTTGATGAGCAGATCCGTCAGTTTGACCAGAGTGACGCAACAACAAGAGAGCTACAGCAACTTAGTAGAGAGTTGCAAGAAAGGCAGGCAGGGCTTGACCGTGACTTGACGCGAGAAGAGGGTGCTGCTCAACGTGCGACTGCTCTTAGACAGACTGGTATGCAGATGGCTCAACGTGACAGAGAACTTGAGCAGCGACGACAAATAGATGAGAGAAACTTCCGAGCAAAGAGTAGCCTAAGTCTACTTGACCAGCTTGGATATGCTAACCTTGGCGCACAACCGGGAATTGTTGAAGGTGAGACACCAGAGCAGCACGCACAAAAGATTGCAAAATGGAACCAAGGTGCCAGAACACTAGCTATAGATGCTGCAAATGCAAACAATACTAGCGGTAATCCTATAACAGAAGATGACATAGCACTTGAGTTGCGAGCAATACAAAACGCACCAGAGTTGCGGAAAGAATTTGCTAGACAGCAGTACGTAAGAGCCAATGCTCAAGCACAAGCTAGAGGTCTTTCTGGTGGAGGCTCAGCTTTAGATATGACCGCCTCTGCGCCAATAATTTACTCTGGAAAGACTAGACATCAAAAGGCAGCAGACGGAACTATGGGTCCAAATGTAAGAATTCCAGAACAAAACTGGCTCTCTTCTTGGTCTAATGCAACTAAGCATAGAGGCGCACAGTACAACGACCCAAGAATAGGTGAGTCCGCTAAAAACTTATCTGCTTACGTTTCAAATGTAAGAAACCTTGCATCACAACAGAGCGTAGAAGCTGAGTCTGCAATGGCTTACCTTAACAAAGTCACTAGGGACCCTGCAAACTTCCCCGGACTTACCGAGCGAGATATTAACAGTGTAAAGACAGCACTACAGAACGAGTTGACTGCTCTAGAGTTTCTCAAGGCGGGGCCTAACACGTACGTTGACATGGATACACTTGACCTTAGCCGTGAAGGTATGGCTCAACAGGCGCAGCAACAAACGCAGCAATCAGATAGGCAGGCGCAGGTGCAGCAAATGATGTCTGAAGGAATGACCGCAGCGGAGGCAAACAGGTCTATCATTGACCAGACTAATGCTGCTAAGGGAACAACAACAGCTAGTGCGGAAACTAGACTTATGGAGCCACCTGGAGGTGGTGTAAAGCCGCCTGATGTAGCTTACTACATGGCTGACGGCACTCCAGTAATGAAGGGTGCTGGATGGCAAGTTGGTGAAGCTTGGGATAACCTCAAAATCCTGCCACAACCAGTGGTGCCACAATGACAACTAAATACCCAGCACAATACTTAGATGACGATTGGGACCTCTCAGCAGAAGATGTTTACCGCAACAGTATGGCTAATTCAAACAATGCAGCCATCAGTCCTTACGATCTACCAGCCACAGAGAAGACTGGAGATGTAGCTACAGATGCAAAGAAGGCACAGCTACGCTTCCAATTGCAGCACTCCGTTAACAGTGGTCAGATTAGTTACGAAGAAGGTCTAGAAGCAATGACTCAAGAAGACCACGGCTTTGTAGCCAAGGCACTTGAGGCTGTCACACCAATAGAAGCAACCGACTCTAAGATGCAGACATTCATTGATATCCTTTCGTTGGATAACTATGCTATGGCATCATACTCTGCTGCACGACTTGACGCAATCAATGCTGAACGAAGAGAGCTTGGTGAAGACCCCGGATTCTTTAACCCTGTTAGATGGAACCCACTAGCATTTTCATCAGCAGATGTAGCCAAACACATGAAGGACCGCACGTACTTCGGTGACGTTTATGGTGTTGACTACGACTTTAGTACAGCAGCAGGATGGGGAGCAATAGCCACAGACATTCTAATGAGTCCTACAACGTTCCTTACATTTGGTGTTGGTGCTGGAGCGAAGGTCGCAGGCAAGGGTATAACAAAGTCTTTGTCTAGGCTAGGACTTAAGGAGGCTGCTGGTGAGGCCGGTGAAGTCACACTTAGTCGATGGGGCGTACGAATGCAGAAGGAGGCAGCAGAAGAGTTGTGGCCTACTGTATCAAAAGAGCTAACCGATAAGGTCAACAACGAAGGACTTAAACTTGCAGCCATTGCTGAACGCGAAGGGTTCCTAGAGCGAACCGTAGAGTACATGCTGGACCCAGCAAACTACAACAGACTCGCTGAGAAGGCTTGGGCTAAAGATAAGCGTATTGTTTCTAGGGCGCAACGACTTATGGGTGATGCTGTGTCAGAAGCAGACGAGCTTGCTGTACCTACGATCAATAGATTATTCCAAGAGACTACGCCACTACACCTAAAAGAATTGGGCGTACCCGGCGCTAAACTTAGAAGGGGTCTTGAAGGTCTAGACCAGAGTAAGTGGTACGGTCAGATGACCTATAAGACTATGAAGTCTTTTAATCCAGCTTGGGGTCTTGATGAAAACTCTCGTACACTCTTGTCTACTATGCGTGACTCAATAGCAGACCAGAAGAGAACGTGGCTACGTGGAATAGCTGACGAGTTTGGCGACCTTACAGATGACGAAGCATTCGCAGTTACAAATCTACTAGAGAGCGCAGACGACTTGGTTAACTTCTCGGCATCTAATGCAGCAAAGCATATGGGTGTACAGTATAGTGGTCGTGTACTTGAGAAGGCAGCGAGAGCAAAACAAATTTTTGATGACATAGCTGTAGAAGAACAGAAGGTAGGAATCCTAAACAACACACTGGATAACTACGTAACGCACATGTTTAACTTTGACCCAAGAAAGGTCGAGCAGTTTATGCAGGTGGCAAGAGAGAAGGGTTGGTCAGCAGGTGGAAACAGATTCTCTAGGCACAGACAGGTTGCCAGCATCAGCGATCTAAAAGGTCTGTTCCCAGAAGACCAGCTAGTAACAAACATAGGTGAGATTCTTTACCGCCGAAAGGCTATGAGTATCGACCTTGTAAACAAGCAGAAGTTTTACACAGAGATGGCAGCTAAGTCTGGTTATCCATCAATGCTTATTGCTAAGGCTGGTGAGTCAGTACCTGCTGCGTTCGCTAAGAGGATGATGGAGACTCGCGCTAGTGCGGCAGAGTTATCAGACCTACGCCAGTACTATCAGCACCAAGGTTTCGATGCAGCATCTTGGGGATTCAAGGAAGGAGATACAAACACAAACCTTAATGTACTTAGGTGGCTAGGCACAGAGCGTACAGCACGCGCAGCAGATGCAGCTTGGGTCACAGACAGGCTTAGTAACTTCACACAGACTATCAAGACAAAGTTTAAGTACTCGTTTGATAATATTAAACAAGAGGTAGATGCACTTGAAGCAATCAATGGACTTCTAAGGAACGATCCTCTAGACAAGATGCCTTGGCGACAAACCAAGACCGCCATCAATAAACTAGACCAAGAGCTTAGAAAGAAGGGCATAGGTCCACTCCTAGGTATAATGCCAGAGCTTGAGCAGGTGCTAGGTAGAGGTCTTAAGAACGCTAAGAAACCACCGAAGAAGTACAAAGAGTTTATAGATGGACTAAAGAAACCAGTCAAAGACCTTAAACTTGAGGCTGCTATACCTGAAGAGATGGCTATACGTGCCAAGGCTTTCAGGCGTCAAATGGGCATACTCACTGACGGACTTAAAGCTAGCTCACAGGTCAAGAGTGCAATTGATGAGAGCCTTACTAGGTTTGGTTTCAAGCCGAAAGAGACTGAGAAGCTTCTGAAGACCATGTTCGATAAAAGGAACATAGATGACCTGACTAAAGCAGAAGCTGATGGCCTTGAAACTTTCCTTGGTCTACACTCGGGAAGCAAGGAGGCAAGGAAGACCTACACCAACATGATTGGTGAAGAGATGGTTGAGGTACAGTTTAGATCACCAAGCGGTAAGATACCTTCTATCATATCTACAAACTTAGACGAGATTGGAAAGGTATCAAGAAAGACAGCCGAGCAATACTCTTCCCAAGCAGTCAAGATAGCAGCACAACTTAAAGACAAAGGTATAGTTCGTACAAGACTTACTCAGTCATTGCAGGGTATAGAAGAATACACTAAAAGACTCAAGGCCGCACGTAGTTCACGTATAGGTAAGAAGAAAGGAACCGAAGCTTACGATACTGCAACTAGAGAAATGCGTGACCTGTCGCAAAAGATAAGTGCTATCAAAAAAGCGGAAGGTAACGTAACTAGAATTAAGAGTCGTCTAGGTGCTTTGAATGCAGAGATCACAAAGCTAAAGAAAGCAGAAGGCAAGGCTAGTCTTAACGTAAAGATTAGTGACCTTCAAAAGAAACTAAGAGATGCAGCGGACGCACACCTACGCACACCTACTAGTGCAACAAAGAAGGCCCTGTCTGATGCAGAGAAAAAGATACGTACAGCAGCTAGTAAGGCTGGCATAAAAGACGTAGACGACCTACTAGACCACGGTGTAAAGACTGTACCTACAGCGAGAACGCCGTTTGTTCCAAGGTCATCTAGGTTTGCAGAAGGTAGTCTTGTTCAGGGACCAAGAGAGTCGGTAAGGTTTGGTCAAGAAGGTCTTGAGGTTGCAAGAGATCCGGGTCTGTTCGGCGCACAGATAGGTGCAGTAGGTGAGCGCGCGTTTGCTATAGAAGCAAAGAGCTACTACTTCCCACGGTCTGTCGCTGATGTTATCAAAGAGATCAACACAAGTGTATACGCTAAAGAGACAGGCTGGCTCCTGAAGAGGTACGACCTAATTCAGAACGCATGGAAGGCACCTCTCATGGCACCTTGGCCAAACTTCTACAAGCGTAACTCTATAACGAACGCATCGTTGACCTACCTAAAGTCTGGTCTTGCCATGCTAGTACCAGAGACACAGAAAGACTTTCTACGCGCTATGGTCTACGTGCTTAATAAAGAAGCAGTGACCGTAGGGAACCTACCAAAGACAGCAGCAGCATTTCAGGCTGGGTTCGGAGGTATTGCTGGTGGAATCGTAGGTGGAATGCAGGAAGCTCAGGAGGACGATGCAAGTCTACTTGGTGGACTCGGCAGCGTTCTCGGTGGTGCCATAGGAGGCGCAGCTATAGGCGGTGCTGCTGGTGGTGTGATGGGCGCTGGAGCCAAGGCCGCGCTAACCAGTGCAGGGCAGGCAGGCGCAGGCGCACTAGCTCCACATGCCCTTGTGGGCGCTGCTGCTGGTGCTGGTGTAGCTGGTGAAGGTGAACGACTGAAGGGCGCAGCTATAGGTGCTGTTGCTGGTGGTGCGTTCGCTCGTAAGTCACTCGGTAAAGGATGGAAGAACATAGAAGAGCTAGAGAAGATGACCATAAAGGTCGGCAACAAAAGCTTTACTATTAAAGAGTTTACTGAAGAGGCTGCTGCTCGCGGTGTATTCAGCACACACGTAAGCGATGAGATATTCGCACAGTCAGGTGTAAAGACTGCTGCTATGGCAGAGCGTATGGGTATACAACCTAAGACCATGTCTGCTGCAATGCGACCCGAGCAGCTTCTGTTTGCTAGAGATATGTTTCGTGCAGGTGAGCTGGCATCTGAGATACCCTCTCGTCTAATGCTATTCACTATAGAAGCTAAGAGAACGGGAAGTCTAGGTGAGGCAGCGCGCGCAGTTAAAGAGTACTTGTATGACTACTCTAACCTGTCAATCTTTGAGCGCCGATACATCAGAAGAACAATACCTTTCTACACTTGGGTTAAGCACGCACTGTCAGTATCAGTCGACTCGTTCTACAAGCAGCCGGGTCGTGTCGGACACATGTACAAGTTTGTAAACAATCAGAACAAACATGCAGATGTAGACCCAGCAGACTATCCTGATTGGCTATCAACAAGGCTTAAGAGAGTCAATGTTGTATTGAATGAAGAGACAGGCCAGAAAGAAGTAGAAGTAAAGCAGGGCTACGGTCTGGTCCAAGAAGATATGATGGACCTTTGGAAGCAAGCATTCGGTGGTGATCCAAGTAAGCTTATAACAAGGGGTCCTTTCCTTGCTACTCCAGCTCTAGAATACATGATGGATAAAGACTTCTTCCGAGGTACGCACATCAAGTCTAGGCTGTACGAACGGTCAGGTTACGAGTCAGGTAAGTCATTTGAGAACGCACCCGACTGGATGAAGAAAGCTGTTGGGTTCTCTATAGACCCACAGACAGGGTACTCAAAGGTTGACCCAAGAGCAGCGTGGATGCTATCAGAAATACCAGCTAGTAGGTTTATGAACATAGCTAGGCAGGTATACGATAACCAAGACAAGGACTACAACTGGGTTGGACTTGCACGTCAGGTACTAGGAGAGAAGGTATACAAGTACGGGCCAGAACAGAAGCTGTACCATGACAAGGCAAAGCTTGACCGAATGGCCATGTACTTGAAGAACATTGGTAAGCTAGACACGTACAAGAGATACGCAACAGCAGATAAGCAACCGGCAGCAGGGCCTAACCTTCCGGGTTTCGCAAAGATTTCTGGCTACTAGACCTAACGTTAGTTTCGTAAAGAACCATCTTCCCCCTATCCGTAAGGTATAGTTTCCTAGATGGATTAGATACCAAGACTAGACCCTTTGAAACAAGTTTGTTTATTACCTTCTTTGTTTCATTGTGGTCCCACTTGTTCATCTTAGAGATAGACATGACTCCCCACTTACCGGGGCTACGGAAAACATCTATCATTATTCTATGGGTTCTTTTATTAGCGTGTATAAATACTTTATTGTTTGGATTTACTGGCACCGAACTTCCTATTAACTTGACCCGCTACGTCTGATGTATTTGGGTACATGTGTGAGAACTCTGAGTCATCTACTTCATTTGATATCTTGTTCATTATGTTCTCTGACTCCATCCAGTTAGACGATACATGATCCTTGGCTTGCTCTGAGCCGGGGTCCCAGTCCCTGCTTCCAAGCGTTTCATTTAGTGGCCTGTCATCTACGAACGCTGCTAGGTCTGGAGGTACAACAGATGTGTTAAGTGAGTCCCTACTCATTATGGTTCCAAGCACAGCACGTCTTAGGTCTGAGCATAGGTAACTCTTACAGTACATCATGTCACCCCTGACCATTCCGGCTACCCTCTTGATTACTTGGTTGCGTTTGCTAGGGTAGTTTTCAAAGACATGGTTAAGATTGGTTGCAAGCTCTTGGAAGTTAACCTTCGGTGCTGACTCATTTACTCTAAACGGTGCATCCACTACCTTATTCATTAGTCCTAGTGACTCAAGCATCTCATCACTGGGTACTGCCTGCTCTTGACGTGTCCCAGCTTGCCGATCTGGGGCTGCTGTGGGGGTTGGGATGGGTTCAGGTACACGTTGGGCGCTCAGATTGGAAGGCTGGCTCAATCCCTCGATATGGGAGGTTAAACCTTGGATATGCTCCAGTAGCGCACCCATATCAGTGGCTGGTGCCTGCTGCTGGGTAGTGACCATTTCTTCAGGCACCATAAAGGTCATGCCGTTAGATGTTACAAGACATTTGCCATCGCCCATGTCTTCCACGTTCTCAAGTTTAAGATAGTACATCATGTTCTCCGTGATAGTATAGATAGAATATATTTACGTAAGCGTAAATGAATGTGAAGTCTAAGTACCTGTTGAATGGTATCTCTATCCATTCGCTCTTGTTACGTAGACTGTAGTTGGCTACTTGGTTATGGTTAAGGAAGTAAACCTTACCTTTGTTGTACACAATCCCACCAGCTATGCCACCTGCTGCTGCAATTCTTTTAAGGTGTGTTACCTGTGTCGCAGTAAAGCGACTGTTTGTTTTCAATTCAAATCCAAAGTGCCTACCAAATATATTGCCCTCAATATCTGGTCGGCCCTTGGATTGAAACTGGTTACCGTGGTTCTTGTTTATGTAGCAGGCCACCTTGAACTGGTGTTCTATGCTGGCCTGCACAAGTTTAACTAATGCAGACTCGCGCATAGCAGTTCCCTTTCCTTCTTAGTAAACTTAATCCTAAGAGCCTGCTGTGCAAACTTAATAGCTACACCCTCTGCGAGTGGCATCATAATTGTACACGCACCTCTGCGATCAAGTCTCCTAACTACTATGCTCTTACCTGATACACCCTTGCACACAGATATTCTTATTGGCTTGGACTCGACTGCCTCTATGACTGCTTCAAGTAATCTGTTAGCAATGCTTCGTTCGTTATCACTAGCACCAGAGTTAGGTGCAGCTACCCTCTTAAGGGAATCGTATCTTTCTTTCTTCAAAATAAACTCACTTGGTTAGTCTGTTCAATCAATGGGTAGTTGCTTATCACTACCTCTTTAGTATCCTTTCTCTTCTCTTTAGATCCCGCGACACTGTAATACACCTCCCGCTCGTAGATATGAAAGTCTTTGTAGAGTGCTTTAATATCGTCGTGACATGAGTTAGTCTGAATGAATCTGTTTCCTTCTTCGTCAATCTCTTTGCACAATTCAGCAAGTCGCTCCTGCTGTTCCCATTCAAAGTTAAGTTTTTCATCTGGTGTTCCGTAAAAGTATGTCTTCCAATACGGTGGGTCGAGGTAGAAGAACACTCCACCCGGTACTGGTTTGTTGCACGTCTTAATTATTAGTTCAAAGTTGCTGCATCTAATGTCTACTCCTTTGAGTCTGTCTCTATGTTCAAGTAGGTCCTTCTTGTTTATTGCTGGGTTTGGTGAGCAGTGTGGGCTAGACGAGTACGCCTGCCCTGTTGGTTTGATGATACCGTTGAATGACATCTTAGCTATGTAGTAGAATGCAACCGCCTGCATTAGTGGAGTCATCTCAGATATTCTCTTGTGCCATTCCCTGAATAGGAATTCACTGGTCGGTAGCTGGTTAAGAACGTCCTCTAGTTCTTCTGCGCTGTACTGTACATGTCTCCAGAAGTTTATCAGGTACTTGTCTGCATCGTTAACTACTTCAACCCTACTACGTTTCTTCTTCCATAGCAACACCTTCATGCTGCCAGCGAAAGGCTCAACGTACGTGTGGTGATCAGGGAACACAGAGATGAGCCAGTCACGTAGCCCACTCTTAGCTCCCATCCTAGGTATCAGTCCTTCTAGCTGACGTACGCTGTCATCCTCATGTGTGTCTATAACATCAGGCAACTCAGTACTCGTACGGGTACTCATAAGAAGGCTTGTTATTAGGTCGCTCATTTATATATTGCTCCATATAATCACGTAGCTCACTGTCCCACATGAAGTAGGAACGTCTACGCTTAAGTAAATTCATCTCATAAAATACTGTCTGAATAAACTGAACAGTCCAGTTTGGACCGAACAAGTCCTTCAGCTCGCTCATCGTCATCATGTCTTGTACTATGAATGCTTTAAGTCTTGTCACCTCTGCATCTGGTAGTTGGTCTAGTATTGCCTTCAATACATCAGGCACTGTGCCATTAGCTGAGCGTGTCTCAGCTACGTTTAGTTCTTTGTACCCATCAAGGAAACTCCAAGCTAGGTCAACCGATTCGTTACTGACGAAACATCTATCGTCTTCAGTTCTACTGTAAGCAAGTGCAGAAAGGCCAGCCGCAATGCGAGCGATCTTAAA
>Ga0098054_1001288_pt1 | contig 12769 bp, 16 predicted proteins | sample 16_taG_FD_75048 | JGI IMG/M metagenome (GOLD analysis project Ga0098054, IMG submission 75048) | Marine viral communities from the Subarctic Pacific Ocean - 16_ETSP_OMZ_AT15313 metaG | ecosystem: Environmental > Aquatic > Marine > Oceanic | place: Pacific Ocean | collected 2015-01-18
TCCGGATACTCCAGTATTTCCTGCTGGCCCTTGTGGTCCCGTAGCACCTACAAGTCCCGATACACCGGTATTTCCTTGGGGGCCTTGTGGTCCGGTAGCGCCAGTATTTCCTTGAGCGCCGGCTGCGCCTGTGTTTCCTTTATCTCCAGAACGCACAAATGTAATCACACAATCTTCACCATTGTTAAAATAATCATTATGGTCTACATATGCTACTTGAACTTCTTCATAAACATCGACACCAACGCCTCCTGCTGAATTAGCTCCTGTAATATTAAATGTAATCCATTTTGTTGAATCTGCTGTCGCAAATATTCTTAGATGTCCTCTGACTGAACTGTTACCATCGTCTAATGAATCGTTCCAATCACTAACATCGTCATCATTAATGTCATAATCTGAAATACCTACTTTATTAATTGAACTATATGCAGGTAAACTTCCTCCACCCGGTACTGGAATATTAAATCCAACATTGGTTTTTCCCGGTGAACCACTAGTAATATCCAAACTAGTATAATTAAATTCTTGACTATTACCACCAAAAACACCCTGTGGTCCTGTGTTTCCTGTATTTCCCTGTGGACCGGTGGCGCCTGTATTACCGGTATTGCCTTGAGGACCGGTAGCTCCAATTAATCCGGAAACACCTGTATTTCCTTGAGGTCCAGTCGCGCCAACCAAACCAGATACGCCAGTGTTACCTTGAGGACCCGTAGCTCCTACTAAACCTGAGACACCCGTGTTTCCCTGAGGTCCTTGAGTTCCGGTATTGCCCTGTGGCCCTTGAGTTCCCGTATTGCCTTGAGGACCTGTTGGTCCTGTTGTTCCTTGAACCCCAGTATTACCTTGTGGACCTGTTGGTCCTGTTGCTCCACCAGAAGTAGCTCCTCTGTTGGTAGGTGTCATATACTTTCGAGTTGCGGGCATTGTTATAATATAATATAGCGGACGCTATTAAAAAAAGGTTTGGGGAATTTTGAATAGATTCCCCATAACTATTGATAGGTTTAACCTTATGTATTAATTACTATCACACCAGTTTCTGGTCTGACAATCTTTAATCCATATCTCATTGATAGGTAAGAACCGACAATTCCGAATCCCGGATTTGCCTCTTCTACAGTCAACGGACGTCTTTCAACGTATGTTGCTGGTTTGACTTTCATATCAAATATACCGAATCTTGAGGATGGTACCCAAGCGTTTACGAAAACGTTTAGACCATACAATCTTCCAACTAAACCGTTGGCTGATGTATTTGCTAACGGACTTCCGTCTGACATACCTGCAGTGGTTGGGGCTCCTGCTCCTCCACCGACGTATGCAGTTGTAAAGTCTGCTAGGTCTAATAAAGATTTGTAGTGAGCTGGAGATATCACAAGTGTATCTGCGTTATATCCGTGCTCTCCAATTAAATCCATTGCGTTTGTAACGTCACTTAGACTTACCTTTCCTGCTGCTCCACTTGCTGCATTCACGTAATGACTAGCTACTAGCTCTGAATCATCAACGTTTGCGTATGAATACAATCGACCTGTGTTGATTGTTCCACCGCTTGCTATGAATGCACCGTTTGGACAGGTACTGAAATCAGTTACTGTGCCTGCTCCGGGACCTTCTGATGAGGCTGTTCCGGGACCGGCTGTGATGGACTGACCATCGTTTCCTGTTCCTAGTGTTGTATCTGCAATTCCGAAAATCATATGAACAACGTGGTTGGTCATATGTCTTTCTACTGCTCTTCGTGCTTCGTTGAGGGCCATTTCAACTTCGTTGAATCTTGAATCCTCAATCATTCTTCTGGTTACACCGACTGCAATTCCCCATTCCTTCACAGCTACACGCTCGGAGCGTAGTTTAGTGTGTTGGTATTGAGGTGTGCTTCCTTCGTCAATCTGTTCCATCTTCATTGATGGGAGTGAAAAGGTTAAGTCAATGTTTCCTCCGGTGTCTGTCGACATAGGTTCACAAAACAATGATAGTGCTGGTAAGTCAGTCATTTTGTATTCGTTTATAACATCTTTATAATCGATAATAACTCTCTCTCCAGTACCACCTGTTGCATTATAGGAACCTTCGTTTACGGACGTAAGTACACCGGGTTGTTCTTGTACTCCTGTTATTGCCATATTTTATTTCCTCAGAATGGTCCTGTCTGGATTTTTAATAATCCAGCTGTTGCGCTTCCTGTACCTAGAGCGATTGCGACGCCCCAAGCTGGATATGATGCGTGGGCTACGCCACTTACCAAAAATCCTCTTGCATCGGGAACTAATGTAACTCCCGGTGCTATGTTATCTCCACCTGCTGAACCACTGCATTTGGCGTTCAATACAACACCACGTCCGGTAATGACGTTGGCTATAGCTCCAGAGGTTGCGGCAGTAAGGGCTACGCCCAATAAACTACCACTTGTCGTGAAACACACATCAACTTCACCGTCAGCGGCTACTTGTAAAGGGTCACCAGCAGAAATGGTTGAACCAGCTATGTACGGTATAATTCTGGCGGGTGCTCCACCATCATTTATTAATACTTCTGTTGCCATTTTTAATCACCTTTTAGTGCTTTTTTGTTAAAGACGATTTTACCGCCTTCGTTCGAGAACAAACGTTCTCTCTCGGGCACATCAGCTTCCACTGGTGCCTCACTAGCTGCACGGCTTTTACCTTTTCCAAAAGTCCTTTCGGTATCTTCTGGGACTGGCATAGCCGCCATTGCCTCGCTAAAACCTGCAAGTTTGTTTTCATCCCACTTGAATAACTCTTCAAATCGAACATCCTTGTTATAGTCTTCTGCACTGTTTACTAATACTTCTTTGCTTAGAATGCCAGAAACTAATTCTCTTTTACGAGCATCAGCTTCATCCTGCTTTCTTTTTTCCTCAGCTGCTTCATATTCTGAAATAGCATTGGTTGCAGATTCGTATTGCTTGTGCAAATCACTATAGGATGTTTTCAATTCTTCAAGTTCTTTCTTGTAGTTTGCAAACTCCCTCTCGATTAAAGACTCGGCTTCAGATTTTACTTCTTGCTTATCGCTCATTATATCATCCTCGCTATCTTTTCCGTCTGCGGGGCTACATCCACACGCATCATTTGAACCACCACAACCGCAATCGTGGGCTTCATCAGTCTCTGTGTCACATTTCGTGTCAATCGTGCATTCCTTACAGACGGCTTCTGCGACTTCGTTGTCTATAAACGAAACCTCTACGGGCCGAATGTCTGTAGCATACGTGTCACCCATTACATCAATATCTTTGGAAAACCAATCAATACTAACATTAGTGACATTCCCGTCTTTCATTTTAGACACAATTTCTTGTGCCCTATCATTATCGGAAATCTGAGCCAACATTTTGACTGCTATCTTTCCATTATCCATTTCCATTATGTCAGGGTTTATAGCCGTCCCTATTAAATCATCTGGCGTCCGTTGATGATTAACATAAACAGGAAGCTCTTTAAAAGCTTCTATATTACTCTTAAGTATGCTTGGTTCTATATAAACCTTCTCCTGTTTTCCATTTTCCGTGTACTTGTGTTCACCTGAAGTGATTGCTAGTACAGGGAATTCCCATACATTAAGGTCACTATTAAAGTGTTCTGGGTAAGTGTCATCAAGTTTTAATTCAAAATCCATTGCAAAACTGCGCTGCCTCTCATTTGAATCAAGCGGTTGACTAAACTGACGTGTAGGCACTCCTTCATCTCCATCAAAGCGCATTGCGCATATACTCGAAGCCAAAGCTTCCGGGTTCTCAAACCCACGTTTTTTCAAACGAGGGACTAAATCTAACTTACAACTATTATAGTTACTCATTTTTTGCGACCTCCTGTTGGATTGGCCGAAGGTTTGTTACCTGTAGGTTCATACGCTCGACGTGCTGTTTTGCGTACATCTCCTTTTTTGGTTCCATCCCCCCGATTTTCCGTTCGTTCAGATTCTTCTTTCTTATCTTGGTCACGGCCACCGGCAATATTTACATCCTCGGCCATCATCATTTGTTCGACAATGCCTTCTGGGTCTAATCCTCTTTCAGCTCTCACTTCTTTAGGTGATAGAACTCCTTCTGCCAAGTATATCATATCAGTCTTGGCTTTGACGAATGCATCTTCAACATTCATATGTCTAAATACAAACTTCGCATCTCCATTTCCAAGTTGTGGTAGCAATTGGGCATTAAGTGCGCCTTCGACTGCTTTCTGTAAATATTTAACGTAAGGTTCAAAAATTGGTCTAGCATCTTCTGGACTAGACCACATTGTAATTGGTACTTTCATTGCCATATGAATTTTCATCATAATATCATCGATATACTTTCCATACTCAAATGCTCTCTGTGTACCTTGCATTTCTTTAATTTGTATATCATTTCCGTGAATTATATCTTCACCGGGTTCTAATGCATTAAATGCATCTACGATTTCATTAATCTTATCCGGACCATACGGCATATCCGGTAAACCACAAGAAATGTCATATCTGCTATTTGCGTATTTGTTTAACGCAGCACCAACATCTCTTTCTGCATAATCTTTTAAATCTACTAAATATTGTATAGTATGTATATCTGATAGACCATATGCATAATCATCAAAAGGATTATTTTTTAATTCAATAATTTCTTCTTCTTCAAAGCGCACATTCTCTTGGTCAGTTCCAACTTCTTGGTAATAATACATTACCTGCCCATTTTCATCTCTTTGAACGTACATATTCTGTGAAGAACGTAAAATTAAGTTATCTCCGGTCCATTCCATATAGGCGGTACCGAAAATCCGTGCATTTCTTAAATAACTGTATAAAAGAATGTCCAAATCTATCTCTTGGAACATTTTTTCTATTTCTTCTCTCTCTTTTTCGTCGTCAGTAACAATATCGTAGCCATCTTTGGTAGCATATAAACAAGGTAAGTCAATTAATGTTCTAACAAGAGGGTCGGACAAATAAATGTCCATATATCTTCGATTATTTCCAATTTGTGGTTCAAAATCACGACCTGAGTAATTTTTAGATAATTTTATACGTTTTATTAAACCTGCACCATAACTTCGTGGTTCATCTTTTTCATAAGATGGGTTACTACCAACTGAGGCGTATTCACGCCTTTTCCAAGGGATATAATCGGAGAGAGCCATTGCTACCACTTTTAAATAGGGGCTGATTCTATAAATAAGTTTGCTCAGAATCCGCGTGGAGAACGCTTTTTGAAATGGGAAGGGGACATTCCGGTGCGTGTTGTTGCAAAAGCGCGGGCTGGTGAACCTTGCCTTCTTCGATTACTTTGTTTTTCTACCGAAACGCTACTAAATGATGCTTCTCCGGGTAATAATGACAACGCTCCATAGATTCCTAACACTGAACTGTCACAATAATCGTCGTGTTTACTACTTGGGGCAGAAATCTTTTCATTTTTCTGTGATGGGTCAAGTACATATTCTAAATCTATGTGTTCTTGATACCATTTTGTTAAATATTTAGCCCACGGCTGCCCGTGTTCTATTTCTGGCGACGGTATTTTGATAAGTCCTTGTTGGACGTACGAGATGTAGTCTCGATAGACTCTTCCTTTGCTCCCCTTACTACCTCCCGTAAATATGAAAGGAATAAAGTTAATGGAAAGAGGTATGCAATCCATCCGAAGTTCTTGTTCAAACGCTCCGCCAATCCCCGTAGCATCCAAAACAAGGCGCACAGCATTGCTTGCTTTCGCAATTTCCATAATCCTTCTACGCTGGAATGGAATATCGTGACCGCCGGACTTAGGGCCGATTTCTTCAAGATAAATAAGGCGTGCAATATTGCCTCCATCAGACCGCTCGGTCCGCCATACGCTAATAACGGTAGAATTAACAGATTTCCCAATGTCAACACCGACAGTATTGTTAAAACCTGCACTTCCGTCTTGCTCAAGGGAATCTCTTGTGTGGATTTGGTAGTCATCGAAACAGTTCCTAATTTGTTCGGGATTAAAAACGTTGGATACGCTTTCTACAAACTCACATTCATATTCGGTGCGCCAGTATATAGAGTCTTGCCCCCACTCCGTCATTTTATTAAGCATATCCGTCTCGTCATACGGTGGAGTGTACGCTTCTCCTTTAATAATGGCATCTCGCCAAGTATAATGTAATCGTAAAAAGGTATCAGCATAAGATTCGTCGTATAAATACCGATACATATGGTTCTCTTTGCTCTTCGGTGTTCCCAAGTTTATAAATGGGGCTTTATTTGCTATAATTGAAGGCTCAACATTGTCGACAAAAAGGTTATCTGCGATAAGTGGACTCTCGTCTACAACTAAAAAAGTCGGGTGCTGTCCGCGGATAGCTTGTCCCTGATTTGTTGGTGAAATTGGAGCTCTTCTTAAAACTGAACCCCCTTTTAATTCTATGCGTGGTTTATTATGTAGTCTATAATTATCTACTAAGCTATTTAAGAAAGGATTATCTTGAAAATGTCTTAATACATAATTAAAGATTAAAGAACATTGGTCTTCAGTAGGTGCTAAAACAAATACTAAGTCTCTAAATCTCTTAAAGAACATATAAATTACAACTGCAACTGATAAAGCCCAAGACTTACCACTACCTCGAGGAGCTAAGATTGCCATCTTTCGATGTTCCTTAGGGTCTCCCTTGGGGTAAGTAAGTGCATTAACAATAATACTCATCTGTAATGGTCTAATCCTTAGGGGTCTTTGTTGGTTGTCCACTAAAAAAGTTTCACAAAAACCTCGAACTAGTTGTTCCATCTTCTTTTCATCACAGCGTATTTTTTCAAAGAAAGCTTCTAACTTCTTTGAGTCGAACTTATTCTCGCCCGACAGTGCTGCTTTCAGATTCGCTGTCTCGTCCCTCACTTTCATCTTCTAAACCACCTAAAAAATTCATAAAGCCTTCCGTTTTAGTTTCTATAACAGAAGGTATTTCAATATTAAGAGCGCGGAACTCAGTATGGATATCCCTAACAATCTGATTCCTTTCTCGCAATAACTTTGTTCGTAGGTCAATATTCCGAATATGTACAAGAATTTCTTTCCAAAGCACGTCTTCAATTGCAAGATTACGTGCCAGAAGGATAACAATCTCTTTATGACGTTCATACTCTCCTTCTCCGACTCGTGCTCGTAAGCGACTTTCGTACTCTGCAACTTTGTCTTCCATTTTATCAGAGTAGCGCAGCTCTTATTAAAATTTGCGCTATTTCTTTTTCCTAGTTGTTTTCTTTGTTGATTTTTTAGTTTTCGGTTTTAAACTAGGATATTTCCGATAAACTGCCGCCTTTATTCCCCCGGGCCTTGGTGCATTATGCGCCAACTTTAGAGCAGATTTTGCTCTTTTTAATGTATTAATTGGGAAGCTACCTTTTGGTGCTCCTCCGGATGGTCCTGCAAAAGCTTTAACTCCTTTGTATTTACCGACGTTAGAACCGCCTTTCTTTTTTCGGGCGGCTGCCTGTGTCTTGGCTTTAGATTTTGTAGGTTTTTTGCGAGGAGCCATTACTCCTCCTTTTTACAACAATCTTCTGTGCAATTGCAACCATTGGTGCAACACATAATTATCTCGTATTGTTTTTACGAGCTTGTCTTTTACCGATATGGTGCCCGTGGTGTTCACGTCTGGCTATTTCAGATTCTGTTACATCTCTAATTTGATTTAACGCATCTTTCTTAGTAATAGCGTGTTTTTCTAAAGCGTGGGTTTTTCCACCTTTATGACTGAAAACCTTTACTCCACCTTTACTTTTACGGATAGTAAGAGTTTTATCTATATTATATTTTTTGTTTTGACTAACCATTTTAATCACTCTATTTTTTTGCTTTTTTAGTAGTTTTCTTTTTTGCAGCTGCTTTCTTTGCTGGTTTTTCTTCTACAACTTCTTCTTTGACTTCTTCAACAGGTTCTGGAACTGGAACTGGTAAAAGTTCTTCAGTATCCTTTTCTGGAAAATCAATTTTCTGTTGTACTTGCATACCACAGCAAGGGTAGACATCTTGACTTTTGAAATCATCTAAGGTCAAGGTTTTTCCACAGCGGCTATATTCGCATTGTACCATATCATTTAATACGGCGTTAATGCTTATAAAACTTTTGTCTACTTCTTGCTTTCCATCTTATGTTCTTGGTCTTGCTGTTTAGATTCTATATCTTGTGCTTGTTTCAATACTGCATCGTTAAAATCGATAACAGCTTGTGCTTTTACTTTATAGAATGCTGTTTTCTCTGCTTGTTCTTGTTTCCAAACATCAAGCGCATCTTTGATAATTAAAAGGGCTGGCCCTCCTAGGATTGCTATCAAAGTTGTATATGCCTCAATATTCTCAAGAACAGCTGAGTTATTAAGTCCCGTGTGTATAACGAATCCTGCAAACCCAACCCAGAGTAAAACTAAAGGTACAGCTATCATAAACATAAAAATGTCATTGAATGTTACGCCTTCTCTTGCTTCTTTACTCATTGTGTCAGTCCTCCTTGGTACTTTTGTTTGTGTTCGGTTTATCAGATACTTTGTAAATTGAAAGAACATTAGTAGAATTACTAGTAATCCCATTAAAGCGCAAACAATTCCAAGTATTTCCATTAGCGTTACAAACCATTCTATCATTACTCTTCTTCCCCGATGTAATCTTCAAATTCATCATAGGTTGATTTTTTTATCATTGCTTTCACGTCGTCTAGTTCGGAAATAATTTTTGCTAGCATATTAGTTAGGACTAGCATTTGTTGTGCTTTCATCCTTCCTCCAATGTAATGTTAGTTACGAAAAAATAATTAACATAGTCATAAGTGCCGTTCCTATTCCAGTCTGCATATAGATTAACATATATCATATACCAACCAGTGTAAGGTTCTGTAAAGTATTCTGGTCCAGAATTAAATGTGTATTCGTTACTTTCCCAACCAGTAACGTTTAAAAAGTAATCATTCCACATATATCCGTTCCAAACAGTTTCGTTATCTACTACTTTTATGTGACCTACATCATACCCCACCATAACGGGTAAAGCTTCTTGGTCACAGTCAGTATCGATATCGACTGTTATGTTTAAAGAGTTGTCTTCTCTAGAATAGTTTCCATATTGTAAACCATTATAAAAATAAGTTGCATTAGGAGTGCAAGTGTAATCCTCGTATTCACAACTATCATCATCTTCTTCTGCTCGGTCATTGTAGTTTAACGCATCGATGTCCATACATCCATAGACCGTTTCATTCGTGGAAGTCTCGTTGTTAGTTGTGTCGTTGTTCCCGGGTCCGCCAAGAAATTGGCAGCGCCCATTATCGTGCGTTGCCTCCTTGTTATAATTATCTGCGTCAGGATTAGTACATCCATAAATTACTGGAGGTGGAAACGAGCAGCTCCCATTGTCAAAAGTAGCTTTAGCGTTAAAATTAATAGCACCGGGGTCCATACATCCACCGATGGGGCCTAATTCTTCTTCTTCTCCCCACATTTCGGTTAACATCCCTAAGTCTGCTGTACCGCTACCAAACATTGCAATGATAATAACTGTAAATATGGAACCTAGTTTTTTTCCAAACTTAGTTTCTCCAATTTTATCTCCAGCTTTCCCTATGGTTTCAAACAGCCCTTCTTCTTCGTCATCGGGGCGTCGTCCACCAAGACCTAAAGCTTCCCTTTCTTCATCAGAAATAACACTGATACCACCATAGTCATCGCGAGACATACTTTAATCTTGGCGGTTTTTATATAAAAAGATATCGTTCGATTTGGGGTATATATTATATATGATTAACATAGATAGACATACTTTTATATATTATACTAGCCTAGCTAAAGATATGTCAAAAGAACTAGACTCCGATAACGGAGTGTCCTTCAGTGTCACTATTGATGCTGAAAAGCCTGATGAAGATGATTGGGAGCGTAGTGAAATGCGACTCAGTCCTTCGAAAATAAATATGTATCTCAAATGCCCTCGGTCGTTTTATTACAGATACATTGCTAAGCTGCCCGAAACAATGACTATTCATTTGTTCCGTGGTACAATTGTGCACAACATTTTAGAAGACTTGTTTAAGAAAAAATTTAAGTACGCAAGTTATTGGAGACACGGAGCAGCTAAAGAATGGGTCACCGCCGAATTTACCCGTGAATGGAATAATTTGGTAGACACGAAACCTTGGGTTTTCAAAGATTATCCAGAACCACAGTTCCGTAAGGAAACGCTGGATATGTTAATCAACTACTGTGACCGTATTGAAAACAAACTGTACGATATGTTGGAATGGAAAGTTTATCGTTCCAAAGACCAAGCATTCAAAAACCTCAGACCCCTCGAAACTGAAATGCGGCTGCATAACAAAGATTTAAAGATTATGGGAATCATTGATGGAGTTACAAAAGACTTCGAAGGTAACATTTCTCTCATCGATTATAAGACGAGTAAGAGATATGGACCTTGGCTCCCAGAGGACTATTACCGACAGCTTATTATATATGCGCTACTATATTATGAACATACAGGAATTGTCCCGAAATTCGCGGGCATAGACTGGTTACGGTTTGACGAAACATACTTTGTCAAAATTACCGATAGCGAGTTGGCCGAAGCCCGAAAAGTGATTAAGGATATGCACACTGCATTGATAGAAAATGACAACAAAGAGGAAAATTTTGTTAAGATTCCATCCAATTTGTGTAAATGGTGTTCTTTCTACAAGAACCCGTGTGATGTTGACCTAAAAGTCTTGAAAAAGAAAAAGGTGAAAAAATGAATAATACAACAGCAGACAACAACAACACTGCAACCAACGAAACCACTGGTAACAATACCGGCCTCGTTGACGCAGTAGATGAATCAGGTATCTTAGATACTTTGATGGACAGCCCAGAACTTATGCTCTGCGCGGCAGTGATTGCAGCGCTTGCTGCATACATTGGTTATACGCAACCAGCGGTAAGAGTTTTGGTTATGCCATACGTGAATAAGTTTTTGAAAACTCACGAGGCTAAAATAGAAGCTTTGTTAGAAGAAAATCTAACCAAAGCCCAGAAAGCAGCATATGCTAAACTCGATGAAACCTTGCAAGCTCAAGTTAAAGACGAAGTTCTTAAGAATGTCGTACTTACAGCTTGGGATGAAAAAGACGATGAATTAAAATCATTAGTCAAAGGTAAAGTCAAATTAGCTCTTGATGGAGCTAAGGAGTAAATATGAACGATTTTGAAGTTATTACAGCTTTTAAGGAAGTCGATGAACGCCTCGACGACCTCCAAGAAAAAATCGATGCCGTCCTCGACCTTTTGCTCGAAGATGGTAAAAAGAAAGCTAAGAAATAAGCTCTCTTAATGAGGCCCCGGGGGGTCACAATCTGGCTCCCCAATTTTTTTATAACTAACTATGACTAAACCAAAGTACTGGGAAATATTAAGAATATGCAATTGCGTGGACGGGCATCAAAATTGTACCTGCAACGGCAATAAATAGACCATTCAAAAATTAGCTCCCCAATTTTTTCCACTGCCCCGTTTTTCAAAAAAATGTCCGATTTGTTTAAAGGGGTGGGGGCCGGTCTTAAAAAAAAAATTCGCTCAGTTAGACGGGGGGTCTATTGTGCGGTTGCGAGAACTGAGTTTCTCAGAGAAGAGAAACCCAATTCAAGAGTTATAATATTTTCAAATATGCTAACTAACATATTATTATTTTGGTCTTTAGAAGCCAATATCGAGTAAACACAGGAAAAAAACCTTATAGTCCTAATAGCTTTTTGGTTTCCGCATCTAAAGAATTTACAAACTCTAACGAAGCCTGTTTTTTCTCTTGTGGTGTGGTTGCCTTTGATACTGCTCTTTTCAATGCTGAAGCTGTTTTCATTGCTTCGGTTTGTTGAGTAGGCATATACTTTAGGATATGTGTTTTTAGTTCCTTTGGCACTGTGGTTGTTTCTAACCAATCGATAACACCTTTTACTATTGCACCTTGTGAACCTTTTTTCATTTCGGTTGCAGTTGCTTTGTGAAGTCTTAGTTTTAACGATTCGGTATAATGAATACAGGCCTTTGGTGACTTGTCTTTTGTCATATTTTGATACCTCAATAACTGCCGTTCTTATTACGGCTTCAGCTCTAAGGAAGCACCCTTTTTGTGACGGGTTTTTGGCTCCAATACTGTCCTTTTCAATCATAGCTGATTTAAGCACAGACGGCCACAGTATATAAGATATGCCCCTTTTGAAATAGCGTATAATTAAAGCATAATCGAACATATAACCAAATAACGTTTAAGCGTATATAATTCCAGATATGCGCAAATAGAAAAATTTATAATCGAGCGTAGAAAAAAACAAAGAATCGAGCATATAGAAGCGCAGATATACGAGCAGACGTATATACGAAGTCGCGTTCGCACGGTGAGAAATGAGTCCATTCGCACGGTGAGAAACGGAAAAGCCTAAATGAGAAACAAATCATTTGAGCTTTTACTAGTATATAGAAAAACGCATATATTAAAAAAGAGATTAATCAAAGACCCCTTTTCTTCTTTGCTTAATCTAAGAGATAATATATGTATATAATATATAGATAAATCTAAGCGTAATAAGAGCTTAGTTAAGCTCTCTATAATAGATAAGTTAAGCTCAGACACATTTTTATATATTCCTTAGATACTGTATTTTTCTATGTGCAGATTGGGTAAGACAACGGTATGTTCGAATACAGTAGTTAATACGCTCACTGCAGGGAGTAGCAAATGAGCAAAAAAGAAATAACCGTAGAAGCGCAAAAACGCAAA
>Ga0098054_1001295_pt1 | contig 12746 bp, 14 predicted proteins | sample 16_taG_FD_75048 | JGI IMG/M metagenome (GOLD analysis project Ga0098054, IMG submission 75048) | Marine viral communities from the Subarctic Pacific Ocean - 16_ETSP_OMZ_AT15313 metaG | ecosystem: Environmental > Aquatic > Marine > Oceanic | place: Pacific Ocean | collected 2015-01-18
CAAGAAGCAAAGATGCCCAAGAGTGCAAATGCGAGGACACAGTTTCGTCATTATGTCTTGGCCTCCTCCAAAAACGGGGTAGAGGCAGCAGTTACTGCGGGCATGACCCAAACAGGATTTAATCAGTGGGTTAGGGACCATTTCACCGACGAGGGCAGTGACTCTATTCTTACCCATAACGGCGTTGCATATTCCCTTGTGGTTGCTCCCGATAATAAATCCATGATCCTTCAAGGCCCAACAACCGCAGACGATATCACTATTCCTGTAGGAGACCTGTGGGAACAGGGGATGCAAAATGAGGCCGAAAGGCTGTACGCACCCCATAACAGAATAACTAATATTGAGGTTACCTATGGGGAAGATGGTCAGCCCATACGGCGGGGAGTAAGAGAGCGGTGGCTGGAAGCAAAGAAGGCAAAAGAAGCAGGAGACTCGGGACCCCTAGAAAGTCTAACCGAAGAGTTCCCGTACCTAAAGGCCATCGGCAGTCTTAAAGATTTCTCTAGAGTTGAAGGTAGAGAGATTGCCCGAATCTTTAGGGAGACAGGGCAGATTCCTCAGGTCATTGCTGATGATATTGATTCCACGGATGCTCTCGTTAAGAAATGGAGGGCACTCCCAGAGGCAGATATGTCATCTCTTAGTGAAGCACTGAGGCTGACAGACACGATGAGAGGCGAGGGAAGTGACGAGGCTATTATGGGAAAAGTCGGGGAGATTCTGGCTGAAAGCGGGGAAGCCCTCGATGTGTATAGACAGATTATGGGGGGCACAGATGGCCGTTCGCTGGTTGAGATCCTAGACCTATATGATGAAGCTCACAGAGACAATATTGGTGGGGAACTCTTTACAGGTGAAACTTTTGATTTACTTGAGGGCACAAGTCTAGTCTGGGAATACCCCGAGCATTTCGGAAAGAGGGGTGGACAGCGGACTGGCACTAGCATTCGACTGGAAACTTTTGATATTGCTCTTAGGGAGTCGCTTCATCCAACAGTAGACTCTTCATTGCCCCCACTTAAGACTACCGTCGATGCAAAAGTAAGAGACAGCGCATATGTCCGCAACGGAGCAGGACGGACACAACTATTGGCGGATATAGGCCGACTTGCTGACCGAATGCCGGGGTTTAGCACAGAGGAAGACAGAGCGGCATTTATAGAAGACGCGATAGAGAGAAACTATTCTAGACACACGCTTGGAGATTGGAGCATATTTGGTTCTCTAAGCCCGTCTGGTACGGTTGAAGGCGGGGCTGCCGAGGAATTAGAACACGCCATTTGGATTCCTAAGCGGTGGGCGGAGAGAAAGTTAGAGTTCGTTCAAGATAAAGATACAGACTATATTACAAAAACGATCTTAGATCATGAAATGGCCGGGGAGAACGCCACTAGGCCCACTTACGAATCCTTCCTTATAGATGCAATAGAGAATGCGAATACAGAGGGGACCCCCCTTCGTGGCTTAATTATGCAGCAGTCTGGGATGACCGAGGAAGAATTAGTTGGGGCCATTAATGTAGCCCCCTTGTTACAGAATACGCCCAGAGGGAACATCCCCGAATCATTTGAAATTCATTTTATGACCCCAGACGGTACAAAGACCACTACCATTGTTGATCTAAAACTAAATGATATGTTAGAGTCGCACATTCAGAGCCACCCCACGGTCGCAGATGAGTATAAAGCATTTGCAAAATCTGGCGCAAAGTATATGGATGCGTTTAACCGGATACACAATACTGGGGAGTTGGGTGCAGAAGAGTTCTTTGCAGAATTCGGTACTACCCAAGGAAAAGAAGACTTTAGAATGTTTCATGTTTACTATAATAACTTGGGTCCCAAAATGAGAGAACGGTGGGACAAGTTTACGCCAGACCATATTAAGGAACGACTGGCTAATATGGGAGAAGAATAAATGGTACAAGACTTTCGACCCCCCGAAGAGAGGGAATGGGAAAATCCCCTTGGTTCCATAAAACAAGGGGACCTGATTTACTCAAGGCTTAAGAGCGTAAAAGACGCACACCAAAAAGAACTCTATATCCAACAGAAGGGGGACTCCGAGGGGTATGATAGTTGGCTCGAATCTTTTGGGGAATCGCTTATCTACGAGACGATCCCCGGAGACTTTGCCCGGTGGGTCACCCATGCGTGGATGGAGAATGATCCCAACTTTGAAGTCACACCCTTTATGCTCAACGAACTTGCTCCCGATCTTAAGGGTGATCACCATGAATTTATGAATGCCAAAAGTAGCCCTGAATTAATATCCCGAATAGACACGGCAAGGGAAATATACGAACACAGATACAAACTCTCCCAAACAGATGGTGGAACTGTTGCAATGATTGCTGCGGGAATTGTTGACCCGGCATTTCTTTTAACGGCATGGGCGACAGGGGGAGCGGCTAGTACCGTTGGTTGGACGGGAAAACTCAGAACCCTTGGACTAGGGAAAATAGACCCAACTAAACTCGGTCGAATGTCTCGGAGACAGGGAATGGTACGGGGAGGCTTAATTGCCGGAACCGCCGATGGCCTCCTTGAGACTGGCCGTGCCGCCATGTCGGATGTGTGGGGACTAGAGGACGTTCCCTTTGCTCTTGCGATGTCCGTGGGGGCAGGGGGACTCATAGGATCACGTTGGCCGCAAATAACAGTTTCCCGTAGGTATGCAGACGATTACACCCAAGAGTTATTTGAGTCTCGTTGGGCGGCTCTGATGGAAACATCAGAAGGGACTTCTGAGGAACTTGCTAGGGAAGCATGGAATTACGCACAACGGGCTGGCCGTCTAGGATATGGCAGATTGGGAGGAAAGCGATACCACAACGATCCCTTTGCTGTAGCAAATAGTATGCTCTCAAGAGAGGTTGATTCAGCAGTTGCGGGGGGTCTGGTACAGCGGACAACCAGAGGGGAACAACTACTCCCCTCTGAGAAACCAAAGCCACTTACCCCACGACAATATGCAGAAAGACTGGGAGAACTTCGGGGGGAAGAGGCAGGTATTCAGGCTAATCTAGACAGGGCAGTTTCCGACATTACCTCCAGACTCGACGGCATGTCCCCCGCCCAAGTTAAGCAAACTGCTAGACAGGTGGGTATTGTGGTCGAGGGGAAGAAGGTAGACCAAATCAAAGAGGAGTTGATTGATGAACTGGGCTCAACCGCACGGTCAACTTATGATGACCAGTTGTCGGGAGTAACTAGGGATATCAACGATACCCGAGCGCATTGGGCTGCTGATGATCACGCTAGATATGCGGACCAAAGATCCAGAGAGTGGAGCGGGGAAGACCTCGATAGTATGATCGCTAAGACTGATACATATACTACCGATGGTGAGGGACGAAATATTGTACAGTTTATGGTTGATGTTGTTAATGGGGCTAAGGGGGTTGGGACAGAGGCGGGGCGATTGCTGAATCACCCAAGTCAGATCCTTAGAAGATTTGGAACCCTAATTGCTGACGATGGTCTTGTTCGTAATAAGTTCTCCCTTATGAGGGAAGCAGACCGAGCGTGGAAGAACAATATGACCGCCTTCCGCCACACAATGGCTCCCTTTAGAAAACAACTAATTCGGGAGATGGGCCTTACTGGTCGGAATAAACAAGCACAGGCTAACCGTATAATCCTTAATGCCGTCCGAACTGGAGAAGTACATGATGGCACACTAGGCGATGCGGTATCCGTATGGCGAAGTGTCATAGATAAAGAACGAAAATTTGCCAAAGAGTTCGGACTTGGTGATGCCGCCTTTGACCCTTCGTATGTTCCCCGAGAGTTCAATAGGGTAGCAATGCTTCAGATGAAGGATTCAGACCCCGATCTACTTCACCGGGTGGTCAAAGATTCTTTTAGAAAAGGCTCCAAGATTACAGATGAAGATACTCTGGATCTAGTCGCTGAAAGGTTCATTGAAGCAGGAACAGATGCCTCCTATACTACGGGCCGAATGACCAATACAAAGGCATTTCAGGCTCTACAGGCTAAACTGAAGAAAGAACTTGTTGACTCTGGGAAAATGGATGACGAGGTGTTTGATGAGTTTATGGATATAATTGCTCCCATCCGTAACCGAAAGTCTCTTACCCGTTCTAGCAAGAGTAGGCTTAACTTTGACGAAACCCATGTAGATGACGAGACTGGTCTCGCCTTTTCCGACCTCTTGAATAACAACATGGAAGACATATACCAGAAGTTAGTCAAAAGAAACCGAGGGGCTGGCTATTGGATTAAAGCCGTAGATGATCTGGCAGAAGAGGGAGAGGCCGGGCCAGCAAGTTATAGTCTTCCAGATGTTACGGCTTGGATTAAAGCCAAAGTAAAAAAGGAAGGCCATACCTTCTCTGATGCCGATGAAGAACACATTTCCCACCACTTTCGTTCAATGATGGGAATGGCTATGGGTGACAATGCTTTCATCAATAAGGGATCTAGGGTCGCTATGGACTATGCTCACCATGTGTATATGAATGATGCGGGTTGGGCTTCGTCGGCAGAGTTTCTTAACGCAATCGTGCTGAACAAACTAACCGCAATCGAGTCTTTATTTGGCGTACTTGGGAATTCAGTGCGTAGGCCTATTGAAGCCGCACTGTTCGGGGGGGCTAGGTTTAGGAACCCCGCCCTTGATGAGTTGGAAGCAGCAATGGGAGGCTTCAGTGGCCTCTACAACCGCGTAGTCCAACACCGGCTTGATGATAGTATGGATTATATGGGGGCAGCCGCTCAAGCAGGAAGAGGCATGGACCCCCGTAAGGCGGGAGGACGGGCTAAGTGGGGGGTGTGGGGGGAGAAGGTCAATACGTTTCTCCGAATGGGTACTCATCTAAATCCTTTCGGTATTGGCCCCGTTGACCACATTACTCGAATGGCTTCCCTAGAGTCTTCCTATCAACGATTCATTAATACCATATACAAAATTGATAAAAAGGGTGGTGTAGGGGTCTTCAAAGATGGGCATACTTGGTGGGCAAAGGACCGATTAAACGAGTTAGGTCTGAGTGATGAGGATATCACAAAGATCATGGGCATTTTGAAGACACCCGGCATTGTCCAATCCAAAACAAACTACAGGTTTAAAACGAAATACTTAGCACCCAACTTTGATGACTGGGGAGATGAAGCCCTTGTTCAGCGTTTCGCAATGGCGTTGAATAGGGAACTTGACCGGAATATTCAGAGGACTAGCGTATCTATGTTGCAGGGATGGGCAAACAACCCAGTGGGCCGGTTGATCATTCAATTTCGGACCTTTGCCTTGGGTGCGATGAGCCAACAGTTAGGGTATAATCTTAGACGGGGAGATGTTCATGCCATTGCTATCCTGACTATGAGTCTCCTCCCCCGAATGCTCACCTACTATCTCCAAGGCCTGACAAAGACAGTGGGAATGGATGAAGAAGAGGGCAAGGAGTATATGGATAAGAGGATGACACCCGAAAGAATCGCGGCTATGGGGGTAGCGGGATCAGGTCCTTGGGGTCTCTTCGGAGGACCAATGGATTGGGCGGGACCCCTAATCGTACCGGACTATCCCCGTGAGGGTCTCTTCCAGTATGGGGCAGCAAATACGGGCATAATTTCTGGTGTTGTAGAGGGAGTACCAACCTATGGTCTCATTAAAGCATGGGAAGAGATGGGTGGAGAGATGTATGATGCAATTGCAGAGAGATCCACAGACGGCATAACACAACAAACCCTTAAGAAAGCAAAATCAGTTTTACCTTGGCAAAATATGTTCGGTCCCGGCAATTTCATTGACTGGGGTATTCGTAACTCAGGACTCCCAGAGAGATAATCATGGCTGACTCATTTATAAAATATACTGGTGGCAACACCCCCTATACATTTAACAAACCGTTCCTCCGGTCTACAGACCTTAAGGTAGAAGTCAACGGCTCAGCCTACGGCGGGACCGCGACAGTCACCCCCGTGGGGTCATATCCTTATTCTTCTGCTACGGTCGCCTTATCCGCAGACGCGGGTGGATCGGATATTGTAAAGATTTACCGGGATACCGATGTAGCCAGCGTAATGTACAAAGACTTTTCGGATGGCTCTGTCCTAAAGGCTGTAGACCTCGATGACATCCAACGGTATCTTCTGTTCGTCTCTCAGGAGAAGGCAGAGTCTACCAAGGACTACGAGGGTGCTTTGCCTCTGGGACATATTAGGCAGATCGTCACCAATGCCCAGCATGGTTCGGAGATGTCTGCTTCCACCAGTACCGGGAATTATGTCAAGAGTGCCTGTCGAATCACAGCGACCCCCAAGGCTTGGGCATCTACTTGGGTTGTCTTCGGAACTGTTGGGGTTCTCGTACACTCCCCCACAAGTGGAACGGATAACTCGGGCATTACGATGAAACTGTTCAAGGATGATTCCGCCGCCGTGGGGGGCAACCAGTCTGGGGGGACCGACCTTGGTCCCATCTACCGTCAGACCGATAGGAACTCGATCAACAACGATAATGCATATCTCTTGTTCCCCATCGCGCTCACCCTTACTACCTCGAATCGAACTGCATTTACTATTGATGTCTTTGGTAAACTAATTTCCGGTGCGGGTGAAGAGTTCACTGTGTATGGTGCTGTCACCAAGTCAACCCTCCACGCAATCGAGATCGCATAATAGGGGCCATGGATATGGAAGCCGACCGTGACATCTTGCTGGCATTGGGTAGACTTGAGGGTAAGGTAGAATCTCTATTACACATGCAACACACCCACGCGGAAACGCTGGATAATATAGATAATCGTGTTCGCATATTGGAGCAGGGAAAGGCAGCCCTTCTAGGTGGGGCCATGGTCGTCGGCTCTCTGGCTGCGACACTTGTTTCTTGGATCTTTAAAACTTGGTCGAACTGACCTTTAATGAGGAAAAATTATGGCTATCGAAGTTCAATCAAAGGCATTCACTGCCGCAACCGTTGGGGCTTACTCAGTTAACACCTCGGCAGTCTCAGACGTATTGGGAGCAAGCACTAATAGTCTAGCGAGTAATAGTATTACAGTTACAGACGGTCTTGCCGGGAAGAAGGTTGTGGTTGAAATAAACATTCATACTGCCTTCGATAATGTCGCCGCAAACCTTCTGATTGAGGGGTCCTTGAGTGCCCCGGGTGTTACACTTTCGTGGGCAACCCTTGATACTCTTTCTTCCGATGTAACCCCCGACGTACTTGGGGCAAAGGTATTTGTTGCGGACCTAACGGACTACGTTAATATTCCCTATATTCGTTTCCACTTTAATGCGAACGCCGCCGCTGTCAACACCGCCGGTAAATGCCAGTTCAAATATGCTGTATTAGCCTAAGGTAGGATATAATGGTTGACATGAAGAAACTTATGGAGACCCTTCACCACAACATCGGTGAGGAACTCCTAAGACGAATCGAAACTGGAGAGGCTTCTTCTGCGGATCTAAGTGTGGCTAGGCAGTTCCTGAAGGACAATGGGATTGACGCATCAGCCAAGCAGAGTGAGCCCCTTCTTAATCTAGCCAAGGTTCTTCCCTTTGATCCAGAGGAACCGATAGAAGAGGCAGGGTAATGATTTTCCTCAAGAAGACAACTGACATATCAATTATGGGGGCTGTAATGACTATTCTCAGCAAAGCGGCTTGTTTGGTTAAGCCCTTCAAGATCCTGTGGAATAAGTGCTTTAGTAAGAAGTCTTAAATGGAAATAGATCCTCGACTCAAAGACTTCCGCAACTTCCTGTATCTGGCGTGGGACCAACTGGGTCTCCCTGAGCCTACCAAGATTCAGTATGATATTGCGGACTATGTCCAGACCGGACCCAAACGGCGGTGCGTACAGGCATTCCGTGGGGTAGGTAAGTCGTGGATTACTTCCGCTTATGTGTGCCACCAACTTCTTCTAAAGCCCGATACAAACATCATGGTGGTCTCCGCGTCCAAGCAACGAGCAGACGATTTCTCTACATTCACTTTACGTTTGATTTCTGAAATGCCCCTGCTCCAACACCTCAGGCCCGGAGACCACCAACGAAATTCAAAGATAGCCTTCGATGTAGGCCCGGCTCCCAACGCCCACGCTCCTTCGGTAACATCCAAAGGAATAACAAGCGCAATAACGGGCAGCAGAGCCGACCTGATCGTGGCCGATGATGTGGAAAGTTGGAACAACTCAGCCACACAGACAATGAGAGATAAACTCAGTGAGACTATCAAGGAGTTTGATGCTGTCTTAAAGCCCGGAGGGCATGTGCTATATCTGGGCACTCCCCAGACTGAGCAGTCGATCTACAATGTCCTCCCCCAGCGGGGATATGACATCCGCATCTGGCCTGCTCGGTATCCCAAGGAGAAGCAGAAGATCCTCTACGGTGATAGGCTTGCCCCCATTATTGGGGACAGTTGGGAAGAGGAGCGAGAGGGGGAGCCAACGGACCCCGGACGGTTTGATGAGTTCGACCTCCTAGAGCGGGAGGCCTCCTACGGTCGCTCAGGGTTTGATCTCCAGTTCATGCTGGATACCTCCCTCAGTGACTCTGGGCGTTACCCGCTTAAACTGTCGGACCTCATCATCATGAATCTCAATCCTGAGAATGCCCCTGAGAAAGTCGTGTGGGCTGCTGAGCCTAGTCTCGCCCATAAGGAACTACCCAATGTGGGATTCTCTGGGGACCGCTTCTACAGGCCCATGGCTGTCACAGGAGACTGGGTCTCATATACCGGCAGTGTCCTCGCCATAGACCCCTCGGGACGGGGCAAGGATGAAAGTGCTTACTGTGTTATTAAGATGCTTAATGGGTACTTGTATGTGACGGACATCGGGGGGCTACCCGGGGGCTACAGTCAGGAGACGCTGGAGTCTCTGGCTAAGATCGCCAAGGACCAGAAGGTTAATGCGGTCATTATTGAGAGCAACTTTGGGGATGGCATGTTCACTGAACTGCTTAAACCCATCATGACTAAGGCACATCCCGTGACCATGGAAGAGGTTAGACACTCGATCCAAAAGGAAAAACGGATAATCGACACTTTAGAACCCGTTATGAACCAGCATAAATTATGCATTGACGAGTCTTTAGTGGAGAAGGATTATCGGTCTACCCAACATCTCACACCAGAGAAGGCCCTTCAGTTCCAACTCTTCTACCAGATGACTCGTATCACCAGACAGAAGGGTTCCCTAGTCCACGACGATAGGCTTGATGTCTTGGCTATTGGGGTTAACTATTGGGTGGAGCAGATGGCCCAGAATGCCGATGACAAGATCAAGAGCAGGAAGGACCACCTGATGGATCGAGACCTAGAGAAGTTCATGGAGCATGTTGTGGGTAGAAAACCCCGTGGAAACACATGGATGTAGCACACCAATTAGTCGTGGAGGCTTCCAGAGAGGTAATCCTTAGTTACTGTGAATACCTACTGGACCTAAGGGATAAGCACTCCCTAGCGGAGAATATGAGGGAACTCCTCTATACCCTCCCGGCCCCAATAATAGAGGAAATACAATTGGCTGAGTTTAAGAAAGGGCACCCCTAGGGACCCCCAGCCTAATAAACTATAATCATGTAAAGTAATAGGAGGGCAATAAGATGCCTAAGGGTGGAACAGGACAGGGATCAGGACCATCTTCCAACCGACAGCCGTTCCGGTCCAGCACGACCCATGAGTGGGAAGAGTCCGTATGGGACGGGGTACTGGGAACAGGGAACCGTGGATCGGGGGGTATTCCCAAGGCTGACGAAGAAGAACAACTAGGTTTCAATTGGGACCTTGAAAATATTCCAACAACTAATCACAATAAGAAGGGCGAATAATATGCCAATTGGACAGAAAGCGGGCGCTTCAACCACCGACCGTCACGGCAACACCACCACCACATACACCGATGACTGGTATGGTGGACGGAAGAACCGGCGGGGGCGCAAAAGTGGAACCAGCCGACCTAAAGGAGGGGACAACCGATTTACAGCCAGTGATTCTGGTGGCGGACGTAAGCGTCGTGGTGGTGGCGGGGGACAGACCCTCCTCGAAGCCCTGATGATGGGAGGCCACCTCTGATGACCTGTCTACTCGGCACCTGCCGCCGTAAGGGAGATTGCCAGTGCGTGCTGGTCCGATGGACAGACATCACCTCCTATGACGGCTCTTGGATGGGACTGGAAGAGGCAAAGGCCCTCAAGCCAGCCCAAATGGAAACCCTCGGCTGGATTATCCGGTCAGAGGAAGATTACATTGTTGTTGTCTCTACCATGGACTCCTCTGAGGATCTGGTAGGTAATGTCAACGCTATCCCCCATAATGCCATCACAGAGATCCTTAGGAAGCCCACAGGCGGATGCTCAGCAGACTTCTGCCCAAATACATAGGATTGCCCTCTGGAAGCCTAAAGTGGCTCAGAGGCGATCCTAGGGCTCCTGAGAGGAAGGACCTATTATGCTCCTCTGGCCCCGTCTTTACATCATCTTGGATATCCAGTGGAGAGCCCTCTGTTGCCTAGGGGCTTTTTAGCCAGAAAAATCTGACAACCTATATTATACCCTCCGCCCTCCCCTCGCCCCCGTGGGGGGTACCTGAGATTGAGTCTCAATCGCAACCCCGGGGATGTTCCACGTGGAACCGGGGGGTGGGTACATCCGTACGGATACCTAACGAACACCGAAGGCCTCGTAACCTCTTGATATCAAAGGGTTTACGTGCGGCCCTAGGTGTTTTTTTGTTTGTTCGGTGTTTGTTCTGATGTAAACCCTTGGTATACCTAGACTTACAACGCTTCCCCTGAGAGGCCCTAGGATCGCCCCTGCGGGCTCCACCCATGGGCTGCCCTGAGGCCCCCCCTGAGGCCGAAACGATAAACCCTTGGCACCAAACGACTTACATCAATCAAATAAATATTCCCTCGTAAACCCTTGGCAATAAACAACTTATGATTTAGTCCCCATTATGTCCATCCCACCCTAAAGTCTGGAGGCGATATCGCCGATAGAAGGGTAGACAACAGGATGGATAACCGGGCAGAGGCCGGATTCCGCCTACAACACCGACGAACGCCTCCCGTAGGCATAGGTGAGAATAGATCAGACGGTCCATCCGAGTGACCATCCACCCTCCGCATGCCGGGTCTATCCTGTACGCGAGAGCGTGGGGGGTCTCGCGGGGAAGGCCACCGGCACCTGAGTCCGCAAAGGGGATGAGGCCGGGACTCCGTAGAGGATAGGCACCTTGTAGCCTTGAATCTCATTCGCAGGTACCTGTCATGGGTATCGTGGATCCGGCTCCAGCATGGATAGACTGTGCATGACCGACCAGCGAGGGGGAGCGTGACGCATGGGAGTAATCCAGCAATAGGTCCCCGCCATGATCCCCTCAGGGGGAGCGGGAATGCCAGACTGATAGCCGAGACGATGTCATCCCAGACCGCCGAATAACCAAAGGGGCAGGTCCACGTACAATCCACTGGATGGAGTGTTAACCCCCCCGGTATCGACAGGTACCGGGGGGTCTTTCCATGGGGGGCACCGTTGCCCCCTGATTCACTTGGGTCATTATTGGAGACTATACCAATGACCGATTCTATCACTACCGTTCAGGACATCATCGCACCGACAGATACGCAGCGTGCCTTCCTCAAGGCGCGTAACAAGGTCAACGCGGCAATCAAGGCACACAGGGCCGTCAAGGCGGCTGCTGGTCTTTGGGCTACCGGCGATCTGCACGTATCTGAGTTGGAGGAATCAAAGGACGATTTCACCGACAGGGCGGGCGAAGCCTACGTTGCGATTGATGCACTGGGCGCAGACATGCGGCCATCTGACGACATCCGGGCCATGCTGGTTATCCCCAAGGATATCCAGCACGGTGGCGACCTCAAGGTCATGCTCAAGGTCGCCATGCCGGGCGGTGGGAAGTTGACGGCAGCAGTCCGCACCTTCCTCAAGGGCTGAGGCCCACCGTATCGGAGGCACGCAACCAATGCAACCCTCCAGTATCGAAAGGTACTGGGGGGTTTTTTATGTTAGGACCGACGATCCCCTCCAGTATCGACAGGTACTGGGGGGTTTTTCTTTTGATAAGGAGGTTCCGATGAATAATGATAAGATCAGAGCGGCCCTGAGTTCTGCTTGGCACTCGTATCACCTGCATAACGACATGCTTCCGGGAAGGCTTGTGCCGGTACCTGACGCTGACACCATGGCGGACCTTGTGTACAGGGTCCACGACATCTGGCCCCGCAATCCACACCTGTCCTTGGATAAGGTGTGTTTGAATGCAGTTTTTTGGGTGCACCGGATGGATGATGAGGAGTGTTCGGTCTGCGCCCTACTGAACTGAGGAGTTTTTTCTTTTGATTGGAGGTTTATATGAAACCATTCGCATCGTGCTATGACAGGAACCCGACCAGTGGTTCCTCCCGATTCAGGCAACTGTTGAGGAGAGTATTCAGGAGGAAGGGGAGGAAGCCTCAGGGGAGGGAGTGCCTTGCGTGTCGAACGTGGATCTCGTCACCCGACCATGATTTCTGCCGTGATAATGGATGCAGAGATAAGTATGAACGGGATGGTCGGGGAGGATTCAGAAGCATGACTTACATTGACTGAAGACAGTCTGGGGGGTAGCCGGGAAGGAGTAAGGATCGGCTATGACGGGACCAAGGGACTTGTTGTTCCTCCCCTCGTAGTGGAACCTGCCGACCCGGCTACCCCCCAGACTGTCTGGTTGATAGTGACCGGCAGTATTCATGGAGACAATCCAATG
>Ga0098054_1001302_pt1 | contig 12673 bp, 26 predicted proteins | sample 16_taG_FD_75048 | JGI IMG/M metagenome (GOLD analysis project Ga0098054, IMG submission 75048) | Marine viral communities from the Subarctic Pacific Ocean - 16_ETSP_OMZ_AT15313 metaG | ecosystem: Environmental > Aquatic > Marine > Oceanic | place: Pacific Ocean | collected 2015-01-18
CGATAAGGCAATTAGTTCTCTTGAAGTTTTAGCTCATTCTCAAGATAATCTTCCTTTCTAATTGATTATGTCTGACGAAATAATTGAAGAGGAATATGTCTTCATTAAAACAGGAGACGATCCTACCGAAGAAAATAATCTCGTTGCCTCTCCTATTCTTATGTCAACAGGGGAGGCAAATTTCGTCAATGAATTCTTGAAAGAAACTGATTCAAAATTTATATACAAGATAATAGAGGAATAAAGACCTTGACAATATCTAATTACTCCAATATAATAATAAAATAATCGGGGTAAAAAATGTTAGATTGTCAGACAGAAAAAGGTAAAGTATATATTTCTCACGAAAATTGGACTGCAAATTGGATCGAAGAACGAGCAAAAGGCAAGACCAAACTTCGTAAGTTCAAGGAATTAACCTCAAGAGCAGATCGTGTAGCATTTTCAATTTCGGGGGCAAAGCAAGCGCTCATTGAAATAAAAGCACGAAATATGACATTGAATCAACTCAATAATTGGGGCAATGAATATATGATAAGTGAAGACAAGATTAATAAATGTCAAAAACTTTCAGTCAAATATAAAATTCCTTTCTTTGTTTTCGTCAACTTAATTGATGATAAATATATCCTCAGATTAAAAGTTTTAAATAATAAGGGAGAGTTCGTTATTCCATATCGAATCGAGTACGATAAGGAAACGCAATCCACCTGTAACGGAGGCAAGAAGTTCGATAATGTTTATATGCTCAAAACCTCCCCCGAAAGTATAATTCCCAAATAATTAACAAATAAATTTATAACAGTAAACATATACAAATATACATTACAACATATAGAGATATATATAATAAACATAAATATAAGACTTAATAAAGATATAAGGGCAAATACATGACAAACATACATAAATACTACAATATATATACAAAGTATGTATCTGATGTAATTGGTTTAAATAAGAGAATGTGACCTACCCGACTTAATTATATAAAATATCTATACTAATTAAATAGTTAGTCAAATATATTCAACAGAAAATAAAAAGTAATAAATATGAAAAGATTAATAAAGCAAATAAGTAAAATTTTATTAAGAATAATATTACTGCCCCGATTAATTAAAGATAATTTTTTTAATAATAAAAAAGCAAATAATAGAAATACAAATAAAATAAATGTAAATAATAATTCGGCAAATAGAAAGCAAATAAATAACGCCCGAAATAAATATGGATTTCCATCATATGATGATATAAAGAAATTGCATAAATAAATCAACTAATTAAATAGCGCCAAATAATTAAACTAAAATTTTTGCCCACTTTTTTGGGGTTGACCAAATAAACAATATGCGGATGTGGCGGAATGGTAGACGCTACGGACTTAAAATCCGTTGCCCATAGGGCGTGTGGGTTCAAGTCCCATCATCCGTACCATTTGAGAGCCTTTCAGCTTTTTACTTGACCTTTGGGGCATTATGAGGTATTCTTAGATAATGTCAGACAAAGATAAGAGCGTTGAGTTCATGGAATTCCATATAGCAAATAGCTTTAATCACCTTATGGGCGACCTAATAATTCAAGAAATGTTTTGGCTCGACTATTCTGACCATGCAAGGGCAGTTGCAACCATGTATGATCCTGCTTTACCCGAAGACAAAGAGTGCAATATCGTTTGCCTCTTCCCCCCTTTTAATCCAACAGAAGAATAAATATGACACTAGCAAAAGAATTGAACGAAAAATTAGATGAAATAATTGAGATGCGCAAGGAACTTGCTCGCATGAATACCGAGTTAGATGATGATGCGACCCTTACAAATATACAAACAGGAGAGCCTCAAACAAAAGCAGATGCTATTGAATTAATAGAAGACTTAATAAAAGATATATATAAACAAATAAATAAAATAAGTAATAATGGAAATAATGTAAATGATATATTTACTAATGATTACTATGTTAATGACTTTATGCAAGACAGGGAGATTGTTGCCAATGCAAATAAGCAAGAAGCAAATAAGAAAGCCCCAAATAATTCAATTAAAAATAGAGATGAATATACTTTAAAGGAGTTACATGATAAACTATATCCTAATGATCCACTATATCCTAAAGCCCCAAATAATTCAAATAAAAAATCTATTAAAATAAATATGTCAAATAAGAAGAAGTATAATGCTCACGAAATTCATGACATTGTGAGAGAAATGGAAAGGCAATACAAGGAATGGTTGAAGAAACAAAAGCCAAATAAAGATGAATTTGAAGGATGGGATCCATTTTAATTATGTAAAATTTTGTCGCAAATAATTGCGCGTTCTATGCTTGACATTGAGTTATACTTATGGTACATTAGTTCTTTCAAGCGTAATAAGCGTTTATTAGGATCACCATGTACATTATATAACACAAGAGATTTGGAAGACTCTTTAATCAAATAATCAACAACAATTTTTTTTAATATTAATTCTCTATCATTTATACTTAATTCTTCATATTTTTTAATCGCTTTATTTTTGGCATACATTGTATTTAATATAACAAAACCACCATACTTCTTTTCTTTTAAATAAAGAGACTGCAAATAATTAAGCACGATTTTTTTTTCATTCCAATCCACAATTTTAATTACACCAAATAATTTATGATTTTATTAGGGGGCATAGAGTCTAGAGATGTTCTAGGACATGAGGTTTTCTTTCTGTTGTCCTCATCATTGAACACCCCTAATTACTTTACGAAAAGAGTTGACATTGACCGATCAATAGCCTAATGTATAGGTATGATCAACATTAACCAAGGAGGAAAAACAATATGAGTATATCAAGAGACGCAAGAGCAACATCAATAATGAACAAGGTAAAAGGAAAAGATCCTTTCGTGTTCAATAGTAGGTTTAATGGGTACAACGAAGAGACTGAGGGGGTCATGGCTCAACAAAGAGAGGCAGACCGCAGGTTGAAACAAATTCAAGCTCAAAGAGCAATAAGAAAGGCAAAAGCATGAAACTAACTGAAAGAGAAAAAATACTTCTTTATTTTGTTGTTGCCAAAAAAGCATAAATAATACTTGACAAATAACATATAATATAGTATTATATATGTAGTTAAGCTTGAGAAGGGTAGACTCAACTGAAAATAAATAGCCCAAAATTTTGATCTTTTACATTTTAAACACTTTGGAGAGGGAGATATCCCCCTCCTGTGGGTGACTGAATAAGCCTGTCGTTAGCGGGCTAAAGTACGCAGACTTCCTGTGGTGGGAGCGCAGAGTCCAATCGGATGAGCGAAAGACGAATACCTAGTCTTGTTTGTGGTTCGAAGTAGGTAACATTGAACTGATGTTAACGCCGAAAAGTCGAGGGTATACAGTAATCCCTTCCCACACCTATTTCTTTTGGATTGAAGCGATTTCTCTCGTCCTCCGAACCCCTCATCTGCCCATGGATCATCAGGTGAGGGGTTTTTGTTTGACATTTCTGACTCAGTCCTTTATGCTATTTATACAATGATCGTTAAACCCTTTTTAACTTTCTTATCTACAGCAATCACCATGAAAAAACTATATGTCACTATCAGAGATATCAATATTCTCACTAATTATAATAACACTAGCAATACCAACTGCTATAGTAATAACTTTACCTGCATTTCTAATCTCAATAGGAATAAGTGCAATTAAATCATAATACATATATAAGAATATATAATATATACAAATAAGGAATACAAAAGAAGTAAATATAATATATGTAAATAAATAGATAAAAAATTTTTTGTTATTGGTTATTGTTGTTGTTATGACCATGCCCGTCCCCTTTTCTTTCGGGGGCGGGTTTTTTTGTGCCCGAATCGTACAGTTAACATCATGACCTAAGTCTTTGGTTATCAGTAGAGAGTCTTTCGTAAGTCATTGAGGGTCAACGACTTGCGGCACGGGCGCGGGGCCCGTTGTGTCCTAAGTACTTGATACTCAAGGGTTTGTGACAAATTGAAATTAATTGAAGTTTTTTCTTGCGTATACCACAGAAGTGGTCTATTGTATATATATGATCAAGAGATGCCCAAGCGACCCACGATACGATATAGACGAAACAAAAAAGGTCTTCGTATACAAAAACCTTCACAAAGATTGTTGGAGTATTAAGCAAGGCGGTCTTGTTAAAGCTCATGCCCTACATCTTACTCTATATGAGACTCACTTCAAGGTGAACAAAAAAGGAAGAGACAAAGTCCTTCGAGAAAAGAGAAAGAATGTACACGCAGGTATCTGTGGTTATATTTCACACCCCGAACCATGTTATGCAACATGGGATGATGGAGAAGTGGATCTCACGGAGATCACCTACAACCCTTACAAGTACAGGTCTTTCGTAAAGGTGGCGAATGACAAACCTGTTTGGTTCTCGCCCTATGTTAAGATGACCCCAAGCAAAGTGTTGATAGCATGAAGCAACTAATGTTAAAGATTCCCGTGTCACAATCAATCGAAGCGGTTCAAGATTATATCTTATTCAGCGAAATGGAGGGAGACCTCGACACCACCGACCCTTGGTACTCAACCTTTGAATTATTGGAGGAACTCAAGGAAAAAGTCCTAGATGAAGAAGAAATCCTTGACAACGACAACAAAAACTGAGAGAATATACTTATGATAACAGCAGACACACCCGAAAAAATTGCATTGTTCCGTCTTATCGCCCTTAAAGGGGCGTTGAAAATGGAATGTCTTGGAATGACAAGACGAGGACGATCAGTTTATTCAATCGTAAAAGAAGAGTACGGCTTCAAAGGAAACAAGAAGTCCGTTCTTAAACAACTAGAACAAAAAATCGAGGATATTAAAAATGACGAATAGGGAAATTGTAGACAAAGTAGAGAGTTGGAATTGGAATCTCAGTATATTTGAGATATACGATGAGGTAAAGGAAATGAGTATGCATTACTATTCGGGATACAACACAGGCAATGAGTCTTCTCATTCCGACTTGAGTCGTTTGCTTAATCATGCTTATGAGTATTTTAAGTATGACAAAATGATTGCAGAGTTAATGAGTCATCTTGGCGTGGACATTGCAAAACAAGAAAAAGCGGAGGTTGCACAATGAACTCTTATGTAGAAGCAGTTTGCGCAGGTAAGCCAATGGGCTTGCCCGAATACCACGAAGAAGCCGAGCAATGGCTCGTTTACTTTGAGGAGTCCGAGACATCTTGGAGCGATGAACCAAAGGATGTTATTGGCGTTCCTTGCGAAACCGCAGAGGAGGCTTGTGAGATTTACAATCACTACAACCAAAACCCCGTAAAGGAGATAATCGAAAATGAAGAAGATGAAGAAGTTGCTAGCTAAGATCGCTAGATTTTTTAACCCCGTATACCAAGTGGTATATAGAACCGAGGAAGGTCGCACCGCTATGTATACGATAAACAAACCTCGCCATTCTAACGAGTTCGGTAATATTAAGGAGAGTTTGCGTACTGCAGGTTTTCGTTCTTACTGCTATAATCGAGGAGGAGTTCGCTCTTTTCGTTATGATCGTATCGTATCTCTAACGAAGGTATAATCATGTACAGTCAAACACTTAAAGAGAGGATTCGAGAGCTTGGATATCAATTGGCTTGCAGGGAACTCTACGGAGAGAACTCCAAGGACTACTACCACAAGAAGTACGAGCACGATAAGTTGCTAAATAAGCTTTATCAAATAGAAAAACGTTCTTAATAAATAAGCCCCGGCCCGAAAAGGTTGGGGTTTTTTTGTGCCCAAAACTTTTCATAAGCTCTTGGTGATCAACGACTTATGGCACGGGGCGCCCGGCGGGCATGCCCTAAGTCGTTGATAGTCAACGACTTACGACAATCTTTCATTTAGTTGAAGTTTTTTCTTGCGTTAATCGAAAAAGTCGCTTACTATGTATATATGATGAAAACGATTGATATGACACCTACTTGGGAATCCGCAGTAAAGATTTACATCGCAGTCCTCGAAAACAACAACGCTTCAGCAGAAGGCAGAAAAATTGCGAGGGAAGACATTATCTTTCTTGCAAAGACTGTTGACCAACTCAACAAAGTCCACAAAGAGGAGGTAAAGCAAAATGGATGAGCTAGAGCTAACCAAAAAGGACTACGAAGTCATCTTTGATATTCTTAATGTTTACGAACCCGAAGACATAAGCCATGTATATCCTGAAATGGCAACCGATGAATTCATGTCTCAACTTAAGGTAACTTGGAGAAAAGTGCTAGACATAGTATCTGAGCCTAACGATGTAATTACAGAAAAGTGCCAAATCAAGAAAAACGAATTCAAGAACTGGTTAAGGCTACAAAAAAGCCTTGACAATACAGAACAAAACTGAGAGAATATTATTATGGAAACATTAAAACAAGAAAAGATTAACATCAACAATTTAAACAAGCAAGACTTGACAGGAAAGCAACAAAACCTAATCAAGGAATTAGTTATTGAGTTTCTCAAGGAAGGCAAAGCTATCTCTGTAAAAGTAGAGAAAAAACAACCCGATGGAATACTCCTTGTCGGCAAAGAATGGGGCAAAGATCCCAACAATCAATTATCATTCAACCAAGCGCAAAATTGCTACAAATGGCATCCTTATATGCAAAGAGATGGCAAGCGATTTCGTTGCAGTATTACTTTCTCGGGTGTTCAAGATGCTGAGATTGCTAGAAAGATAAGAGACACAATACTCTCCGATGAAGAGTTGAAAATGATTGTGTACAATGGCATTAAAGGAATACCCAAAGACAGGGAAAAAAAGCAAAAATTAATTAAAGTTATTGGGTTAATGGCAAAGGGCGACTGCATTGACTTGACAACAATCAAGGCTCTTGTAAATCTTGTAGACAAAAAACCACCTGCCAAACAAAGAGGTCTTCCGAAAGGTTCGGGGTCAGACGCAGATGTCCTCGCAAAAGGTCTTACCACTAAGACCGAATTAAGCAATCTCATTACCGCTAAGGAATTGGCAAAAGTTTTCGATGTTACATACCGCACTATAAAGAGGTGGGAAGAGAGATTTGAGTGGAACCCTGTTTATATCACCAAGAGTCGTACCCGCTACAGAAGAGATCAAATTGAAGATAGCCTAGGAATAATCCTTGACACCAACGCAAAAAACTGAGAGAATATTATTATGATTAAACCTGAAGAAGTAGAAACAAAAAGTATTTCACGCCCCAAGGGGACTTACACCGAGTTCGATGAACTCCAATGGGTGGCTAACAAACCACTTCCTGCCTATGGATCAGAGGTCACAGTCAAGGTCAATGGTATTGGTCGCTCAAAGGTACTTAGGTACTTTGTTGAGCATGGATTTATCGGATTGATTGTTATGCCTCTTAATCCACCCAATTGGTACAAGAATCAAAACGAATCGCGCAATGGAGTCGGTTGGGACTCTTGCCATGTATTCCCTGCGGAATGTCTTGAGCTTCAAGTCCGTGATGATGACGGCAAGGTTGACGAAGTATTTTACAAAGAAGCACTTCAACCTGTTTAATTATGGATTACGATTACAAACAACTTCACTACAACGAGGAACTCGCCCAATACCCTTGGGTAGTCAAAGGCTACAAGTCTGACGGGTATCCCGAGAGTTCAGTACTCGCAGGTCAAACTAGGATTCAGTTTCTTGATTCTTATGAGTCGGAGCGTGACGCAGTAGAAGCTCACCCCGAGCTTTTAAATAACGACAAAATAAGCTACGGCTCTGCGTTTCTCGATCAAGATCTCAAGCGCGTAGATCACATCCCTGACGAACCCGATCTTTTAGTTTTCTAAGTAGCTAATAGTCAACGACTTACAGCACGAGGCGCCCGGCGGGTTTGCTATAAGTCCTTGACAGTCAACGACTTACGACAAACTGCAATTTAATTGAACTTTTTTCTTGCGTTTTCTAGCAAACGGGCTTACTATATAGGTATGAAAGAAACAGTAAAGATCCTAATGTCCCGTGATGGTTTGAGTCAAGCCGAGGCGGTAAAACAAGTCGTGAGTTTTTTCAAGGCAATGCAAGCTGACCTTTCCGAGGGTGGCGACCCTTTTGCTTGGGAAAACGATTTCATTCAAGAGTTTGGGCTTGAGCCTGATTACTTTGAAGATTTTATCTTTTCGCTTGCAGTACTTTAAAAACTAGTCTATATTTATACTATGATTAAACAAACATTACTCACGGCAGGAAACGCCAAAATTGTAAAAGGTGAAGCACTTGGCTACATGACAAAGGGAATCCATTTAGCTCCCGCAAATTTGTCGGGCTATGAAGTTTGCCAATGGCGAAGCAAGGGTTGCACAATGGCTTGCTTGAACACGGCAGGGCGTGGGCAAATGCAAAGAACACAAGATTCTAGGATTGCCAAGACAAAGTTATTCTTTGAGTCAAGGTTTGACTTTCTTGCAAAGCTATCAAAGGAAATTGTTTCGACTATTAAGTCGGCAAGCAAAAAGAGTATGCAAGCAGTCTTTCGCCCTAACCTTACAAGCGATATTGCATGGGAAGATATCCTTAATGAAGATGGCGTGACTATTTTTGAAAAGCACGGCACGACTCAATTTTATGATTATACAAAATCCTTTAAGAGAATGAAGGCTTTTCTTAATGGTGAATTGCCTAGTAATTATCACTTGACCTTTTCTTGCTCCGAGTCTAACGAAAAGATTGCCAAGCTCGTTTTGTCAATGGGTGGCAATGTTGCGGTTGTATTTCGCAATCAATTACCTGCAACTTGGAATGGCGTTGAGGTTGTCGATGGTGATGAGTCGGATTTGCGATTCCTCGACAAGCAAGGCGTGGTCGTGGGCTTGATCGAAAAGGGTCTTGCCAAAAAGGATTCGACAGGATTCGTAAAGGAAGGGGTCAACTCATGATTGAATTAGTCTTTATTTTAGGCGTAGGTATTTTGTTTCCTTGCGTGGTGATATGGTATTGGCCCATGTAAGTCGTTGATATTCAACGACTTGCGCCACGGGCGCCCGGCCGGCCGTGCCATAAACCCTTGATACTCAACAACTTACAACAAAATGCATTTTAGTTGAAGTTTTTTCTTGCGTTTACCTAAAAACAGGTCTATAGTATATATAAGATGAGGAACAAAAAGATAAAGATTAGAAAAACGATGATCTTTACCAAAGCTCGTCCTCACAAAATGAAAAACAAACTCCTTGACAGGAAACTCAAACACAGAAAGACCATTACCAATGAACATTAATCCCGATTTTGAATCTAATTCTCAACTTAACGCTGAAACCGCAATGCAAGCTTGCATGGATGGAATATCCGAATTGCTTCTTGAACCTGCAATGGCAAAGGACGAACTCAGCGAAGAAGATCAAACTTTGCTTGGGATTATCGGAATGACCATGAAGACCATCGCTGAAAAAGCAAGAGCCTTTGAAGCACTCCAAGACGGATCAGATCACGACAATCATTTCCGTAACTAATTTATTTGACAAACCTAAACAACTGAACTATATTATACTTATGAATAATCAAGAAAACAACTCGCAAAAAGTTAATCTCCATATCTGCGGAGGCAATCGCACTCTCGTAGATTTCGATGCAGTCAAGGCGGTTCATACGCCCGATGTATCTTATCGCAGTAAGCCCAACAAAAAGACGGGTGAGCTTGCGGTATCCCATCGCCCCATCGCTCACGACTATCTTGTCAGTCAAACCAAGGACAGGCTTTCAGCTAATGGTTTCACCATTCAAGACGAGGTTCATTCTCTCGCTAGGGATAACAATCATTACTTCGGTTTGTTTGCCGTGGATCATCCTAATCGTGAAGCTTCAGATCGTGGTTGCGTTGTCGGTCTTCGCAACTCTCACGACAAGACTTTTCCTGCAGGACTTTGTGCAGGTGATGCTCCTTTCGTTTGCGACAATTTGATCTTCACCAATACGATCAAGCTCGCTCGTAGGCACACCCGAAACATCTTAAAGGATTTGGATTTTACGATCAATCGCACTTTGGGTAAGTTGTTCGGCTTTTGGCATGGTCAAGACAATCGCATCGAAGCTTATAAGAATCGCACGATTGGCAATGGCATTGCTCACGATCTCGTGATTCGTGCTTGCAAAGCAGGTGCAATCCCTAAAAGCAAGGTCATGGATGTTGTCAATCAATGGGAGTCAAGCGACCATCTTGAATTCCGTGATCGCAACCTTAATTCCCTTTACAACGGATTTACCGAAATCTACAAGGGCAATCTTACCGCCTTGCCAAATCGTTCGGATGCTTTGCACTCCGTGCTTGATAACTTCGTAGACTTCGACATTACAAGCTATGTTGAATCGGTTGAAGAACTTGAGCCTGTTGAATTGGTAGAAGTCGCCACCGAGCAAGAAGTAGTCGGTGCAAATGTTCAAGGGGAAGTCCCCGCTTACTATTACGAGTAAATAGGAGCGAAATACCCCTCGGTCAAATAAGCCCTCGCCCTTCGGAAAGGCGGGGGCTTTTTCGTGCCTTGAAATGTTTCCTAAGTTGTTGCCAGTCAACGACTTATGGCACGGGGCGCCGGGCCGTTTTGCCATAAACCCTTGATAGTCAAGAGTTTAGGGGATTTAACTTTCCCCTTGTGTTCCTGCGAGCCTCCTATTACGACGATCAACAATCCTTTGAAGAAGGACACGAATGTCGACTTTACCGTTTTGACTCTTGGTTACTTTTTTGGTGTTTTCTTTATTCATACTAACAACATACGGCAAACCACGCCAAAAGTCAAGAATTTATTTAAATTTTTTTATGTCGCAGGTAGTTGACAGTCAACGACTTAGGGCATACCCGCCCCCGGGCCTGTGCTGTAAACCCTTGGTATTTAACGACTTAGGACTCGTTTAGATCATTTACTATTTCAAGCTTTTGAAGATAGCGCTTTCTTGCTTCTCTTTTGACTTGCCTAGCAACTTTCATTGCCTTACCCTCAGTCTTAACATTAGTTACTATCTGACCGAAGCAGGTAATGTCAATCCACTCGGCAAAGTTTTTATTTCTAGCTATTCTGATCATGCTTCGTAAGTCTCCCAAAATCGAACTTCTGCCAAGGACATCTTTGGGGGTAATAGCTTTGGCTTTACAATTTGTTCTCTTGCAATTCTTTCTTCGTTTGCTTGTTTGATTCTCTCGAATTGAAGTTGAGCCATTGCGTCTCTCTTCAACCTGTCTATAATGTTGTTTTGTATCATATCTTAATGTACCTCCGTTAGGTTAGAATGTCAACTTTTTAAGTGAGGTATTTTGCTTGAGCCACCTGCGTAATGGGTGATAGCAATTTGACCCGTGGTGAATGAGATTTTTCCCTCCGTTCTCGGCATAGATCATATATCCTTTTGCCGTTTGGTCAATGCCTGTTATTTCAGCACATTTCTTCAGTTGTTTAATTACCTTAGTGATAGAACTCTTATTGTGTTTACTCATACCTATACATTAAGCCAATAATCAGAAAAACACAAGACAAAAAGTTATTTATTTTATTTCATAAGTTACTGTTAGTCAACGACTTACAGCACGGGCGCCGGGCCGGTTGTGTCATAAGTCCCTGATAATTAAGGGCTTACGACAAAATGCAAAGAAAGTGAAGTTTTTTCTTGCGTTTATTAGGTTATGCCACTATATTGTATATAGTTCTTTAGATAATCAATTTATGTCCCCGAGTTCTACCGACCTGCAAGTCGGAGGAGATGAGAGAAGCAGAGGATTGCAGTCTTCGCCAAACTCTCGCAGGTTCGACTCCTGCCTCGATTGGGACACGCCTTTTGAGAGGCAGTACTACGCCTAGCGGGTCAACCCCTGTAAGCTTTACCAAGTGTGGCGACTTGGCTCTCAATTCTCTTTTGAGAGATCGGTTTAACCTTGTACTTAGTACGCTTCCAAGGAGGGAATCATCGTTTAATAGCCTAGACCGAAATCTCATTTTTTTTCTTGCAATTTAACAAAAAATCGACTACATTATACTTATGACAGACAACAACACAGAACTCACGGGAAATGCTTTGCTTATGTATCTCATGTCCCGATTCAACATGACCAAGCAAGAAGCTCTTCATTCAATGAGAAGAGCAGGACACAACACGGAGAACCTATAAAATGTATATTGTATTAAAAAACGGAGAAGCAATGGACTTCAAGCCAAGACCAATAAATCAAGTCATATGGCTCATCAATGAGCTTGAGCGAGGACTTGACAGACTCACGCAACATTCACCCTATACAATCGGAAAGGCAAGCTAATGAGTTATAACGGATGGAAAAATCGCGCCACTTGGAATGTGGCATTGTGGATTGGCAATGACGAGGGAATGTACAACTTCGCTAAAGAGTGCGGAACTTATGCAAACTTTGTTGAGCAAATGCGAGAGGTCGGATATACCGAGACTCCCGATAATGTCGCTTACAACGACAGCGGGCTTGACATTCCAAGGCTTGAGGAATACTTTGCCGATCTTAGGGCAGAGGATGACGAATGCACCGAAGCCGAAGACGAAGCCGAAAGGCTTGCTCATACGGAAGAATGCGAAGAGGGTCACGACTACTACTAAGTCTCTGATTATCAACGACTTGCGGCACGAGCCGCCGGGCCGCCGTGCCATAACCCTTTGATATACAACGACTTACGGCAAACTTTAAAAAAAGTGAAGATTTTTCTTGCAA
>Ga0098054_1001305_pt1 | contig 12666 bp, 19 predicted proteins | sample 16_taG_FD_75048 | JGI IMG/M metagenome (GOLD analysis project Ga0098054, IMG submission 75048) | Marine viral communities from the Subarctic Pacific Ocean - 16_ETSP_OMZ_AT15313 metaG | ecosystem: Environmental > Aquatic > Marine > Oceanic | place: Pacific Ocean | collected 2015-01-18
ACCTTGAGTCTCAATATTATTTAAGCGTTCAATCACGCCGAAGTATGCCCAAGTTCCTACAGCTACTAATGTAATTAAAGATACAACTGTTTTAAGTGGCATCTGCACATTGGTTTGTTCAGATACTTTCATTATTTTTTAACTAAGCTGCCACCGAAGTATAGTCCAATAATAGCAGACATTAAGTGTGTATCAAGTGGAGTTATCACTACACCAAAAAACTCTTTGTCCATTACAATCTCTTTCTTTTCAATTAAAAATAAAAATCCTCTAGAAAATTCTGTCCATGTTATCCACACACTTGTATCAAAAAATACAGGTACTATCTTAGGCCATACTATGATAGCAAAGACAGCGGATAAAGCAATGATACGTCTTGTCCATTGAAACCCTTTGTTCTCATATGTTCTAGCTTTTTCTATAGCTTCCATTTGAAACTTGCCACGGGCAAGTAACATTTTTTGTTCAGCTTGTTTAGCTTTTATACTCTGTCCCCAAATAGACATGAACCCACCTAACAAAGATGAGCCAAGCATTGTAATCATTTCAACTGGTAATCCACCAAGCATATTAAATCCTCCCTCTGCAGATTGAACTGCACCGTCTGTTACTGCTCCTGCTACAAGTGAGCCAAATATTGCTAGTAATAATGCTTCTAGCATTCATTAACTAAACTTCATTATATAGTCTGATATATAAGTTCCTGGCTCTTTTTTCGAGCCATCATGCTTATCGTGTTCACCATGTATTTTCATACCACCATTTAAAAATCTCATAAGGCCAGTCCTGCCGCCAAGATGAGCACCTGCAATCAAACCTTCTCTAGTTATTGTAACTCCTCCAATTTTTTCACCAATGTACTTATCTAATCCACGGCTGTCAATGTATGAATTAATATCATTAACATGCCACGTCATTACATCTTCTTGTAGACCTGGGTTGTTTATAAATTCGTCAGAAGTAAAATTATAATCTTTGTTAGCATTTTTAAAATCTTCTAATCTTGCATCACCAAATTGGTACTTGCCCATGTAACCTTGTTTGTTAACTATATCATAATTATTTGAACTTTCTGACATACCTAATTCCTCTTTGAAGGTGTCGTTTTTACCACCCCCAGTAACCTTGTCCACTAGAGATATTAGCATATCTAACCCAGACATATTAATGTATAGTAAGATCAAAGTCGGGATCAAAATCCACAGACTTTTCATTTTCTTTTTCAGGATGTTCACAGTTCATACACTCGCACTGTCCACCACAACATGAGCCGCCATTAGAACAATGACAAGCGTGCCCACATACTTTACAAGTATCGCAATCCATTATATTCCTAGTCCTGTATTGCTTGGGCTAGGCAATCCTTTAATAGGAAAACTTTCAAATGGAATACAATGTGCATCCACTACAATATTATTTTTATAATCATCAGTTTGATTCATGTAAGCATCTAAGAAAAATTGTTTTTGCATTTCACACTCACCCTCATTAGGATATAATGCCGCTTGGTATTTTACCGAAGGCATGTTAGGCATAGATATCAGCATTAATAATAAATATATTTTAATCATTGAGGGTCGGGTATATTTTTAAATACACTTCCTGCAGTTAAATGTGGTGTTCTAATTTTATGAGGTATGTATTTTTTAAAATTCTTTTTGGTCGCAGGAAGAAGAGGCTTGCGCTTCTTCTCCCTTTTTTTCATTGGTGATGAGCTATAAGTAACTCGATGTTGTAAATGCGCAGGCGGTTTAAGACTCACTGTCTTTCCCGTCTGACTTCTGCTTACCGTCATCTTCTACCTTAACTGCGTCTCCGCCTATTTTTACTTTTCCCATTTGAAAATCCTGATCTTCTGTCCACTTATCTTCAGACATTATTTATTAATCTTACCAGACTTCTTAGCTTTACTACCCCATTTACCATAAGATTCGTTAGCTGAAGCTTTAAGTTGTTTCTTAGTTCTTTTCTTTTTGATACGCATAGCAATAGATTCATCTTTACGATCTTTGTATCCTTGCTTTTTCTTAGGCGCTTTCATTTTATTTCTTTTTAATCCCATTGCCATAGTATACTCCTTGTTGTGGGTTTGTTCGAACCCCTTATTATAACAGACAAAGGGGGCACATTCAAGCCCCCAATGACTTACTTTATGCCGCCCATTGAAGCCATTCTTTCTTGGTTTTCTTGGGAACACCTTGCTCGGCGATCACAGGAACCTGGAAAGTTACACCATATTGTGGGTGTGTAAACCATAAAGCTTGTTTAGGAATCTCAAAAGCAAAACGATTGCTCATTGCATACTCGTCATAACCTTTAAGCGAGCCATTAACTATGGCTCCTTTAATAGAGATATACTGATGGTAGTGCCCCATGATAACATAGTCAATGGACTTACCAAAGTTGGTATACTCTGATCTAACTTTTTGAACACCACGGGCTATAGGCCCAAGCATACCCACGATGCCAGTTCCCCCTCGGACACCTAGCCTGTCTCCGTGTGTCAATAAGTAACTTGTGTCATATATTTTATAATACGTATCAAATCCTGTGGATATTTGGAATTGAATACGATTGTCATTGCTGTTCTTGAAATGTTTTTCCAACATATTATATAGCAACCAATCAAAACTTAGATGGGCCGCTTCTTTATTCCTGTATTGTTGATACATTCTGGAGTGATTACCATAACAAGTGGGTACAAAAACTCTACCGAACTTGTCTGCTAGTGCATTGATTGTCCATATCAGTTGGTCAAATAATTCCAACACATGATCTATATTAGTGCCATCATTAGTATCTATTAGTTCATCATGAATAGAACCAGACATCATATCTCCCCCTAAAGCCAAGACAATTCCTGGATACTTGGGGTTAACCATGTGATTATGGCACAGGTCTATTGCTGTTTCTACAGTAGACCTCAATCGCAACTGCGAAATCTTTTTATTAAATGTGTTTAAATTATTTACAGCATCTGGTCTGACCACTTCACCATAATGGAAATCAGATAAGAACAGAGTGGGAACACCAGGTGCCCCTGTTGCTGGAGAAGATTTAGCCAACCACTTAGGTGGACTAGCTTTATATTTTCCCAGTTTGAATACATTCTTTCTGACATAATCTGATGTAACATTTTGTTGTATGGCTTCATCTAATTGTTTTTTCAACTCCCTTATTTGAGAGTCGTAAACAACTTTTTGTTCAGCTAAAGCTACTTCTAAGTTAGGAGATTTAACTGTGGGTTTAGTACCCTCTCGTTCAGCCGCTTCCAGTCTGCTTATCAGAGTGGTGCGTGGAATGTTTAAAGCTCTAGCTGCATTGGACTTATTTCCTTTTGCTAAGACTACAGCATTAACCGCTTCTTGTAATAGATTTTTCATTTTTGTCTCCTGTTTTTTTACGTAGCTTTTTAAAATATCTACGTTCTCTTTTCATGAGTTGAGCAATACCACGCCACTCATCTCGGTCTTTAAAGTCTAACCGTTCCCAAAAAGGGATACGCTTTTTTCTGTCTTTTCTAAATTCATAAAATAATTTCTTGGCGTAGGGATCATACTTAGTTTGTTTTTCTTGATACATTTACTTCCCTTCCAAAATTGTCGAATAGTTTTCCAATCTTATTTGGATCACCCGAAGCCAGTACTCTATGAAATTTTATGAAGCTACCATTTGGTCTGTCATCATACAACCAATCACCATGGTTCATTTTATAATTCATGTTTCTAATCATTGCCGCACAATTTAAATGCTGGCGATATGCTTCTTCTCTTTCGCGCTTATCAATTTTATTGTTACGTGATTTTCTGAAGGCCGCATTGCCTCGTTCTCTGTACTCTTTTAAGTACGTCTTATATTCTTCTTTGCTTAAATCTTTCACACACACTCCTCTTAAAAAGCTAAAGGACACACCAACTACCAAGGTTTTCAAAGATAGTTAGAGTGCCCTTTTGTGCCCCCCTTGAACTTATAATAATAGCATACTTTACAATTCGTGTCAAGCTAAAAAGCGTCTGCCCAAGTGCCAGTTACTGCACCTTTCGCATACTCTGTAGCTCTATTCTCAAAAAAGTTAGTATGTTCTACTCCATTAACTACCCAATCGACCCATTCGAGAGGGTTATCTTTTACTCCGTAATTAGGTTTCAACCCTAACTGTAGTAATCTTCTATCTGCTATATGTCTTATGTATTGTTTAACATCAACAGCTGTGAGTCCTTGAACAGGTCCCATAGCAAAAGCTAAATCAATAAACTTGTCTTCAAGTAACACCATGTCACGACATATATCATATAAACTCTTTTTAAAATTGTCATTCCAAACCTTAGGCTTTTCATCCAACAAACAATGGAATAACTTAATCATGCTTTCCACATGATGTGACTCATCTCTGATAGACCACGCGACAATCTGTCCCATGCCTTTCATCTTACCGTACCTTGTAAAGTTTAACAGCATAACAAAGCTAGCAAACAACTGAAGTCCTTCACCAAAGGCAGAGAACACTGCCATGTCTCTTATCATTTTCTCTTCGTCTGTGCCCCCTTTATTTTGCCATAGGTATTCATGCTTATCATTCATTGCTTTTATTTCTTGGAACGCTTGGTAATCCCCATCATCCATTCCAACTGTATCATTAAGTAATGAGTAAGAGTGGGCATGGTTCGCTTCACTTGTAGCTATAGCTGATAACATCATACGAATTTCTGGTTGCTTAAACATGGGTATGTATACATCCATGTAAGCTTGTGCTATATCAACATCTCCTTGAGTAAAGAACGTTAGTATTTGTTTGACTAAATTCTTTTCCCCTTCATCCATTTTATTATTCCAATCATTTACATCTTCATGTAGTGGTACCTCGCTGGGCAACCAATGCATTTTCTGTTGCAGATCATAGGCTTCAAATGCCCATGGATATTCAAATGGTTTATAATAATCTCTTTCTTTAAATATGCTCATAATTCTACCTCTATGCTTGACACATAACGCACTCTTCTTCTTCGCTATCTTGTCTCACTTTCCTTTCTATTTTTGTTGATATGTTTTCTGCTCTTTTAATTGCTTCACTTCTGCAATAGTATAGAGTCTTTAGTTTTTTAACCCATGCTCTCTTATGGACATTGTTTAATCTTCTCACGTTTACATCTGGTGGGAAGAAAAGGTTTAAGCTTTGCGCTTGACAAATATATTTTTGACGTTCCGCAGCCAAGTCCACCAACCACGCTTGGTCAATTTCGATGGCGGTTTTAAATACATTTTTCTCTTGCGCCGTAAGGAAGTCGAACGAATCCACGCTTCCTCTACTAGAAATAATACTCTTCCAAACATCTTTAGTATTCTTTCCTTTCTCCTCTAATAATTTTTCAAGGTATTTATTTTTTATTAAAAAAGAACCACTCAATGTCTTCTGTGAAAACGCATTGGCACGTAAAGGTTCTATGCTAGGTGAAGTATTACCACATATAATAGAGCTACTTGCATTGGGTGCAATAGCTGTCATGTGTGAAAATCTTTTGCCTGTTCCCTTAAGGTCAGGCGCTTCACCCCTTTCTTTACCAAGCAATAAGTTTGCTTCGTCACATTTCTTTTTAATGTGTTTGAATATTTTAATGTTAGGTCCCATTGACATAGGACTTTGCAAAGCAATACCATTACGTTGCAGATGGGAGTGGAAACCCATGGCTCCCAAACCAATTGAACGCTCAGACTTTGCACTATTAACAGCACGCCACATATTATCTGGTGCTTTCTTAATGAAGTCCGTTAAAGTATTGTCTAACATTCTTACTATGTCTTCTATAAACATTTCATCTTTAGACCATTCATCAAAATATTCTAAGTTCAAACTAGATAGACAACATACTGCTGTCCTGTCTTCACTAGTAGGTAAAGTAATCTCACTACATAAATTAGAATGATTAACTTTTAATCCTTTGTCTTTTAATTCCTTAGGCAATCCTCTGTTAACTGTATCAATGAACATAAGATACGGCTCACCTGTTGTCATGCGTGCTTCTAATATCTTTATCCAAATAGATCTAGCTTTAAGTGTCTTAACCTTTTGCTTGCTGTTTGGGTCAATAAGATCCCAATCTTTATCATCTTCAACTGCCCTCATAAACTTATCTGGTATGTTAATACCATGGTGCAAGTTAAGATTTTTTCTATTGATGTCACCACCCGTAGGTTTTCTCATCTCTATAAACTCTATTATTTCAGGATGTGAAACATCCATGTAACTGGCGTAAGACCCACGTCTTGTAGCACCTTGATTGAATGCCACCATTTGAGAGTCCACCACGTGCATGAATGGAATAACCCCTGTCGTCTTATTACCTTTGCTAGTTGACTGTCCCTGTGAGCGGATATGACCCCAATAACCACCTATTCCACCCCCCATACTCGATAACCAAATGTTCTCAGTATAGTGGGACGCTAGTCCTTCTCTACTATCGGGTACATAGTTCAAGAAACAACTGATAGGTAGCCCCCTGTCCGTGCCCCCATTAGATAGTAAAGGAGAAGCAAACATAAACCATAGGTTTGATACATATTTATATAGTCTTTCAGCGTGTGCTTTGTTATCAGCAAATGCCATGCATGCCCTTGCAAATGATTCTTGTGCGGACTCTTCTTCTGGTAACATATACCTATCCCTTAAGATATCCACAGCATTTTGGGGTAGCAGATCGTCTTTTGTTTTATCAATATCTAATTTCATAATTCTTTTATTTTCATACAGACCAATTTAACAGTATATCATTTCTGCTTATCAAGGTCAATCATTTTTTGCAGGCAAAAACCAAATTGCCTTCCATTTTTATATAGCCAGAATCTTCCATGGCTCTGATCGTTTGATCTAGCTCACCTGGATTCGGAATCTTTCGGAGTAACTCGCGTTTAAACGCACGCAATGTGACATGTTGTCTCTTGCTGACTGCCATTGTAGCATCCAACCACACTCCCATGTCATGTGCTATCCTACCAGTACGAGCCATACCAAAACCCTCCAAAGCTTTGGGCATGTTCTGTTCCATGTCAAACATAATCTCCTTAGTAGTTTCCCAATCCTCTTTCATAATCTTTCTTGTTGATCTACGTGATGCAGACACAGCCATTGCAACTTTTATAAAGTGTGAAACTCTACGTTGGCAATACTCTGAAAGATGTGGATCAGTTGGCTCTGGTTTTAAGTTGTAATAAATATCTTCATTAGCTTCTTCGAAAGCATCCTTGTCAAATTCCATAGGCCCATACATCTTAGCTACATTACCTAAATCATTTCTTAAGTTATCTATTGTGTTATCACTTATAACTTTTTGTGTTAAGTCCTGAGGTATTCTTTCCCCTTCGTAAAACACTGGCAATATTCTAGATAATAATCCTTGTGACCTTGCATCTTCAGGTAAGTTATCTACAAATTGTTCTGGAGTAGCACATGCAATCCAATTCAAACAAGGTCCTTCTATTATATATTCACCAGCAGTTTTTGTTTTGTGGCTGTAAGAATCTTTACTATCCCACATGTCAGTTAAAAACATTTGAAGGTATCTTTCATTACGACCCATGAATGTACCGAACTCAGATGTAACTAAAGTTAAAGATGAATCAAAGAACTGTTCTTGTCGTGGGTTGCTCAAACGTAAATCCAAACGCGTGATCTTTGTCATATCAACCGCTAATTTTTCTGGAGTAATTCTATCTTGAATTAAATACAAAGGATAGTTTCTTAAACCATACTGGTCTAAGCCAGAGTTAAAAGTTGAATCATCTTCTGTCGTGCCAACAGGTGTAGTTAACCTGTTAAATACTTTAGAGAAAGGTATTATTAAACTTACTGATTTATTACGACCAGGACTAGCTATTAATATAACAAATAGATTAGACCCAATATTATAATTAGGCATAGGAAACCAAACTCTTCGACCGAGTGCTCCTGCGATTGAAGATAAAGCAGTCCACCTAGCAAAAGGCTTAGGGATAGGACTATCTTTGATCGCATCAACAGCTGCCTTTACATAATCTGTATAATTTCTTGCCATTATTCATTGCGTAGAAATTGAACGTTTTCTTTAGGTATATGCACTAGCTTAACCACCTTGGATTTAGTTTCAATCCACACATTGCCGTCTTTATTTCTTATTTTAGAAGGTCCTTCTATCTCTGCCTCATTGCACTTAGTAGTACGGTCTCCTTCTGTTACTAAAATACTTCCGTCTTCAACATATATTTTTCTTATCTCTTCCATTCTTCCATATCCTTCCATGTATTACCAACCTCAACTGAGGAAGGGATAATCATTTGTTTACCTTTAATATCTAAAGGATTTTTCATTTGCTCCAAAACCCTAGGCATAAGTTCATCAACTCTATCCTTGTGGCATTGTCCAAGTATGGCATCATGTACTTGACCTAATATCTGTACATCTTTTACATTGCTCCATACATTATATAAACCTAAGTTTAATAAGTCACCGATAGTAGATTGAGGTACATAAGCAATAGCTTGTCTCAATGTAGAGTTATCATTTAATCTATCCCAAAATTGTCGGCGCCTACCAAGTGGTGTGATCAAACATCCTGTTTGTTTTAATTCATTTGATACATCAGTGTGCCACTTTCTTATTCCAGGAAATGCTCCCGTCACCTTTATTAAATTACCAACTTGTTCTCCTGTGTCTATCAACTCTTGAAATCCTCCTTCTCTATCTTGGGTGTGCCATCTTTGTAAAGAAGCTAATGGTACCACACCTCCATAATAAAGCAACTGAAATCTTGTCGCATGTGAAACTTTTATTTTTAAATGTTTAGCTAATGCATGAGCCGACATGCCATAGTTAGTACCATGACCTGCTCGTTTACACATATCACGATAAGTGAAGTGAAGATAGTAAGGTTTGTTTGCTAACTCTTTGTTCTGCTTTGGGTCATCAGACCATCCTAAGTTTGGCCAAACCATTTTAACAACTTCCGTATGTAAGTCTGTACTCTCGCATGCATTTATATAACCTTCATCACCTGCAATATAAGCAGTAACTCTAGACTCCGCTTGTTCTAAATCCGCATAGAACATTAACATGTCTTTGTCTGGAATAAATATAGAACGTAATTCCTTTGTAACATTTTGCAAGTTAGTCCCTGTTCGCCATGGACTTTCAGAAGAAGACCAACGGCCTGTCTCTGTGCCTGCTACGTTATATGAACATCTAATCCTGCCATCTTTATCACGCGTTGAATCTAAAACAGAAAGCTGTTTAGTTATATCACGTAGTGCAAGTATAGTGTGAGCAAAAGGTTTTGCTCTTGGGTAAAATTCCCCAAGCTGTTCTAATGCGGCGCGGTCAGTGGATATCTTTGACTTGCCCCCTTTGTATGACACAACAGGTGGTAAGCTTAAGTCTTCATATAAAATTTTCTTAAGTTGTACAGGACTATTATGATTTAAGTCTTTGCCCCATACCCCTTGCGCAAAAAGATTAAGCATGCGTTCTAGTCTTACTCTACGACTACGCAATACTTCTTTCTTTTCTTTTACTTTATCCTCATCAACCCTAAGACCACGCAACATCATTTCCATTGCAGGTTGTAAACTATCTAGTTCAAATAGATAAACTTTTTTAGTAAGCCCATCAAATTCTTTATGTATCTTAGACCATATCTCTTGAGTTAAGGTACAATCAAGTGCACAATATGTCCAAAGCAATTCGTCTTTGGATAAATCTAACTCACTTATCTCTGTGTTCTTTACTATTCTCAACGATCTCTCCTGCGATTGCGGAATATCCTACCATATCTACATAAGTATCTGCTGTAGGATTTCCAGATTTTGTTCTTGCTATTTTTAATAACAACATTAATATAGCAACGTCATGTGCATTAATATCATAGCCCAAATAAGCTGACCACAATTTTGCAATGTTATCATGGTTAGTTTTCTTATCTCCGTACTCAAGATGTCTCTTTCCAACTAAGATTTTTGCGGCTGTTTTTAAATTTTCGTTTATCTTTATTACCATTTGTCCTCTCTACTAATTCCAATAATTCTCGTCTTGTTCTGGCGGCATCCAAGTCAGCTAAGTCACACACCATTTCAAAATTATCTTCGTCTTCTTTAAACCACTCCCATGCATTGAGATGTGCTTTCTTATCTTCTTTACCGTTGCCCTCATATATAAGGTCTTGCAACAGTTGGTCTAAGGTAGCACGCCATACCCTGACATGCGCTTCAACCTCACCCCATCTTTCGTCAACAGCTTTAGCTGTAAAAAAATGTGGGCGCTTCACTACTCATCAGCTTTTGTGCTCTTAGAGAACTTGGCTAATGTTTTCCATGCACTTTCATTAGTGTATATGGAGCCCAGAAAACCTAAACCTTTTTCCATTTCTGGTTGCAATGCATGTTGGGCATGCATAGTATCATGTATCAAACCTTTAACAATTATATTTTGTTTATAGTTTAACCATGACACATCATACATTTGATTCTGTGCAACCTTAACTAGATTTGTGTCTTCCAATAAATCTTTAACCCATGTCCACGCTTTCGCTTCCTCATCACGTGACCAATAGTTATATTTAAATGGTACCACAATGGCATGATTTAAAGAGGGGGCAAATCCAATACACGTTATCTGCCCTCCCGCTGTTTCTATGTCGAAAGCTAATGGTTGTTCTGCATTGTTTCTACGTATGTATTCTGATTCAAATGCATACAAGTCATCCAGCTTGGGTGAAATCCATAACTCTCTGTTAGTATAATTAATATGTTTAAACTCTGATTCGCGTTGTGCTTTTTTAAAATCAGAAAACACATGCGCTCTAAAGCCATAGTTTCTAACTATAGCAGAAGGATTATAAGAAGGTACAACTTTATATTGTCTATTAAATTGTTCAGCAGATGTAGGTATAACTGCTCCTCTATATACTCCGACCTTATCAAATCCTGTGAGTGCCCATAATGAGACTCCCCCCATTGCTATAATAACATTAGGGTTAGCCTCATTGAGCTCATTGTACAAACGTTGTAAGTCTTGCTCCATCTCCTGCTTGAGGTAGCCATAGGTGGTAATTGGATAGGGAGAACGCCACTCACTGTCTTTGCACAAAGCTTTATATTCAGAACGTTTGTGAAAAAAATTTTGGGGATTGTCTTGTGCAGGTTTTAATTGTATGGTGTGGGTGAGCATGCAATCTTCTATTTGTATCCCTGCTAGTCTACAAATCTTATTGATGATAAAATCTCCTGCAAGTATTTTATTTAAACGAACTTCATTAGAGTTGGGATAGTCCATAACGATGGCTATCTTTGCACCTTCTTTAAGTTGAGAGGGTACTCGTTTGTTTACAGCATACTCACCCATTGTTATACTACTTGTTGTTTAAGATTCTGCTTACAGAAGCTTGTAGTATATCTTTGTTACGTCCAACCATCGCGTGTTTAACTATACCACTAAACGATTGTCCGATAGATTGTTCAAGCATTTCACCGAACGAGTTGCCACTCATACCGAGTGTCTTCGTTAGGAAAGCTTTAAGTGAAATCACAGGGTTACCCTGTCTCAGTGCTTTTTTGGTTGCCCAAAATTCTAACCTTGTGCCGTCACAGTTTTCTAAATCTGCATCAGTAATGTCAGATTCTAAAACCGCTTGTGCCTTACAGTTCATTCGCACGATTTCGTTTTGGTTCTCACCGACTTTATCCGTACGATAGGATGTAATAACAAAGTCGTAGCTACCCTCTGGTAGTGTAATCGACTCTGGTATATCCTCTGGATTCATCGATAAGAAATCATTTACATCAGCCATTATTTACCTCCTTGATTGATGTTAATTACATTATCCTTCTTGGATAATTTTCGTTGAGCATTCTTTTGAATAGCTTCAAATAACTTCGCAAGATCTAAGTCTATGTTAGGCTCTATTAATTTAGGTGCCGTAACTTTTAAATCCATGCGATGATCTGATACTGTTCTGAGAGTTCGCTCAGTACCTTTACTAGAACTTCTAGTATCTACTCGGCATACGCAGTTAAAATATCTACCTAATTTAGTAGATAGTTTAGAGCCGACACTAGTTGGGTATGCTTTAGACACGCCCAAGTCTCCTTCCATATATTGCATATGTGTTGTGACTACCACATTACACGGAACCTCTGATCCTGTTATATATTGGATGATGTGTTGTACATCACGCGCCGCAGTTCCCCATTCGGGTTGACTTGCTTGGTCGGTTGGCTTCTTGTTATTGAATACAAGTGCCCCCCTTAAAGCAGCTTCACCCATTAGAGTTAAACTGTCTATCACGAGCACATCTTTCGATGTCCATTTATTAACAGGACCTAAGTCTTCTTCCTCATCTTTCCAGTTGGAGATAAGGTTTACTCCCCTACGAAAAGCATCAGCTTTACCGATGGGGTCTTTCAAAGTGACGTAACTCACTCTATCTACTGCGTCTGCCGTCAAAAATTCTGGAAGGATAGCCAAGCCGTCATCGTAATCCAAGATACGTAAGTTGTATCCTGCATTTGCGAGTTGAGCTAATGAAGCCGTCTTACCAGAACCACTGTCGCCTACCAATAGTAGCTTGGTCACATCAGTTGATTGATGATTTTTAATACTTGCCATATTTGTCTCCTATAATTTTGTAATAATAGCATGAATAAAAT
>Ga0098054_1001314_pt1 | contig 12622 bp, 9 predicted proteins | sample 16_taG_FD_75048 | JGI IMG/M metagenome (GOLD analysis project Ga0098054, IMG submission 75048) | Marine viral communities from the Subarctic Pacific Ocean - 16_ETSP_OMZ_AT15313 metaG | ecosystem: Environmental > Aquatic > Marine > Oceanic | place: Pacific Ocean | collected 2015-01-18
AGCCACCGATAACATAAAGAATGTATGGTTCTAAAATAAGGTAGTTCGTCGGGGTCAAAGCCAAACTTCTTTACTGCTCTGTTTAATCCTTCGTTTGCTGCCTTACGAGCAAAGGTTAAGTAGGCAATTCGATGTGGTGAAACACCATCTTCTAAATATTCTTCTATTCTATTTAATAGAAAGGTTGTTTTTCCAGTTCCAGGCGGTCCAATAACAATATTTTTCATTAGAAACCGTCCTCGTCCATGTTAGGAATCTGTAGGTCTGTTGATTCGTATTCAAAAGCGGGGATTGACCAGACATTTACGCCTCTCTTCTTTATATTCCAGAACTTATTTCGCGCCCCTATGTCTCTTAGCCTAGAGGCAATCTGGTTAATCTCCATGTCTGTGAATCGATGTTTAATTAGGTATTCTTTCAGGTCTTTTAACCTAAAGTATGTAGTGCTTTCATTTGTCCAAGGCTTGCCTAAAAGTATCTCATCTTTTACTGATGCTTGTGCCAAGTCTGTGCAGAAAGACTCAAGCAGTTCCATAAACTGCCCTTCTACAGAAGCGTCGCTGCTCACCTCAATTATTTCCATACCACTATTCATTAGGTGTTGTATGAGCGCTTGCCATTGTTTTTCGCTCATTCTTGGTGGCATTAGGTTTAGTTGTTCCATACATATTCTCTGGAACCTTAGTTGATTTTGTAATTGTTCTGTAGTTAGCTCTACTCTCCTGTCGTCTATTGAAAGAAACCAGAGCGGTGGTTCTGTGTCGAGTTTTGCTAAACTAGAAAAGGTTGGCGTTCCATGGTTGTCTCCCACTCCGAACTTACAGCGTAAGCATTGGTTACGGTCGCAATAAGAGTGTATAGGTTCGTCTGAACATTTGTAGTTATATTCTTTTTTCTGTAGTGTCTTTATCAGCGTCAACACTTCTTGGGCAGGGAGTGGAGGAGTCACATACTTACGGTTGTATTCCTCTATTTGTTTTTCCCATTCATCGGGACTAGATTTCTTTAAGTATACACCAACATTAAATAGCCCGTTGTTTCTAGTTCCTTCGGGGAACCCTTGCTTCAGTAATACTTTTAAACAAGGTGGACCACCCTTGATGTCGTCTACTGTTGGCACCTTGATGTTTAATAGTTCTTCATGAGTAATTTTTCTCGACTCTACAAAAGCTAGGAATTCTTGGGGGCTGAGTGTTTCTCCTTTTTCACTATAACCATAGCGGGTAGAGCCTTCTCCACCAAAATATGGCATGTTTAACCACGACCCTACGTCGTTTCTTTCCACTAAGATTTCTCTTTGTTTGGGAAATATCTCTACTCCCCCGTGTCCTAGTGCAGCAGAAAGTTCTCTAAGCCTGTCTTGCATGTCGCCTGCTGGTACTGGTTCTTTTGTAAATAAAAACACGTGGGCACCACCGCTTTTACTACGACACACAGCTAAGGGGAAGTTCTGGTGCTCTACTAGGTTTACAATGTGTGCTAGGTCTAGTGGGTAAACGTCAATATCTATACAACCCCAACTGACCTCATTCTTTTCTGTTATCGGTATCACACCTAGTCCATATTCCCCTTCTAGATGTGCTTGCCAGTGGCTTTCTTCTGCACCACCGCTCCGAACTGTTTTTCCGACGCCCTTCTGTTTGATGTCTGAAGTCTTTTCTATGCTGAATGTACCGTGTGCTTTCTTTGAACCCTTAAAAAGTGTATAAAAATTTTGCGATAATTCTGTCATATTACTTAGTTATTGGAGTGTGGGAGACTACCTCCCACACCCCTTACTTTACTTAGAAAGATTCTTCAGTCGGTTGAGCTGAAGCCATTTCAGATGCTACTGTGCTCTTTGCGAACTCTTTAGCAGTGTTGTAGAGGTTGATGTCCCCAACTTGTCCTACTAAATCGATCTTCCAGCCGAACCAACTTCCCTTGCTGTTTTTCTCAGCAACGGTTGAAAGGTGGTACTTATTACTATAGGACGCAGGAACGATAGCTTTACCGCCATTCATTATCCTTTGCCCAGCCATAATTGAGTTCCATCTTCTTGATTTTTTCAGCTGACTAGAGTACATTGCAATCATCACTGGTGTGAATTTTTCACCTTCCACTAACAATACATAGTGATTAGCTGTAGTTTGGATGTAGTTACCGCTAGGTAGTACATCTTTACCCATTTCATCTCTATGTGTTTGTGAAAGGATTGCTGGGTCTTCATGAAATCCAGCCAGTCCACCGCCCGCTTCTCTAGGGATGTATTCTAAGAATACTCTTCGATAAGCAGCAGGAACTACTGTAATTCCAGCAGAGCCATCATAAAATTCGTTTGTCACACTATTAATAATATCCCCAATCTTAACGTCTTCAGTGTAGCTGCTCTCTGTAGGATCTACAAAGGGGCTTCCTTTCTGAACGAGCTTTAGGCTGGGTATTAAAAGATCATCAGCGCCGACATTTTCAAGCCCTGCGCCTGAATCTTCCGCTAGTACCTTAGCATCAATAGTAGCCAAACTTTTGGTTTCTGTTTCAATGGTTTCTTTTTCCATGATTCTTTACCTCTTGATTATTTTGCTTCTTTGACCAATGTATACATTAAAGGTCTCATAAGGTAGGTCAACACCTTTTTCGACCTGCTCCCTAACGAACGCTTTAAGGGTCATGGGTTCTACCCACTCTTTTTGAGTGGTATTCATACCATGCTTATTGAGTTCATCCAGGAGTTCCCTTGCAGCATCGTCTTCGTCTCTTCCGAAACTAGCCGACACTGTATTTTTAATTAGATCCGCGAAATTATTCTCGCGAAGCCATTTAAAAGCCTCTTCTTTATTGTCTGGGGATATGCGGGCACTATAATATATAGATGTGCTTACTTTTGTGCCGTCGCTAAGTTTAAATTCTGCTATGCCAAGTTCTTTAAGGGCTTCAGGGAGTTGTTCCTCTGAAATCCTACGGTGTTTCTCTTTTAACACCTTGAGTTCATTATTCTTTTCCTCGATTTGCTCTTCTAATTCTACCTGAGCCTCTGCTAATACGGAAACGGTTTGAATACCGTCGTCGCTAACATTAATCTCTTGGTCTTCTATGATTTGATCTAATACGGTTTTTTCTTCTTTCATATTTCTACCTCTACAGGATAATACCTGTACTCTCTTTTGTCCCATTTAAGGAGTTTTACCTTTTGGCGATTGTTTTGGAGAGCGATGTGTACTGCTACGCCTATCGCAGCAGGGTCACCGATTAATAATAGATAGTCTTCGTCGGTAAAGTTTCTTAATGCATGTTTGATCCTAGACACTGTTGGTGCAGGGCTATACATCATGTTTTCCCTAGCGGGTAAGACAAACTCTAGTTCTCCAAAGTCGTTTGCAGAAAGTATGTTCTTATTGGCGTCGGGTTCTTGCACGACAAAAACTGTCATTAATTTTCTCTCCTATCTAAATTATGATATAAAGTATGGGCTATAGTAGGTAAAAAGTAAAGGAATAAATAAAGAGATTTTAAAAAAGTGCCCAAGGGGTTGAAAGATAAGATTTATAGGGGTTTTCTTATGAAGCCCTCTGGGCACCAAAGCTATTATATATTACTCACAGTGGGAATTATATAAAAATTTTTCAAACAAAATCCGATTTTAGCCAATAAGCCAATAGCCTTTCCGTTAAGTCTTTGATTTTACTATAGAATCATTATATTGGCAACGGTTATTAGAGGGCTATTGCCTATAAATAGGTAATATATAAGGCAACGTCACGTGTATTCCTTTACTTTTTAAAAAATATATTTATGCTATATGTATATAGCTAAGAGATAAGAGAGATGTTAAACTTTGTGTATAAAACAAAGCCTTACGAACATCAACGTAAGGTTTTAGAAAACAGTTGGTCTGCTATTGAGCATGCTTTATTTTTAGAGATGGGGTGTGGTAAAAGCAAGATCCTTCTAGACAATATTGCTATCCTATATAATAAAGGGGAGATTGACAGCGCCTTAATTGTTGCTCCCAAAGGGGTTTATGATAATTGGGTAAGCGGGGAAATACCCGCACACCTTCCTGACTACATCAAGACTCGTGTCTTCAAGTGGTCACCTTCTGAAACTAAGAAGAACCAAGCGCTAAGAGAATCGGCTCTAGAAAATAGTATAGACCTTACTATACTCGTGATGAATGTTGAAGCGTTCAGTACTCTCAAAGGAACAAAATTTGCAGGAAAATTTTTGCTAGGAAAAAAGGTTTTGTTCGCTGTGGATGAGAGTACCACAATTAAGTCACCAAGCGCTAGGAGAACTAAGAATATAGTTCGACTTTCTAAATATGCACAGTACCGAAGAATACTGACAGGTTCTCCTGTTACCCGTAGCCCTTTAGACCTTTACACACAATGTGAGTTCTTAGACCCTGAACTATTAGGGTATAGTAGCTACTATAGTTTTAGAGCAAGATACGCTGAGATGCTCAATAGGACGGCAGGAGGACGCACCTTTAAACAAGTCATAGGTTATAAAAACCTAGAGGAACTTAATAAAATGCTCTTAGAGTTTAGTTCAAGAGTACTCAAGAAGGACTGTCTAGACCTACCCGATAAAATATACCTCACTCGCAACATAGAGCTCACTCCCGAACAAGCAAAAGCCTATAAAGAGATGAAGGACTATGCAATTACACAACTATACGACGAAGAAAAGGGAGGGCAACAAGTCTCAGCGACCTCTGTTTTAACTAAAATGCTTCGCTTACATCAACTATCTTGTGGGTTTATGACTACTGATGATAAAGAAAATATTGAGATAAAGTCAAAACGCTTAGACGAACTCATGAATATACTAGACGAAGTCGAAGGCAAGGCGATAATTTGGGCAAACTATCGTCACGATATACACCGCATACTAGAGGCTATAAGAAAAGCCCACGGAGACGACTCTGTAGGCGCATATTACGGCGATGTAAATGATTTTGATAGGAGGCTATACCTTAAACAGTTTCAAGACCTTAAATCGCCTTTAAGATTTATTGTAGGTAATACGCAAACAGGAGGATACGGTATAAATTTAACTGCAGCATCTACTGTGATATACTATTCCAACAATTTTGACCTTGAAAAGCGCCTACAATCAGAGGATCGCGCACACCGTATAGGTCAAGTAAATAAAGTCACATACATTGATATCGTTTGTAAGGGAACAGTAGATGAAAAAATTGTTAAGTCGCTTTTGGCAAAGCAAAACATCGCAGCCGAAGTCCTCGGCGAAGAAAAGTGGAAAGACTGGATACGTTAGTATGTGTGAGTGTTGTATGAGAACTCCTAGAAAAATCAGCCGTACACATAAGGCTGTAAATGGTACTTACCCCTTTTATCTTTGTGTTAATTGTGGACTATTAGATACAGAAGAATTTTGGCGAAAGTTTTTACACTCTTTTATAAAAAGACAACTTAATACAGGTGATTAAATCGCGGATCATACCCACCACCGTAGCCACCGTAGCCACCATAACCACCGTAGCCACCATAACCACCGTAACGATTGTAGTGTGGAATGTATTCTTCTTCAGTTCCGGGACCGCCACCGCCACCAGTTCCGCCACCAGTTCCGCCACCAGTTCCGCCACCAGTTCCGCCACCAGTTCCGCCACCAGTTCCATCGTCTACAGGGGGAGTAGGATTAAATGATTGTTGTTGATAGTTCATTAAGTTATAGAGGTCGGTTTGTGGGAATTGGTTCATTTGCCAGCCTTGATTCATTGCGCCTAGCCCTTGAGAATATAAATAAGGATTAGAACCAAACATTTGGTTACCGAACCTTCCAGTCAGCCCTCCGCCATAAGGACTAGGTTGAGGTCGATGAGGCATCATACCACCCATTCCGCCACCGTACATACCACCCATTCCACCACCGTACATACCGCCTAAACCACCACCGTACATACCACCACCGTACATACCACCACCGTACATACCACCTAGCCCACCACCGTAACCATAAGGAACTGGAGGTTGCATACCGCCTCGGTAGTTTTGCCAAGTGGTTCCTTGATTATACATTGGATAGTTTGGTGGTTCTGGTGTGTCCGTATTTGGTGTGCCTTGTTGTTCTGCTTGTTGTTGCCCCTGCATACCGTACTGATTCATACCATACATACCGCCACCGCCCATAGCGCCAGCGTACATACCGCCCAGTCCGAATTGTCCAGGATAATACATTATAAGTTATACTCCAATGGCATTAGTGTAACTCTTCCGCCCGAATTAAAAAAGTATGATTCTTCTGTATCGTCTATAGTCCTACTAGGTTTTTCTTCTATTTCTCTCTGGTTTTCTTTCTTAATCCTTAGGCTGCCTCCCGCAATCTGCCTAGCCATAGCCTGAACCAAGGGGTCTTCAATAAACTTACGAACACCATATCCACTAACTATTTTTCCTGGATCTAACATTAATTCTAATATCTTTTTTTGATTTCTTCCACTATATAAGCGCAAACCTGCGGTTAAAAACCGTCCAGGACGGGTGAAGATACCGATATAAGCACGAGTGAGGTCTGTGCCCACCTTCAAATACCTTTGATTTGCCCCACCAACTTGTCCTGCTAAGTCCATGGCGGCATCTTGGCTTGCGCTTCCTGCTTGTGTTCTTCCTGGCATCATAGTCTTTGTCATATCTGAGAAGGCTCTTATATCTTTAACAAATTTCTTACCGAAAACCTCCTCTAGCGGTTGACTAAAGTCGTCTAAATAAGCCACCATTTTATCAGGGTCTATTAAACGATTACCATTAACAGTGAAGGTGACCTGCTTATCCATGCTTCTGGCAACATAGAGTTGGAGGTCATCTAATGTTTTTGTGGCGACCTTGTTTCCTTGAACTGCTAGCGGTTTGAGCTTACCTATAACATTTTTAATATATGTGATGTCTGCAAACTCTCCATTCTTGCCCCAAAGTTCATCAAAAAATCGCTCAGGACGCGATAGGTCTAAAATACCTTCGTCAACTCTACCTAGTTCTGTTCTTGATAACCTGTTAACAACCTTTTCTAGTTGTTTTTCTTCTGCTTTAAGTGCTGTTTTTGCTCCAGAAAAATTAACAAATTTTTCAAATTCATCTGGTTCAAGGAACTCTCTCATCAGGGGTCCATACTGGTCGAAAAAAGATTTGTGTTCTGTTGGCGACTGAACCTTAAAAGTTCCGTCGGGGTTTTGCACCTTTGCTTTGTAATTTGCTTTTAACCAACCCGCAACTTGTCTTCTAGCAAAGTCTGCCTGTGGGGTTGCAGAATCGAATGCTTCTTTAATAACAACATTATCCATAGCGTCATCAGGAAGTAAGAGCCTTTTTAGAACTTCGGCATTGGGGACTGCATAGTTATCTACATTACCTGTAACCTTCTTAAGAATTTGGCTAACGATTCCAGATTTATAATTAGCAGCAAACCCTTCAAACATATCGTCTAGTTGGTTGGCTTGTTGTTTTAATTCTGGCTTTAAAAAAGCAAGAGAATTGTTCCTAAACTTAAATAAATTATCTTCTAAGTTTAGCAAGAGTGTTCGGTCTTCGGGCAAAAGAGTGGGGTCAGAAAGTCTTCCTCGTACTGCTTCTAACCCTTCTTTTATTTGTTTATAGCTTATGTTCTGAAAATCTCTGCCGTTCTTAGCCGTTTTCAGTTTAGGTAGGTTTAAGATGTCGTCTAAAACAGAGGTGCCGTCTTTATTTTGTAGGCTTTTAAATATGGCTTTTGCGCGACTCCCTTTTGCTCTGGCTGCAAACTCAACGATTGGCGTAGGGTCGAATTGCGCTCTGCCTCCTCCTGCTTGTTTATAGAGGTCATCGTAACCTCTATTAATTTGTTCTGAAAGCTCGTCGTATTGTGTTTGTAGTCCTTTTCTAAATTCTGTTCCTGCTGTCGAGGGATCAATGTCTCCTTCAATAAATCGTTGAATTGCGTTTTGAGACTCTAATTCTTTTTGTTTGTAGAGTTGTGTTACTCTTGCTTGAGCTTCTTCTGCTTCTTTTGCTAGAGTGCCTGCTATTAGTGTTCCTGTTTCTGCTGCTTGTCTGGGTCCAACAGTTCTTGCTAGTCCGAGGTCTGCACCTTCCGACATGAGCTTTATATACCCCGCTTGTATTTGATCATCAATTGCATCTAGAGTTTCTCTTGCTAACGTGCCTAGTTCTCCAGGCATGTTTGCTATTTCTTGAAGACCTTTTTGTAAAACTTGGGGGTTAGTGCTGCTGATGTTAACCCCAAGCCTTTCTGCAGCATCTAATAAAACATCAGGGGTTGTCATCCTTATTGCCCTAGCAGGGTCTACATGCCCTGCCGTGTCTACAGCCATGCCCAATAGTCTGTCTGTGTCGAAAGCAGGTCTCTGGAAAAATTCAGCCATTTTTCCTGCTTCAAAATCAAACCCAGATAGCTGACGCCTAACACTTTCGGGCAGTAGGTTTTCTTTATTAGACTTATCGAGATAGCGTATGATGTCTTTTCTGTTTGGTTCAAATCCGTATCGATCTTTATAGACTTTGTTTATAGCAGTCATCATCTCTTTTTCATCGATACTTAACTTAGGGAGCTTGCCCCAATGTTTAGCTAGAAGTTGCAAGAAAACTGGACCAGCGACCGCGCCTGCTGCATATGGCCAAGAGTCTGAAATAGCCTGCACCATCATGTCTGAATTTTCTTGTTCTAGTCCGTATTCTTCGTTTAAGCCTTTAAGGTTATTGTATCTCCATAGAGCATAGGCGGTTGTGTCTAATATTGCTGCCGTAGGGATAGAAGGAGCAGCAAATCCTGGACCACTCAACATACCAGCAGCGACTGTTGCAATTGCTGGGGTCAAGGAAACAACGGTTGGTGCGATTTGTTCTTTTACATCTTCCCACTGTAATCCAGGAGGATGTACTGTGTTGCGCCTTCCCTCTAGGGTCGGATCTCTAAATACCCAACGACCCGTCACAGCTTCTTGTCTCACATCTAAATACTCGGGCGTTACCTCGGTGTATCCTTGTTTTTTAAAGTCGCTTACAAGAGCTTCCCCTATAACCCTTGAATAGCTGTCTGGCATACTAGGGGGAATACGGGTGATGTCTCGCTGCACTGAGTAACTAGCACCTTCTGTTGAAATACCTTTAGAATTTAAAAATTCTGTTGGGTTTAATTTATATTCATCATAAAGCCCTCTGAGCTTACCTATAGGTGTGTATGGTTCGCTTTGTCCTATATACTCGCCCTGTTCGTTATAGATAGGCTCACTTATTCTGTCTTTAGCTACTGCTGCGCCATAACCCATAGGTCCAGGAACCACCAGTAAATCGTCTTGAAGAAGCGTTGGGTCGAAGGCTTTAGCTGCAAGCTGCATTATCTCTTGTCGAACATCATCTGGTGTGTTGGGGTCTAGTTGATCTAAATCCATACCGCTTTCTTTTAAAGCCTTTTGTAACAGCCCTAAGTCTTGCGAACTAAGTCCCGATAAATCAGGCTGATTGATCCTTTGGATTTTAGCCCTTTTTCTAGCTTCTGCCTGAGCTTCTGCTTGCTGCATAGCAATCTCGTACTCATTAGGTTGTGCATTCGCCATGGCTTTTTGTGCAAGCTGTTTATCTAGTTCTTCTGCAACCTGATCTGTAACATAATCAACCACTGTATGCAGCCTCCTTATATGCGTTTGTGAGTTCGTCAAACACTGCTTTTTGTCCTGTAGGTATTACAAAATACTTCATAAAGTCGTCAGCCATTTTTGATTTTGCAGGTTTTGATAATTGTGTATCAGGGAGAGTCATCCTTGGAATCATCTCTTTATAGTAAAGCTCGAGTATGTCTGCTATTGTTACTTCCTCTGAGCTCATAATAGTTTGAGCCAACGGGGATTTCATAATAGCGTTCATACCTTTGTTGGTACTCTGGTTAAAAACAACATTTTTATTTGGAACAGGCATAGATAAAGAAAGCGAAGGGGCAAACCTGCCGTTTTGTATTGTGCTTAAATTTTCTAACGACTTATCTACATAGACTTCGTCTTGTAGTATGGCTGTGTTTGGCGAATCCATTGCGCTTGGTTTTCCTCTCATTTTACTTAATCGAGATCTGAAGTCTGTGGTATCGAGAACATTTTGATCTTTCCACTTGTATCTACCCTCGTTGGTTTGTACTACTGGGGAACTGTCTCCTCCTAAAGCCAACGGGTTAAAGAATTGTTCATCTAGAACCTTAGTGTCTACCCCTTGGTCGTCTTTAAGATACCCAACGGCTCCAAATATTATAGGATTAGCCCTCATAGAAGACCTGTTTTCGTATGAATCTAGCACAGAACCTAGAGCATCTGCGATATTTGATCTAAATTGCCTGGCACTTCTAGCGTCCCCACCCATTCTTCTCATAAAGAGCATTAGGTCTCTATCAGACAGAGCTCTTCCTTCTTGTCCTTGTAGTGCTGCTCCTTTTATACCTAAATCAAAAACCAATCTTTCAAGTAGTTCTTGTTCTACTCCTGCTTGTCTTACCTTTTTATACCATGGGGTATTTTCAAAATCAAAACCTAATTCACCAAACTGACCTGCTTTGTTTTTAAACGCGTTGAACATTTCATCTCGGCTTCTAGTCACAATTTTACCGTCTAGTGTTTCAAGTTCGCCATCGTCGTCTGAAAAAGCAAAACCTGTGTCTTGGTTTCTGCCTGTGTAGGTACTGGTTAAGTCACCAAACCCATCGAGATATCCTGTAATAGCTGCATTTACTCTAGACGCAAGACCACCCGCAGGAAGACCTTCTGCTTCTATAGTGTCGATGATGTCAAAGACTTTATTACCAAGGTCTACAACATCCGCCACTGCTGCATTATCTAGCTGTTGTTCATCATAAAAAGTTTTGATTGCTTCGTTTGCAGCATCAGTTCTTTCTTTTTGAATATCTGTAACGTCTCTACTGCTTCTATTGCCTGTTGTGTATACAAAGGAGTTAGTACCATCACTAAAGCTAAGATATTGTCCATCTTCTTTAGGCTTGTATTTAGGTTGTTTACCAGCAGCCATGTCTTCCATAGCCTGTAGAACGTCGTCGTCAGTGATCCAAGTTGATGTTTCTTCACCAGTTTCTGGGTCAACCATTACGCCTTCTCTTATGTTTTGGTTAACTAAGCTGGGTCTATTTTCAAACGGTTGTCCGCTAACCACTCTGTAGTAGTCTTTATTAGTTCCTCTAGTTATTGAACCATCGCCGTTTCGCCACGCCAATTCTTTAGTATGGTCGATACCTTCTCCAAACTTATGGATAATTGCGTCGGGGTTCTCCGCACTCCACTCAGTTAATTGTTCAGGAGTGAATTTTCTAGTCACTGGGTTTCCGTCTTCGTAATATGTATATAAATCCCCTGATTTCGATGTTTCATACGGTACTGGGTTAAGACCAATACTTGTCCAAAGTCTTGCTTCTTCTTTAGTAGCAAAAGGAATTCGTGTACCGTCTTCAAACACAACATCTTGAAGATCCCCGAGGGGTGTTCCTTTCGCAGCATCGATAGAACTCTTAAAAACACTCATTCCTATGCTTAATAGGGTGGGGTCTACTTGGTTCAATTTATTTTGAGTTTCCGTAAAGGAAGCCATTGCTGTAGCAATAGCTTGAGGAACATTGTATCCTGCTCTACTGGCTTCAATCATAGCCTGACCAGCAGCAACAAACGGCATTCCTCCTTCTTTTCTATTTTTTTGATCAGTGATCATTTTATCAAGGTCTATTCCAACCATACCTAGAGACCGTTTAAGTAAGTCCATGTCTGCCAACCCACCGACTCCTTTAGTTTTAAGATCTTCTTCAGCCAAGGCTAAAGCAAGAGCAGCTTTTGATTCTTCTTCCCCCTTATCAGGACTATTAAGCATCTCGGCTGCCAATTGAGCAAATGGATTACTAAGCAATCCTCCTTCGTCTAACTGAAGCTCCTCGATTCTAGTTTCAATGTTAGGTGTTTCCATTTGAGTATCAAACCCCTGAAATTCAAACGGGTCTATACCGAAAGCGTCGGGAGTTTCTATAGGAACATTTAAGGCATCGTCTTTCATTCCTAACCCAGCTTGTTGGTTCATTTGTCTTCCTTGGAAAGGAAGCCTGTCTTCTAAAGCGCTAACAATAGGTTGATCTATATCGTAGTTCATCATAGAATCATTAGTGCCTTCTTGAACAGCTAGGAAGTCATTTAATCCAGGCATTAGGCTGTCGCACCACCGCTCTGACCACCAGTCTGACTACCGCCTTGTTGGTTGTTTTTATACATGCCGTAAGCACCTAGCCCAACCCCTGCCCAATCGAGCCATGGATTGCTGCCGTCTGCTCTTTGTGTATAGGCTTGTTGACCTTGTACATTGCCCATGTATGGTAATGCTTGATTACCGATATTAAACGCTTGTCCTAGAGTTTGGTAAGGTAGCGAGTATTGTCCTAAGAAGTTTTGATAGGCGAGGTCGTTGTACCGTTGTTGCTGTTGTTGTTGCATATTACCAACATTCATCATTCGATTAATGTCCTGTCCACCTAGACCGTAAAGGTTAGAACCCATGTTCTGGTACTGCCCACCTAGATTACCCATCATAGTAGCAAGGTTCATGCCTTGTGTGCCTAGGTTTCTACCGTATTGACCGTAAACATCAGCACCAAG
>Ga0098054_1001328_pt1 | contig 12544 bp, 1 predicted proteins | sample 16_taG_FD_75048 | JGI IMG/M metagenome (GOLD analysis project Ga0098054, IMG submission 75048) | Marine viral communities from the Subarctic Pacific Ocean - 16_ETSP_OMZ_AT15313 metaG | ecosystem: Environmental > Aquatic > Marine > Oceanic | place: Pacific Ocean | collected 2015-01-18
ATAAAGTTAATGTTCAAGCAAAATTTGATAGTTTAAAACCTGGGGAAACTATGACCATGAAAACTGCAAATGGAGGAGTGGAGACAATTAGAAAACCTAAATTAGAAGTTGAAGAAGAAGTTATGATTGGTTCGTCCAAGTTGGCTCCATTGGTAACTAAAAAACCATCCAAAGCAGAGGAGGAAAAAGTACTTACTAAAGAAAAAGGAAAAGAATTAGAAACTGAAGTAGAAGTTGAAGAAATAAAAGAAAAAGCTGAAGAAGTTGTTGAAGAACCTAAAGAAGTTGTTAAAGAGGAAGTTGTTAAAGAGGAAGTAGAAGAGAAAGAAAAAGTCACTTTTAGAGTAAATAAAGATATAGATTCGAAGAGAGTTGATAAATTTAAAATACAAGGTAGTTCAGGTGCAAAGAAAGCAAATATTCTTAAATTCAAAGATGGAAAATATAGTCCTATAGAGGCTAAAATTGCTGGAGGTTTAGCTACGGTTACTGGAGTAAGAGCAGTAGGTGAAGATTTGATTGTGGATGTAAATGTTAGTCCAGTAGCTACTATTGCATCTAAAGGTAAACACAAAAGTGGACCTCAAACTATGGGTAAATTTGTTAAAAAAGATGGTGGTTTTAAATTTGAACCTAATAAAGAAGTATATAGTCAATTAACAGGTGATGATAAAAAAGACTTTGATGCATTTGTTGCTGCAGTTGAAGATGATGCTGCTTTTGGAACAGAAGTTGCTGGTTCTGTAGCTGGAACAACAGATTTTGAACCTAAAAAATACGGACAATAATGATAATAGAAGATTCACAAAATTGGTTACCAGAAGGCGCTGAAGTAGTAACTGAAGCAGAAGAAATAACTACTGATACTTGGCTTCCAGAAGGCGCTATACTTGAAAGTACAGAAGACGAAGAAGATATAGTTGAAGAAGATATAGTTGAAGAAGAACCTTTAGAAGAGAAAAAGAAAAAGAATAAAGATAAATTGAAAGAAATTGATACTATTCCATTAGAAGTATCAACTACAGAAACAGATATTGATGAAACAGATATTGATGAAACAGATATTGATGAAGTTGTAACTGAAGAAACAGATCCTCCAAGATATTCTTATAAAGGTAAAGAATATGATGAAGAAGGATTAAAAAAATTAGCTGAAGACTCTAATATTACGGTCGATGAATTATTAAAGAAAAGAGATGATGATAATAATTTATTAGTGACAGAAATTCAAGAAGGATATACAAGCGCAGAATCCGCGTCACTTATAATTAAAGAATCTAAGATTAAAGAAGGCCAAGATGAATATTATTCTAAAGTTGAAAATACTTTAAATGATCTTGAGGAAGAGAAAAAATATAAAACTAAAGAATGGTATGATATTCTAAATAATGTTAAGGAAAATAACCCTGAATCATATAATGAACTAAAAACGATTATTGATAAAAAATTTGAACATGGTGAAGGAAAGGCAAGTAAAAATGATATTTTAGATCTTACTAAATTATTATTAGCAAACAATCAACTCTCAATTTCTCCTCATATAAAATATGAAGACGCTTCTAAGGACTTACAAGGAGATATAAATACAATGATAAGAAATAGAATTGATGCAAGTTCAGAAAATCAATCGTGGATAGCTAATAGTCCAAAAGCTGCAGAATTAATGATGGGGGAATTGGTAGATGGAAAATATGAAAATGTAGTTGGTTATAATATAGGAGAAACAATAGAGAATGTAGGTTTTAATAAAGGATACGAAAGTGGTTATACAACAAACCCCGTAACTGGTTTACCTTTTAAAACTGGTGAAAGAGAATATAAACAACAAAGAAGTGCTCAAAGTTTAGATATTTATATAAAAGATGGGGAATTTGTGAAGGATGATAATGGTAATAATGTTTACGAACTTAATGGAAAAATTAGGAAAGTTAACTTAGGAAGTGCCAGTATGGGAAATTTAGGGGACAAGTTAAAGCAAATAACAACTCGCAGTACATTGGTTGAGGGTGAATCACCAATAGTTGCCGGTGAAGGGCTTTTTGACTTAGAAATTAAACAGTTACAAAAGCAAATTGAAGGATTTAATGCATCAAATAATTTAACATTAGATCAAGAAGAGGCTAAAGCACTTGCAATAAGTAAATTAGAAGTATTACAAAATTCAAGCAGAAAAGCTTCTTTAGCTAATTCTAACATAACCGTTATTGCTTCTACAGCCCAGTTTGTTGATGATGAAGGTTATTATGATGCCAAGCCTACAGATTTTGTTGATAAAAAAGATGATGGTAGTTTTATATACAATAGTTTTGATGTTGCAAAAAGTGTTAATGCTGCTTTAGATAATTTGGAAAAAAATAGTGAAAAAATATTTAATCCAGAAAAAGTGGGGATAGGAGTAACTTCAGCTCAACAATTTGAAAGAAACTTTAATAATTCAACTTGGATAGGTTTTGGATTTAGGGTTAATGGAAATAGAGTTTATTCTGATGTTGCAACCACTGATAAAGGTGTTGTTGATGGTCAAGATCAATTTGAATATTTAGATACTTATCACTTGGATTTAGAAAATATTGGATTTCACAAAGGCGTACCTAGATATGTAGAATTAGATTTTGGTCCCGATGTTGACCACGCAAAAGAAGCTAAAAAATTACAAAAATTTTTAAAAAATAATATTCCAGTAGAAGACGAAGAAGCTACAAATAAAGAATATATATGGAATGCTGAGAGTGATCAAAAATTAGTTAACAACTTAATAGACAACATTAAAGATCAACAAAGAGCAATGGGTGTAATTGATGCTACTTTAACCCAATATGTTTCAGATTATGAAAAACATGGTTTACCATCATTAGAATTATTAAAAACAAAACATGATCGAATTAATATTTTTACTCCTAGATTTGAAAAAGAATTATTAAAAATTCAGGATTTAAAAAATAAACTTGGAATTACATCAGAAGATGCTAAAAGAATCAATGCAATGCCTGAAGGTCCTGAGAGAAATAGAGCTATTGCACGATATAATAAAAATACCGAAAAGTTAAATAATAAAAAAGATAAATTAAATTCTAAAACTCAAGAAATTTTAAAAGATTCGACTACACCATTAGGACTTCTTGGAGAATGGACAACTACTAATGCTCCTAAAGGAGAAGAATCTAGACTAGCTGTATTTACTTTACCTAGTGGAGAAAAATTAAAGATTAGTTTAGATGATTTAAAGGGTTATGGTATAGGAGAAAGTAATTTCTCAGATGAAAATAAGTTTCAAAATAATATAAAAATATTAGGATTAGAAAAAGGTACTATTGATTATACAGAAGATTTATCAGCTGAAGAGGAATGGGCGTTATTACAAAAAAATGGATTTAATGCTGAACAAATATTAGAACTTCAAGGCAAACTTATTGAAAGTCAAGGAGAGAGACTTTTAATAGAATCTGATAAACTAGAGTTTATCAATAAGCTTCAAGTAGACAAAAATATATCTTTAAATAGTAAAATAGCAATGTTAGCTAAAAAAGAAGAATATCAAGCTAATATCAAAAAAAGAGCAACTGGAATTGTATCTGGTACATTAGAGCCACTAACAAAGCAGGAATTAATAGATTATAAAGCAACTGAATTACGAGCTATGACATGGGGTGAATTAGGTAGTTGGACTGCGGCTCAATTTGGTGAAAATGCTACTGGTATGTTTGGCGGAGCTTTAAAAGTGTATTTAAGAGGAATGCAATTGATTGGTATGGCTGGAGGGTTAAGTGATGAAGATTTAAGAAGATACGATACCTCAATAAATCAATTGTCCAATGAGCAAGATCAAGTAAATAGTTTTTTGAAAAGCGATATACACACAGATGTTGATGAGCAATGGTCAAATAGTATCGCAGGGCAAATATCAAGAGCTGTTATAGATATGGTGTTTGATATAGCTATTGGAGGAGGTGCAAGTAGATTTAAAGTTCTTACAAAAAGCGGAAAGCTAGTGAATAAAAGAAAAGCAGCAAAAATGCTTGCCGCAGGTACTAAAGGTAAGAAAGGAATGTTGCAAAAAGTATTTAATATCAATGGACCAATATTTTTCAAGGGATTTAATAATACCGATAGAATGTTTAGTGAAATACCTTCATTTAATCAAACAATATATGCTAAAGATGAAAATGGGGAATTTGAACTTGACGCAAATGGTGAAAAAATAGTTATAAGTGAACCACCAAGTGCTGCTCAAAAATTTGGATATTCTGTATTATTAAATGCAACTATAGGTTATTTAGATAAAATGGGTATTGAATCTCAATTTATAAAAGCAGATGGTAAATTCGTTAATTCCATTGTTACACGAGTTATAAATAAATCCAAAAACAGTACAGATGATATAGCTACAATATTAAGAAAAGATATTCAAGAAATAATTGGTAGAAGAGCTATTACAGTTGGAGGTGGTATGGCGGGTGAAGTTGCTACAGAATTACTTCAAACCTGGACAGAAACAGGTGCTCAAGATTTACTTAACGCAATGAATGGATTTGATGGAGATCTTACTGGTTTTATTAACCCCGATTGGGGATCACCAGAATTTTGGGATCAAGCATGGGATGTTGTAAAAGTATCTGCTGGGGCCAGTGGAGTAATAAGTGGATTTAATGCTACTGTACAAACTGTAACAGATATAAATCAAGCGGTTGATATTCATAAATTAAGAAAACTTAGTAATAGGAATTTTGAATATACATATAGTTTATATAGCTCTGAAGATATGATGAATGCTATTGCTGAAGAACTTGATAAAAAAGCTAAAGATATTGATAACGATTTTACTAGTGATGATGCTAATAGAGAATTAAAAACACATAGAAAGATCGCAGATATAATGAGTAAAATTGATCCAGATTTAAAACCTGGTTTAAAAAGAAAAGCTTTTGAAAAAATGTCTGATATACAAAATATAAAAGAAGAAATATATAAAAAGGACGATCAAGGTAATTTAACTAGTACTTTAAAAATTGATAAAAGTTTAGCTAAGAATAAATTAGATAAAATTACTAAATTAGAAGAAGAACTAGAAAATCTTCATAAAGAAGTTGAAACAGAAGAAGGAGTAATAAAAGACAAATATAAAAAGAAAGAAACTAATTTAAAATATATTGATAATGTTGTAAAAATAGCAAAAAAGGAAGGAGTAGAAGTTATAGTAGTTAAATCTAAAGAAGAAGCAATAAAAGAAGGTGACAAGCATAATATAGACATGGTAGATGGGGATGGTAATCTTGTAAACGCTGGATTTGATGGAGAAAATACAATTATAATCAATGAGAGTATTTCATCTTTAACTGAAGAAGGTAAAGTAGCCGATACGCATGAGTTATTACATAAATTTCTTGCAACAACATTAAATAAAAAGGGTAATGAAAATTTAGTGATAGGATTAAGTGATGCTATAGATACAGAACTAAGTAAACTAGACCCTAAAACAATTGAAGATAGTGAGTTTAAGAAAAGATTAGAATTATATAAAAATGATCCATTAGCAACAACAGCAGAAGAAAAATTAACTTTACTTTCTGATGCTTTACTTACTGGAGATATTAAATTAGAAGAAAATGTTGTAACTAAATTTAAGAATACTACTAGAAGATTATTACAAAGCATAGGTTTAAAAGATATTAAATTAGATAATAGCAAAGACGTAATAAATCTAATAAAAGATTTTCATAAATCAGTTAAGAAATCAAAATTAACTAAAGCACAAAGAGCAGTAATGCAAAAAGGTGTTGAAGGTGGTGTTGAATTAGTTTCTACAGGTGAATCTATTGCAGAAGCTGAAGCTGAAGCTGATACTAAAATTAAAAAAGATGAAGATACTAAAAAAGAGAAAAAATCTAAAACTAAAATATTTGATAAGAAAAAACTAAAAGAACTTGATACGCAAGTTGAGAAAGCAATTAATAGAAAGAAAGAGCAAATTAATAAACAAAAAGACTTAGTATCAACAGGATCTAACAAACCTACATTTAAACAAAAGCAAAGGGAAAACGTAGATAAAATAAAGCAAACTAATAAAGAGATTCAAAATCTTGAAGATATAAAAGTTATTAGAGAGGGTAAAAAGAATACTCAAAGAGCTGAGAATAGATTAACAGAAAATACTAAAGATATTAGAGCTAAAATAGCTAAATCTATAACTAATAATCCTTCGTATTTTGCAGGTATAGCACCAGAAGCTGTTACACAAGGCATGGGTATAAGTAAATATGCTGATGCTAAAAAAACTTATCAAGAGAGTTTAGAGAATAACTTAGCAGTGATGATCAAGAATGAGTGGGATCCTACTATTGAACCTGATCTAGAAAAGTTTGTGCGAAATAGAGGTTTTGTTAGAGCTAAAAGTTTAGCTACAGAATTAGGTGTTGTAGATACTCGTAAAGTTAAAGGTGGTGTTGGTATAACTAAAGATATAAGTACTGCTATAGGTTTAAGTACTGATGAAGACATCGAAGCAGATATAGATAAAGTAGAAAAAGAAAAAGCTTATTTAGTAAAAGATAAACTACCTGGAGCTAAGGCAGTATATGACAAAATGAAAGGTCTTACTAAAGATGTTGATGTTGACAGTAAAACTTATAAACAAACGCCTAAGGTTGCATTAGATGCAACAGTAGGGATGTTTATGACAGATCCTGACGCTGTATATCAAGGTGGAAAAGTTAAAGGTCAGAATATAAAAGAATCTATTGTAAATAAAATAAAAAATAATGCTAATTTAAATAAGCAAGATATTGCAGCTTTAAAACCTTACTTAGAAGAAGAGATAACTGTTGATGGTGAAACATCGTTAGTGGCAGATATTTTACAAGAATCTTTACCTGACGGAACAACTCCTTCTGGTACAGCTACAGGGGTTCAAAATGTTTTATTAAAAAGCCCTTTATATAAAAAAGGAGAAAGAGTTAAGACTAAGAAAACTGGTAGTAAAGCTGGTCTTCCTGTACAAGTTAAACAAAAAATGCCTACAGAAAAATTCATTGAGTTATTTAATAATGGTGAGTTAATGAAAGCATTAATAGTACAAACTGATAGAATACTAACTAATCAAGCGGCTAGAGAGACAAAAAAGAAACCCGCAGCTAAAATAGGTGAAGGTAGATCAGAAACTATGTATAGTAAATCTGACATATTAACTACTTTTGATAAGAAGATACTTAATGTCTTGGCTCAACAAAGAGATATTAATGCTGCTATTAAAAAAATAGGTATAGATGGTAAGGTTACAATTAATAAAAGTAATAGAAAAGCTAAGCAAGCAGAAGTGCTTAAAGCTATTAAAGATTATGGATTAACTCCTAATGTTTTAACTACAGCCATGATGGCATCAGGTGGCGCTGTAAGAGTTGGACGTATGGAAGTAGATCCAAAGACTAAAGAAGCTGTTAAAGTTTATTATTACAAATTAACTAATGGTGATTGGATTAAAGCGAGGAAAAGTGAAAAATCAGGATTATTTAATTTACAACCTGAAGCTCCTAAAGGTTTAGCATTAGAAACCAACGGTAGTAAATTGTATTTTGGTAAATCTGATCCAGCATATGTAGAAGCTTTAAAAGCTGCTGAAAAGAATTTAAAAGACGGTAAAAAAGAAAATGAATTTAAAAGAATACATGTACCAAAAGACAATGCACCCATTGATGAAGAATTTATTATTAAAAATAAACCTCAATCTGATATTAATATGGGAATATTGGAGGATGTTGTTTCTCAATTAGCTGATGCGGTTAATCCTAAGTCTGGCAAAGGAATGCCTATTGAAACTGCTGCTTTATTTATATTGCAAGGATATCAAGCTAGCAGCGGTCTTATAAAAGCTGCAGCTCCATTTAAATATGTTTCTAGAAACTTTGAGTGGTCCACTGATCCAAGAGCAAAAAAAGATGATACGGAAGAAAGTAATAGTAAAAATAAATATAGAGAAGAACATAATCCACCGGCCTCTGTAATAGGAGCTTCATTAATTTGGGCAATAGCTAATAATAAAGTTGGAGCTATAATGCCTGATATTAAAAAGAATTTCACACAAACTCAATTATCTAAGTCAGATGATACTAAAATAGATATAGCAGGATTAGCTAGCACTTTACCAGAAGGTGCTAGTATAATAAATAACCCTGTTTTAAGGGATATTGAAGCAGGTTTAAATTTAAATAATATTATAAATCCTTTAACTGGAAAAACTAAAGCAGAAGAAAATGGAGTAGGGGTAGATCCTAAATATTATAATGATCCAGATGTTGTTGCATTACAAAACGAAATACTTAAGCAAAAACTCAATGGAGAACCAGTAAATGTACAGAAGAAACTTAAAGCTTACTTACCTTTAGCACCTAAGAAAAATAAAGCTAGAGTTAAAATGACCAATGAGATAAGTGGTAGTAAAGTTAAAAATGGTAGTAAATATTCTAAAAATAATTCTAATGAAGTGATTAGAGAATTAGGTATATTAGATAAAGCTTTAAAAATTGCTAGAGATCCTAATGCTCCTGTTAAAAAAATTAGAGTATTTGATTTTGATGATACTGTAGCTGAGACTAAAAGTAAGGTTATATATAGTAAACCTAATAAAACTGGTAAACCATCGTCAAATTTAAAAGCGGTTGTAATGGCAGGTGGACCTGGAAGTGGTAAAAGTAGTGTTATAAAGAAATTAGGATTACAAAATCAAGGGTATAAAGTAGTTAATCAAGATATATCTTTAGAATGGGCAAAAGAATTAGTTGGATTAGATCCTAAAGAAGCAGGATACGATGCTGTTCAACGTTCTGTTAGAGGTGAATTAGGAGCACTGGCTATAAAAATTGCAGATAAAAAATTAAATCAATATACTTCAAAAGGAAAAGGTGTTATATTGGATGGGACAGGAGCATCTATTAAAGCTACTGAAGCTAAGGTTAAAGCTTTAAAAGATAAAGGTTATGAAGTTTCTATGATATATGTAGAAACATCGAAAGAAACAGCTTTAGAGAGAAATAGAAATAGAAAAGAAAGATCATTAAAAGATAAAATTGTAGAAACTACTTGGAATTCTGTTAACGCTAACAAGCAAGATTACAAAAATAAATTTGGAGAATCATTTTTTGAAGTAAACGCTAATGAATCAGTTAAAAAACTACCTATTGATGTTATCAATAATATTGATTTAAAGCTAAATGAAACAATAAGAGGTAAAATAAGTCCTGCAGAATTTGCTAAAAAAGGTACAGAGATGGAAGCTGAAGGAGTTAAATGGGATTTCTCTGAGTTTAATAAAGTTGTAGATGGTAAAAAAGGACCATTGTTAGAGGTTGCTAAAAAAATTCAAGCAGCTAGAGGAACTGAAGATGTATTTATTTTAACTGCTAGAGCTCAAGAAGCTGCTGGACCTATAAAACAATTCTTAGAAAGTGTAGGATTAAATATACCTATAAATAATGTAACTGGATTAGGTGATAGTTCTCCACTTGCTAAATCTGGGTGGATAGTAGATAAAGCAGCTGAAGGTTATAATGATTTCTATTTTGCAGATGATCATACTGCTAATGTCAATGCTGTTAAAAAAGTTTTAGATGTTATCGATGTTAAATCTAAGGTTCAGCAAGCTAAAGCTAAATTTAGTAAAACCGCTAGTAATATTTTTAATGATATAATAGAAAATAAAACTGGTATAGAATCACAAAAAGTATTTTCTGATGCTAAAGCTAAAGTTAGAGGAAAAGGGAAAGGTAAATTTAGATTCTTTATTCCGCCATCTGCTGAAGATTTTGAAGGTTTATTATATAAAACATTAAGTAAAGGTAAGTTAGGTAATGATCAAAAAGCATGGTACAAAGAAGTGTTATTTGATCCATTTGCTAGAGGTATGAATGATATGGCTACAGATGAGAAAAATCTGATATCAGATTTTAAAGCTCTTAAAAAAGCATTAAAAAAAAGTGGTATACCTAAGAATTTAAATAAAAAAGCAGTTGATAAATTCACTTATTCTGATGTAGCTAGAATATTAGCATGGGATAAACAAGGTGTAGAAATAGATGGATTAAGCAAAACTGATTTAGCTAAAATAAAAAAGTTTGCAGAAAAAAATCCAGGTATAGATGTATTTGCTCAACAACTAATTGATATAAACAAAGGAAGTGGTTATAAATATCCTGGTGCAGATTGGTTAGTGGGAACAGTGGCGACTGATTTAAGAGATGGTCTAAATACTACTAAACGAGAAGATTATTTACAAGAATGGCAAGCTAATGTTGATTTAATTTTTACCAATGAAAACCTTAATAAGTTAGAGGCTGCATATGGTTCAAAATATAGAGAAGCTATTGAAAACTCTTTATTTAGAATGAAAACCGGTAGAAATAGAACTGGTAAAGGTAATAGAATAGAAAACCAATTAATGGATTATTTAAATAATTCTGTTGGTGCTGTTATGTTTTTAAATATGAGGTCTGCAGCACTACAAACTCTATCTGCTGTTAACTTTGCCAATTGGAGTTTTAATAACCCAATGAAAATGGCTAAAGCTTTTGCTAATCAACCTCAGTATTGGAAAGATTTCATGAAATTAATGAATTCTGATTTCTTAGTAACAAGAAGAAGTGGCTTGAAGATCAATGTAAGTGAATCAGAAATTGCTAATGCAGCGGCTACAGGTTCTAATAAAGTTAAGGGAGTTTTAAATTCTCTTTTAAAGAAAGGTTTTTTACCAACACAAATAGCTGATAGTTTTGCTATAGCTACTGGTGGTGCTACTTTTTATAGAAATAGAATTAATGATTTAATGAAAAATGAAGGTATGTCAGAGGTAGATGCTGAAGCTCAAGCATATCAAGAATTTAGAGAGATATCAGAAACATCACAACAATCTTCTAGACCAGATAAAATTAGTCAACAACAATCTAGTGGAATTGGTAGAGTTATATTAGCGTTTGCTAATACTCCTAGTCAATATGCTAGAATAATTAAAAAATCTACATTAGATTTAGTTAATGGTAGAGGAGATTGGAGACATAATATGTCTAAAATTTTGTATTATGGATTTGCTCAGAATTTAATATTTAATGCTCTACAACAAGCTATATTTGCTTGGGGATGGGATGATGAAGAAGAAGAAGAAGAGAAAAATTATGATAAAGAATTTAGAGTTGCTAATGGAATGATGGACAGTATATTAAGAGGTTTAGGCTGGGGTGGAGCTTTAGTATCTGCACTTAAGAATGTAGGTATTGATGCTTATGATAAATTAACTGAAGAAGATCCAAGTTTCAAAGGTATGGAATTAGATGAGTCAGGTTTACCAATATTAGATTTCTCCCCTCCTGTGGACGTTAAAGTGAGTAAATTAATGAGAGGAGGTTCTAATTGGGAATATAATAGTTGGAAACCAGAAGCTAAAAATCCTTTTGATATAAACAATCCTGCTTATAAATCTATTGCTTTAGTGGTTGCGGCTACTACTAATGTTCCTTTAGATAGGTTATATCAAAAATATGAAAATTTAAAAGCTGCTTTTGCACAAGATCAAGAAAATTGGAAACGAGTGGCTTTACTTTTTGGTTATCCTGAATGGCAATTAGAATCTTCTAAGCAAAGAGCTAAAAGAAAAGAAGAGGAAAAAGAACGAAAAAGGAATTTAAAAGCTGAAGATAAAGTTAGCATATATAACAAAGAAGAACAAGTTGATATTCTTAAACAATATGGATTATCTCAAGAAGAAATAGATGCTTTAAAAAACGAACCACAAAGAGTAGAAGCTATTGAAAGATTAAGAAAGAAAAAGAAAGTAAAGCATGTTCCTAGTGAGGAAGTTAAAAAGGTAATAAAGAAAAAGAAAGAAGAAGTTGAGGAAAAGAAAGAAGAAACTAAAAGTCCAAATTTTAAAACTACTACAAGTTTTAATAAAAGTAAAAATAAAGAACAAGATGTTAAAGTTAGAATAGTAGCAGAAGATAGATCTACTCAACAAACAAGATTATATAAATTAAAAAAGCAAAGTCAAATTGATACTTTAATAAGTTTAGGAGTGCCTAAAACAGAAATACCAAATTATGAAGGAGGAAGAGTTGCTTTAATAGAAAGACTATATAAAGAGAAAAAAGAAAAAGAAAAAAAAGAAAAAGAAACAGTAGAAAATAAATAATTAATAACAAACAAAAACAAAGAAGATGCAAGGAATAAAAAAAGACATGCAACAAGACATGCGACTAGCAAAATTAGAAGCTGCTGGCGGCAGCGGCAGTATTGAAGTACAAGAAGGTGGCGTTCCAGTAGTGGTCTCATGCGACACACTAAATTTTGATGGTGCTGGCGTGAGTGTTACAGATGGAGGAGGAGGACTCTCAAAAATAAGTATACCAGGTGGTGGTGGTGGAGGAGGTGAAGCATTTTCACCGTTCAATGTAGCAGCCTCCACAGTAAACCTAGATATAAGTTCTTTTCAGGATATAATATATTTAACTATAGCTGAAGCTGATATGACGTGCGAAAAGATTACATTTTGGGGAGCAAATGTTGGTGA
>Ga0098054_1001333_pt1 | contig 12514 bp, 20 predicted proteins | sample 16_taG_FD_75048 | JGI IMG/M metagenome (GOLD analysis project Ga0098054, IMG submission 75048) | Marine viral communities from the Subarctic Pacific Ocean - 16_ETSP_OMZ_AT15313 metaG | ecosystem: Environmental > Aquatic > Marine > Oceanic | place: Pacific Ocean | collected 2015-01-18
AGGTCCGCCGCTCCTTCACTCTCTTGTCCTACGCCGTCGATTTCCTCGCCATCGAGGGACGCGGCTGGGCCTAATCCCGGCGACTGGCGAAGACCAGGGTGCGGGACTCAGCTCGTCTGAGTTCGCCTCTCAGCTCCTCTCCAGCTCGCCTCTGAGCTCAATCCTGAGCTCGCCTGAGCTCTCTTCTGAGCTGCTCAGACCTGACCTCTTACTAGAACTCAACCTCTCACAATTCAACCGTTTACAATTCAACCGTTCAGGAGAACCAACTATGTCTAATTCAACCATTCAGTCCGTAGACCACACTAGCCACCAGGCCCAGACCCCTCCCTACATCGTCAAGAAGTTCAAGGAGTGGGAGGGCATGGACGGCATGGGTTGCCGCGGCGAGATCCACCATCCGACCAAGGGCAAGGTCGCTAACTTCTTCGATGAAGGATGCGGCGGCGAGATGATGGTCGAGCCCGTCTGGGCGAGGGGACAGCGGGGTCAGGACGGACTCAAGGCATTCAAGGAGTGGGCGAACGCTCACCCTGCCTTGGCTCTGGTCTTCAAGGAGTGGGGCTTCACTCCCGCGGGTGACGATCACACCGACACCCTGATCGAGGTGCTGATCGCTGAGTTCCGCATCGCGAAGGAGGTCAAGAAGGGTTACCTGTGCTACCAAGATGACAAGAACCCGATGGCATTCATGGGCGCGAAGCAGGGCCGGAAGAAGGTGAAGTACACCGTCCTCGCCGCCCTCTGGGTCCGCAAGGAACTCCCCGGCTGCGTCATCCGCAACGAGGCGACTCCCTCATGGATCGAGGGCGCGCCTGAGGTCAAGTAGACTTCTATCTCCCCGCTGATGAGCCCAGATGGCGTCTGGGCGAAACTCCCCACAGGGGGAGTCCGGGGAAGCCAGCGAGGCTTCCGACTCTCACAGTCTCTCACAGGAGAACTAGACATGAAGACCACTCAAGCGTTGGAGATCGTCAAGGTCGCCTTCATCAAGCAGGGCCTGAAGCCCCGCGTTGTGACGCACATTAACAAGTCGATGACCGTCGATTGCCCCGGCTCCGGCGTCGAGGTCCACATCCAGCGCGGAGGTGTCCGCGTGTATCACATGATCCGAAAGGCGATCGCCCCTGCTGACGCGATCCTTGAAGAGTTGAGATCAAGCGAGGTTAGGATCTTGAAGCCCAAAGAGCGCCTTGAAACTCGACCGCACCTCGGTTGGGGTGACGCATAGTGAGTTGACCAGAATTCGACCGCTCGTATTGTCTCCCGCCTGTGAGAGGGCGGTTTAGAGCGGTCGACGGGGTCTGTGAGTCGACCACAGTCCCCACAAGGGGCGTTCCCATCTGTGAGAGGATGGGGACGCCCCGCTTTCGTTTGGTTGAGATACGACCGTTTCAACCGTAGGTTCGATGCATGGTAAAAACAAAGAAGTCCTCAATGAGGAACACACCAGCGAACAAGGTTCGCCGCATCAGGAGAGACATTGAACGCTGCACCGCGGCGATGCTGGGACTTGAGATGAAGATCGAGATCTTGAACAAGGATGCCCAGTCGCATGACGAAGACAATTCTGAAGTCCCCGAGCTTCAGAAGCGTGTCGACTCCCTGAGGCGCCACATCAAGGGGCTCGAAGAAGTCAAATCCGCTTGGAAGAGCGGCGGTTCGAGATCTAACAGGTAGTGCCCAGGCTGCCTGGTCTTGACGGCATGATGTTGCCGCAGCTCTTCCTGAACTTTCGGGGGGATTTGATTGTGCAATTTAAGCAAGGCCAAGTGGAGCTCATGGTCGGTCGACCAGACACTCAGCTCCTCGACGCTGCCAAGCTCGCGGCCTTCTTCAGCGTAGTCAGATGCGACCGCTTGTGGACAGGCGAGTTGATGATGAGCTCCTCGATCTATGTCGCTCGACAGGAGTTCCTTTGGAAGCGATGCGCTCTGGAGGTCATTCGAGACGCATACGACGATGGAGCTCGAATGTCTGGCGAAGCTAATTGGCCCGACGAGGGCTTCGACTTTGGCGCGGGGGTCGTTTTTTGGGAATGATCCCGGACTGGTCTTCGTCCACTTCGACGGTTCCCCAGCGGTAGCCACACTCCTCACACCGTCGACGCCGGCGCACTGCTTCTAGACCATCGGACCAATGGGTCGACCTGACGGAGGTCTTTGAGGAGTTGCAGCTAGGGCATTTCATACGAAGAACACCCTCCGCTGACTGTAAACCCGCGACAGCGAGAGGAACCAAGCATCTGCGTAGTCAGGCGAGGCGCCATACCTCTGCCTGAGCTTCTCTTTGGGCTCCATGAGCAGGAACCCACGCTCGTTGTACTGAAAGTTCGTCCACTGGAGCTGTCTCCAGAGGTTGTCCTTGAAGCGTTCAGGGACCGCGGCGATCCCGTTGATGAGGGCCATGCGCCCGACCCAGTGGAGCTCGGCCTTTCTGTTCGCTGCCTTAAAGTCTCTCCCGAGGAGTTCTCCCCAGTCGCCTTGCGGCCCAGCTCCGAAGTCGACCGCGTCGACAGGCATCTCAGCTTCTGCCATACGGTCAACTACGCCGGCGCCAAGACCTGAAGCGTCGACATGAACATTCTGTCCTTCAATGCCCTCTTCTTGTGCGAGTCCGAGAACCCGGCGCGTAGTCTCCATGAGATCTGATCCGGTCCACGCTTCGGTCCTAGTAACGATGCCATCGGTAGTGACTACGCAGACGGTCTGATCGCTTCCTGATCGAGCGACATCGACCCCCATATGCTTGCCTAGGTCTTGGTCTGGCACAGTGTCACAGGACTGCTCGAGGAGCCAGAGGGGACAGAGTTGATAGTCGCCCCCTGTGGGCGGGAACTTGCCAAGTACGCGGACATACCATTGTGGCGAGTCCTCGCCATAGTGGATGCGCTGCTCTTCGATCCAGTCGCGAGAGATGATTGATTCAGGCACATCGTGAGCTGCAATCTCGAACCGAGCCCAGTTGCCGCGCTGATGAGAGTCGAAGAAGCTTCCTTCGGCCCTGTTTCCGTTGCCAATGAGGAGCACATAGCAGTTGGGCGAGGTCAGGTAGCCCCGCATAGCATCAAAGATGTGGTCCGCGACACCAGATGCCTCGTCGACGATGACGAGAAGGCCCCCCTCTCCACCAGGCTCAGAGCCCTTCGCGTGGAATCCTTGAAACCTCTCCTCCTTGTCGGTTGACAGGCCCATCGCATACCAATTGGGAGAGATATCAAGGCGAGTCTGCATGAGCTCTCCGGGCAACTTCATGTTGGACTCAGCAAACGCGGCCCTGACTTCTCGCCATAGAAGACCAACCTGATGCCAAGTGGGAGCAGTGGTCAAGACAATCGCGCCCTTGCGAGTGTTCATAAACCACAGGAGGATCCTCGCTGCCCATGTTGTCTTGCCAGCTCCGTTGCATGAGACCACAGAGACTCTCTGATTCTCTACGAGAGCTTTTCCGATCGCCTCTTGTTTCGACCAAGGGTCGAAGTTCAGCACTTCGCGAGCAAATCCACCCGGATCGTCGACGAACTGGGGGTATCCCGCGTCATCCTGGTTCTCCAGTATCGAGTCCAACCGCTGCCTTACCTGCGCCCATGATCTCTTGGTCAATCCGTCTAATAATTCTTCCTGCTGCGTCACGCGGGGCCTCTTCCATAATGAAGTCTGTGAGTCTTGCCAGCACAGCGATCATGTCGCGCGCATTCATGGCAACTGCTGCATCGAGCTTGATGCCCCATGCTTTTTCTTTTCGTCTAGCGAGCCTCTCTGCTGCCTTGGCAAGGTTTTCAAGAGCATCGCTCTCATTGGCCCCAGCCCTAAGCAACTCTTCAAGCGCATCTAGGTAGTGCTCTCTCTTTTCAGGCTCTGGTTCAGCCCTAGCTTGAATGAGGAGCTCGAGAGCGTTTTGTCTGAGCTCAGGGGTGTCAGAGTCGACAAAGTGCTCTGCGGCCTTCTGCATAACCAAATCAAGCACCGCGAGGGTGTCCTTGAGGTCGAGCAGTGTGGGGTCATTCTTGGCCTCTTCGTAAGCTTCCTGAAGTCTGCCAAGAGCCATGCTCCTGCGACCGCTTGTCGGAGGTCTGCCGGCGTGTCCCCCGTGCATCCGGCAGACGGTGCGCCCTGTGACCTTGGGATTGCCGCATCTCTTGCCTTGACGGTTCCGCGCTCTGCAGCGGTTAGGTTCTCCATCGTCTTCAAAGGTGCAGATGCTCCGGTTCCTCCGCGCGTCATGCCGAGACTTTTTCCCCTTCGGTCTTTCGCTCACCCTTTGCGCCCCTCTCTCGCCTTGCGAGCTGCTTCCCTGATCTGCGGACGAGCGAGCATGATCATGTATCCGAAGACCATGACCACTCCGATGAGGACACCGAACGCACACCCGAGACTAAAACTTCCCCAATCCATGCTTACTCCTTTGTTTGAGTTCTTCTTCCGTACTCTGCAATGAGGGCAGCATCTGCCATCCCCCAGTCCTTCTTAAACTTGATCGGTATCGGCGGGAAGAGGTTCTTTGCGACCGCTACCGCGCTGACCTTGATCTGATCTCTGCCGCTGCGAGGGTGTCCAGCGAGCATTGCCCCCTGCCATCTCTGTGGCGTGACAAACTCGAACGGAACTCCGAGCCCCGTCAGGAGCCCCTGCCACATCCCGTAGCCAATGCCAAAGCGGAATATGCCGACTCGCCCGTCACCTGGTGCTGTGGTCTGCTTCTCAATCCAGCAGGAGATCTTCTCTTCTGTGTTGGTCATCACATCTAGGAAGATGTTCGACATCTGGCGAAGGTCGTATTCCTTGCGCGCGTTTCCGGCCTCGATGATCGGCACTCTGAGAGCGTGTATAAACTGCCCCTCGTTTCCGAGGATCGCGATAGCCCCGGTGATGCCGGGGTCGATGCCTACATAGATTGTCATTTGATCACCCTGTTCATAATGGACTGCTCCTCGAGCTTCACGAATGAAGAGACCTCTTCTAGTGTTCTCGCGTTGAGCGCGAGCTGATGGTTCATGTCGACATCAAGCTTGTAAATGTCCCAACCCCAGTCCGAGTTGTGTGACCTCTGGAGGTTGAACCCGACTGCGCTGAGACGATTGCGTAGGTTGATTGCCCTCTTTGAGAGGCCAATGTCAGGTAGCTTCAGACCTGTCCGCTTTAGCTTGATGAGTTCTCGCCTGTTCATTATTCCTCCATGAGTGCTTGCCAGATGCGTGACATCGCGATCCCCCATTCAGGCCCATGGTGTGAGATGCGATGCGACTCTGATCCCCAACTTAGGCAGTGAGCCCATTCATGGATCAGAGCGAACAGAGCGGCGTCCTGTGAAAGACTCTTTGCAAGCCTGATGCGAAAGTGAGGCCCACGCTTGCTCTCTTTGACAAGCTCACAGTCGCCATGTGACTCGGAGAGTTGCACGGTGCGAACTTGCACAGGCCAGGTAGGGGGAACGAGGATGCGAAGCTTGCGCGCAAGCTCTCTAGGGGAAGATTGCTCTTCAGAGCTTCGCTTTAGGAAAGGAGCCATGCCGCTAACAGTCCAATCGGTACAAGAATCGGTAACAAGGACAGGCATCCTCGACGATATGCAGCTCTGTTCACTCCCCTGATTGCTTGACGAATCTCTTTGTTGTTCATGCTGTTCCCCAACTTACGGAAGATGGACTCCATCTTGAACAAAGCACTAGCTTTTCCCTAGCTCGCGTCATGCCCACATAGAAGGTTCTGATGACCCCGTCTCTGCTTGCCGCGTTCGATGCTTCTCGCGCCCCGGACGGACTAAGGTCAGGGAACAAGTAGCAACTATCGCACTCGCCCCCTTTTGTGCTGTGGATCGTGCCTACGACCAGGCGAGGCTCCTCAAGTAGCGCAGCAGAACCATGCTGCTCTGCAATCGCGAACGAATAGGACATCAACTTCTTCTTGGACGGGAGCATATTGCTCTTTAGCCACTCGATGGGATTGCGATCGATTAAATGCTGCCTGAGCTCTCTCCAAGAGGACTCCCTAAATACATCAAGAGCATCTGCTGGTGACATCACCTCGTAGCGAGCGCGAGTGCCGTCCTTTTGTCGTATCAGCTTCTTAGCCTTAGGGTTCATGCAGTCGCTGGACTTCAAAAGGTCCATCCACTTTCTCATTTCACCCCATGTCCAGAGCCTCGCTTGATGCTTGTGGATGCTTGGGTCAATCTTCATAAAAGCGTTAAGCCTCTCGAATCCACCCCGCAGAGGATTCCACGCTCCGTTGTGCAGACGGTAGGGGTTATGGAACAGAATCCCGTCTTCCCTGAGCTTTGCGATCGCTTTAGACAGCGAAAATCCGCAACTCGCCAGAAGCATCACGGTCTTGCCGTTCTCTAGGTCAGCGTAAACTTGGTCAAGGACCGGCTCGACCGCGCGCGAAGAGCCCCTGTGACTAAGTATCACCTCACCTTCAAAGTCTCTCGGCTCATATTCGACCGCGTACCTGTAACTAGCCTTCTCGATCCACTTGGAGGCTACGCGGTGAATAGCTCGAGGAACCCTGTACGACTGCTTCAGGTGATAGTTGTTCTGCGGCGGTATGTCCTCACCCAAGAATGCCTCAGGAGAAGCACCTCGCCATGAGTAGATGGACTGATCTCCGTCGCCGGCAAGGATCGCGAACTCGGCCTCTTTGGCCCAACTGCGAACGAGCGCGAGCTCCAGAGTAGAGGAGTCCTGCGCTTCGTCGACAACGAAGACCTGTGGATCTCCGGGGGCAGCACCAGAGTCCAGTGCTTGCTCGATCAAACCCGTAAAGTCGACATACCCCGTGTCTTGTAGCCAGTCTTCCCACTTCGTCTGGAAAGAAAGCACATCAGGTCTCCACCGATCGCGAGGAGTCATCCTGTGGCGGTATACCTGAGCAATAGAAGCGAGTTCGTCTGCCTTTCGTCCACGATCTCCTCGCTGCCCAAGGTCATCGAGCGATGTAGATGCCCCCTGAAGGGCAAAAGCTGGCTGATGTTCGTTCCACTCTTCCAGCCTGGTCTCCGCAATGTCAGGACTCCCGAGAGAGCGATAGGCAATCGCGTGGAGTGTGCCGACATTCTGGTCCGGCAGCTTGAGGTCTCTTGAAGCAATCTCAGCCGCTGCAGTCTTAGTCAGCGAGCAAACGACCACATCGTCTTCGCCAAACTTCTCAACAGCTCTTGGGATCCATTTGTTCGCTAGAGCGTGACTCTTGCCACACCCCGGAGGTCCATGTAGTCGGTACTCCGTCACTCAGAGAACCCAAAGCACGATCGAGTAGACCAAAAACATCACTATCCAGCACCCACACCCGTACACACAGGTCGACGGGTAAATCTCAGATGGATCCTCATGTATCTGGATCGGTTTTTCGTATCTGTTCCTCATCACATCCGGTCCTGTGCATATCCGCGGTTGAGCTCGTCTGTAAACTCGGCCTCTGTCTGATGATCCCGCGCCTGAGAGCCCTCGTACTTCGGAAGGCTCCAGACATTGACGGTCGACCGCTTGCCGGTCTCTGAGTCTGTGTAGGCAACGACTGCAGGTTCCACATTTGCAGACCGAAGCATGGTCGCGACCTGAACTCGGCTCAGACGCTCATCGCGCTCAAGGTAGAGCCATCGTCTGAAAGAGGCCAAGAAGAACACCGCAGTGTCCTGATAGAGGAAGGGCTCCTTCAAGATGATCGCATCGCTGCGGTCAATCGAAGGCTTGTGGACCCCCAGATACTCGTTCGTCCACTCCTTGACTACGCCTTCCTCACTAGAGTCAGCTCCAAGATGCTGGTCTTCTACGCTCTGCAGAATCGCTTGCGCGAGAGGATCCCATCGGTTCGCCTTGAAGCGCGGGATCAGCTTGCCACTGACCGCTGCGATCGAGGATCGAAAGAGAGCTGGGTTCAAAATCGCGTTAACGCTGCCCAAGTTGATTGAGCCCTCTGGAAGGATCAGTCGGTACTGAGGAGGGTTAGAGACGAAGCGGATGATCTTAGTGATCTCAAAACCGAGCACTGCGCTCAGATCCCCCATGATCGCGTCACGCTCGTTCTCTGGATTCGAGTGCCCACGGTCGATTGCCTCGACCCTGTCCTCGATGCGCTCATGCGCTTGCTCAGAGTCGTTGCGCTCGCGCGCCTTCAGGACCAAGTAAGCGTAGTAGTCAGGCCGGTCGAGCTTGAGTTGCTGACCCCCTTCACGCCTGTGGGCTATGCACAGGGTCGCAATCTCCTCGTCCTTCCAGTTGGCGAACGCTGCCATCGAGGCTAGGCTCATGTCGTATTCACTCTGGGAGGGGAACTCTTTGTCGCGCTCCCTGCGCCAGGTAGACGCGAACTGTGGCTGAAGGTTCAACATCCCCATCAGCTTCGCGCTGTGAGGCGCCGCGTCTGGGGTAAGGAAAGGTTCAATGCGCTGAACCATCTCCTCGACATCGCTTCTCGCGTAACGCTTTGAGCGTGTCGCGCTTTGCGCCGGCCCGGAAGGCTCAACGACCCACTCCTCAAAATCACAGGGATTGTGAAGAGGAGCTGAGTCGTAGTCTGTCAGTGTTTTGACGAGTCGAGCGTACTTTCGGTTGATGCTTCCCGCAGGACGAAGCACTCTAGCCAAGTCATGCGTGGCGTCGACAGTGAAGCCGAGGTGCTTTGCCCGAGCAATGATGTAGTCCTGCCATCCTCTGATCAGCTTGGCAGCAGACTCCACCTCTGAAGCGTTTGTGAGCTCCAGAGCTTCCTCGAACTTCCAGTAGAGATGCCAACCTCCACCTGTCTCGATAGTCCAAGACGGTTGGATAGGGAGCGTCTGAAGAATCGCCTTCGCGTCTTCTTCGTTCTCAGGCAAGCCTTTCTTCTCATGGCCCGATCCAGCGATGTCTAGATCAAGCCAGATCCCCGGCACATAGCTGACGGTGTGACTGTACCCACGGGTAAACGCGAGGCCGCTCTTGTCTCTGGGGTCGCCCCCTCCAGTCTTCTTTGCTCGCTCTTCCAGAGCAGCGTCCGAGTTCTGCAGACAGACTCCGTAGTAGCAGTCTGACTTGGCCGCGATCACCTCTGCTTTGGATGCCGCTTCGTCTAGGTCATTTGTCCATGTAGACCTCTTGCTCGCACCGTCCCAAAGGACAAGCGAGCCCCCTACCCCGACCGCATCCTCGAACATTGCCCCAAAGAAGGCTCTGATCGATTCGCGATCGGGGCGTACACCATTCGGCCCCTGCACTGCGCTCAGGAGTCAGGGAACTCAGACGGATTCGCAGTAATGCGAGCGCGGAACTGCTTTGCAAGATCGCTCATCCTAGATGCGCCATCTTCGGGAAGATCCTCTACATAAGCGAGGTTCAGCGTGGAGAACTTGATTCCAGCCTTGTTCATCGTGCTGTCCAGCGTGAGCTTTGAGACCACACCTTCGACAGACTTCCCAGCGTCGATCAGCATCATCGAGTACTTGCTCAATGACTTCAGGCTAGTCGCGGGGACGATGAGCAGGGCCGGAATGCGGCTGTTCTCTAAGAACAAGAAGAGCTTCGCGCTGTCCTTGCAGTCTTTGCCGTCGCCCTTGCCGCGAGCTGAACCAAACTGGTTCCAATGGCAGGACTTGCAGTCATGCTTGCCTTCGACCGCGTCCGCATCAAGCGAGTTCACGCCCCATCCGGTCATGCCGTCATGCGATGAGCATGAGGGGTTCTTCTCGTCTCCTCCATCCTCCATCGCGCTCTTCCACCAAGCTTTCTCGCCGCCCTTCATAATGAGGATAACGGCATTGAGCTCCTTGAACATCTCTTCGCCAGACAGGGTCTCGACAGACCATGCGCTGCCTCCACCAAGGGGCATCCTGAGACGCTTGAGATCAAACTGAGACACGCCCAGGTCAAGCGTCGACATCATAAGGTCGGTCGCTTGGGGTTCTGTGACGATCGGGAAAGACCCGGAGGTCACGGTTGCTACTTCATTTTTAGGGGCCATGAGTCCTAACTCCTTGAGTTGTTAATGGCGGCGATTGTCTTGGAGGAAGACGATTCTTCCGACACCGCGGTCCTCCGTCCGCGGATCGAGGGAACCTCTGAGATCTCAATGACATCTCTCAAGGTTGGCTGAAGAGTCCTGCCATCAGCAATGCGCTCACGCACATAGGCAGACAGGCTGTTTGTGTTGTAGGTCTCGGAGACATAGTCCTTCAGGCCGCAACGCTTGAGCACCTTAGTGACAGCGTCCTTGTCTCCGTCTTTGGCCTTCGCCCAGACCTGATTGTGGATGTAGATCGTGATCTTTTCTCCGTCGACCGTGATCGGCAGCGAGGAGAGTTGCTCCATCTGCATCTCCTCTAGCAATGGCATCTCGATCTTCGCGATCTCGTCCATCACCTCTCTCCTTTCCTGCTCTAGCTCGCGCTTCCGCTTGATTAGCCGAGCCATGCTCCGGGCTCTGTCCATGTCCATTAGACGGTCTCCTTTTTTTGTGAGTTGTTAAGGTCTGCGAGTACGCCTTCGATGACATTCTCGCGCTTACGAAGAGCGTGATAGACCGCAAGGTCGACCGTGTCCTTCGCAAGGAAGTGGTAGTACAAGACTGTGCGGTCCTGACCTGGTCTGTGGTTTCGAGCGAGAGCTTGTAGATAGTCGCCCAAAGAAAAGCCGGTACTTAGGAATGCCACAACTCGCGCTCTGGTCAAGTCTACTCCGACGCCTCCGGCCTGTATCTGTACCGCAAGCACAGTCGCTTGACCCGCTTGCCATTCATTGAGCTCCTTTCTGGGGCCGGAGAGCTCAAGCGATTCACGCCCCGCTTTCTTGGCGGCGAGGTGGACCGTCTCCATGTCTCCCCTGAACTGACCGAACACGCAGATGGGCTCATCCGGCGGGAGGTCGATCATCAGGTCTGCCAGAGCCTTGACCTTGGAGTCATCGACCCGCTCCTGATACGGAGGGTCAGCGTCGATCGTCACCTGACCAGAGGTCAACTGCTGGAGGCGAAGTAATCTCGTCAGACCATTGGAAGCAGTGACCTCGCCTGAGCCGATGTCGGCCCTGAGCGTCTCCTCCATTTGCTTGTAAGCGCGGCGAGCTGCAGGGGACAGTTCAACCATCCTCTTCTCAAACATCGCCGGCGGGAGCTCGAGGACGGTCCTGTCTGCCTGATAGGTGATCTTGGAGAGTCGAGCGCGGAGGTCATCAATGTTCTGGAAGCCCTTCACCTCTTTGCCCTGAAAGCCTCCCATGATCGAGTATCTGCGCCGGAACTGGACGAAGCTACGACCGAACACATGAGATGCGCCGAGGCACAGCGTCTGCTGGAAGCAGTCCAGCGGCGAGTGAGGCATCGGAGTGCCCGTGAGCGCGACCCTCTTGGGGATCTTGTTCGCAAGCTTGGCGACCCACTTTGCGGTCTTGCCGCGGGGCGACTTAAGCCTGTGTGACTCGTCCATGATGAGCAGGTCAAACTGCCCTGCCTCTGCGAGCATATTGAAGGGGGAGAGACGGGCCGACTCGTAGTTGATTACGATGACCACAGGGCATCCCATCGCTCTGGCTCGCTCCATCGCTGCGTATGCAAGCTTCTGCTTCTTCGCAACGGAGCCTTTGTTTAAAAGGCAGACCTCCCAACCCCTGCGAGCGAACTGCGTGAATTGCTTCTCCCATGCGTCCACCACTGAGAGTGGACACAGGATGAGCATTCGACGCACCTCCATTCGCTCTGCGACCTCGATCGCGCATCTAGACTTACCCGTGCCCATGCCCATGTGGAGCAGGGTGGAGGGACGATCGAGTACGAAGTCGATCGCCTCGCTCTGATGGCGCCAGAGCGAAGGGGCAGTGGGGACGGTCATTCGAGAGTGAGGTCTACAGGAGTTGGGGGGGTCTGCTGAAATCGTCAGGAGCACAGTCGAGCATCTCAGCAAGGATGACAACGGTGTCTGCGTCCGGGCGGTTCTCACCCTTCTCCCAACGCAGAATGGTCGGATGTGTAATCTTGAGCTCCCTTGCAAGGCCGGAGGCAGTAAAGCCCTTCATCTGTCGACGAAGCCTCAGTGCTCCTCCTTCCCAAGCTTCAAGCCCCGCAGTGTTGACCGGGCGTCCAGCTCTGGGAGTGTCTTTTTTGTCACTCATGCCTTTGTTGTATCGTCCTGGGCCTAGCCTTTCGAGTGCCTGGTCAAGTGCAGAGGGGCCAAGAAGGGCGATTCCCGTTCTTGGTGTACATAATGCACGGTCCTCCAAGAGGTTAGATGAATGCCCATATTTGGGTCTGCCAAGGGGTTCACTTTGTACGGGAACATTCCGTATATGAGGGTATGAATATCACGCAACTACATGAAAGAGCTGACATCGACAGGTGCTCCGTCTCTAAGTGCCGAAAGGCTTCCTGCATCGTCTACAGGCCCGGAGCATCTCCGGCAAACAAAGACAAGATTGTCGGCCTCTGCGACAAGCATCACGCGGAGTTCTGCTTGATGCCTGAATCGAAGCACCGCGAAAAGCTTGTTGACGGATTATTCCCCTTCAGGGGAGGTCTGGCGTGAGGCGTACAGATCTAGAGCGTCGGCTCGAC
>Ga0098054_1001336_pt1 | contig 12509 bp, 18 predicted proteins | sample 16_taG_FD_75048 | JGI IMG/M metagenome (GOLD analysis project Ga0098054, IMG submission 75048) | Marine viral communities from the Subarctic Pacific Ocean - 16_ETSP_OMZ_AT15313 metaG | ecosystem: Environmental > Aquatic > Marine > Oceanic | place: Pacific Ocean | collected 2015-01-18
GGGCTGGGGTGTAGGTCTTTGGCATGTGATGCCTCCTGTGGTTGAAGCCACCCGATGGCCGTCAAGCCAAGGGGTGGTGGTTGTCAGGCCCGGACGGCAATCTGGACATTGCCCTCGTCGCCGATGATGATTCCACTGATGTCCAGCACCTGTCCACTTACGGTGCTGGCTTTAACCGCAAGGGTGTCATCTGTGATCTGTGAAGCCTCGGTGAGGGCGTTGATTAGTTCTTGAATAGTCATGGTGCTCTCGATTCTGCCCTGTTGGGCGTTGGTGTTGAAGCCAGCCTCCAGCCGGTAGGCCAGAGGGTGGTGGTGGTCAGGGTCAGTCTTGCTCTCGAAGTTTGTCGGGTCGGACTACAGGACTCTGGTACTCAAGGCCACTGTCGAGGCAGTGATGGTCGCCGTTGAGGCGGCAGGCTTCTACCCACTGGCTCTTCTTGCCCTTGTCGTAGTCAACATGGACTCCAAGGTGCTTCCTACCAATGTGGACATTGGTGACGGTGAAGCGGCATTCGGGTTCGGTCTGTATCCCTGACCCACTACCGATGAGCATATACGAACGCTCCTTGGCGATTCCACGAACGGGCTTGCCGACACTGAGGTCGAATTTGATGGATTGAAGAACAGCGAGTGCTGCCTCTCGGAAGGCTTTCTTCTCGGCTGCCTTGCGTTGAGCCTTGGCACGGTCAAACTCCTCCTTGAGTAGTTCGTTCCGCAGGCGGCGGATCTCTTGCAAGCAGGTGTCTGCCTTCAAGATGTCCCGCTGGGCGTTAGCCACTTTGGTGATGGGGTGTGTTGTTGAAGTACACATCGGCTCATTACTTGTTGCTTTCATGGTGCTTTCGATTCTGCCCTGTGGGCGGTTGTAGTTGAAGCCAAGCGAGCGGCATGATCCGGGTCGCTTGGGGTTGGTCATCCCCGGTCATCACTGAAGATGTGGTTCTGGTTCTCATAGGAACCGGCGTTATCCATCGCCGCTTCCCGAATCAGTTCATGTCTCTCGGACAGTGTCTCAAACCCGAGTTCCCCATACTTGTCGTTGATGACCTTTTCCATGGCCTCGTGCCGCCGGTTGTATTCAGCGAGAGATTCAGGGCTGAGTCCCCGATTCGGTATCTGGAGCGTCCCTCCTCCGGGCATCTGGACTTCGACTGCTGTCAGGTCCTCGTGCGAGTCCCAGTAGAACTTGAGCAGTTGCCGGTAGGATTCAGTCTCATCTTCGGTAAATCGAATGGTCATAGTCACTCTCGATTCTGCCCTGTTGGGCGTTGGTTTTGGAAGCCCCAGCCCCGGCGGTAGCCGAGGTGGGGTGGTGGTCAGAACGTCAGCAAGTCCCGCATACGCTTCGGCAGTGGTTCGCCGCGCTTACGCTTGGGCTTGTGTGCGGCTGTTGTGTTTGGGTCACTGTGATGCAGCACATCGCTGCGGTCTAGCCATGCATGTCGCTCACTTGCCGGAGTGCCCTCTGGGGCATTCCTCCACCAAACGTATAGGTACTCCTGTCCGTCTCGTGCTCGGGTCCATGTTTCTGTACCGCCACATGCGGGAATCCATTGCTGCTTATTCATCGGTCTACTCCTGTGCCGCTGTGCGGCTGTTTGGGTTGAAGCCACGCCACAAGCCTTTCGGCTGGTGGGTGGTGGTGGTCAGGGTCAGCCGATGCACCATGGATCAGGGTCTTTGCCATAGGTCTTCTTGAAATCAGCAATGTATTCGCGACCCTCTTCGGTGCGTTGGCCGCCCGCATCGGATATTCCGTTTTCTGCTTCCGCCTCTTCCATGCAGGCCAAGCACATCTCGACTTGGGATTCAGATGATCCGGTTTCGCGTGTCTGCTTGCCGCAGCATTTGCAGGTGTAGACGCCGGAGCCTTGTTGAAATCGACTGTTGTTCTTGTCGTAACTCATGGTGCTCTCGATTCTGGCCTATTGGCCGGTTGGGGAAAGCCTCGCCTCACCCGGTAGGGCAAGGGAGGTGGTGGTCAGATGGCTCTGAAGTGCATGGACACATCTTTGATGTCGAAGGTCACGATTTTGCCCTTGTAACCCCAGCCCACTTCAGATCCTTCGATTCTGACATCGATGATGTCGAGGAAGTGGTCGATCATTACTACTTTGCCGAGTCTGGCGTGCCCATCTGGATCAGTGACACAGAGGACATCGCCAATCTGGACATCTTTGGATGTGAGTTCGTTGGTATTCATGGTGCTCATTTCTGGCCTGTGGCCGGTTGTTTGAAGCCGGTACGCAGCGTTTCCGCCACGCCCGGTGGTTTGTTTCTTGGTGGGATCTGGTCGAGTCAGTCTCGCCTCGTCCCGTATTCACTTGTCATGGAGCGGTGTGGTCGAGCCCCGATCCCGACCGCACGGTGTGCAGTATACCACAGACCACAACACAAGTCAACACATCACTACACCAAGCAGGGCGAATCCGACTCAATCCCATCGAATAAACCCACCTCCTGTGCCGTGAGAGCGAAATAATAAATTTTCCGATTTTGTTCCCCGTCATCCTTGACACAGGTCTGTTCTCACCTACACCCGAGTAATGCAGACTGATATCGAAGCAGCCGCTATGAGGCGTGAACGAACTGAGGCGCTGAAGGTCAAGTGGCTTGAGGCGTTCCGAGAGTATGGGCACCGTCGCGCGTGTGACATGTGCCAGATCGCTGTAAGTCTGCCTACCTACTGGCGTAAGCACGATCCCGAGTTCGTCACACAGCATGCTGAGGCCGCTGCGTACACCGCCGAGAGGCTTGAAACTCTGGTGGATGCTGCAATCGAAGGTCACCGCGAAATGACTTCTGTGCAGGCTCAACTCGTCAAGTGGAGGCTTGGGGCACTTCGCCCTGCGACCTACCGTGAGCGAGTGAGCGTCGAGCAGTCTGGTCCCGGCGGTGGTCCCATCGAGATCGACACAGGCAATGCTGGCAGGGGCTTGGAACTCCTCGACCGTTGGAGCACAAGCGTCTTCGATGATTGACTTCGCACACATGGCGGAGGCCAGACGCAACGTGCTTCTGGCTGGCGGTGATGACCGCTCTGATCTCATGGCGGCGTTCCGCGATGACCCTGTTGCATGGTTCCGTTACTGCGCATGGACCTACCATGTGCGAGACGTTGACGAGCAGGGCGTAGAACGCCCGTCCAGCCATCCTGACGTTCCGTTCGATCCGTGGCCTGTCCAAGAGCAGGCGATCCGTACGCTCGTCTCAGCCGTCGAGGATGGACATGATGCCGTGCTCCGCAAGAGCAGGGACATGGGTGCCTCGTGGTTGGTCTGTGGACTCGCCGTATGGGGTTGGCTCATGCGTGACTGGCAGGTGATGCTGGTGTCTCGTGTGGAGGATCTGGTGGACCGCACAGGTGACCCGGACACTCTGTTCTGGAAACTGGATTACCTGATCCAATCGCTGCCTGTGTGGATGCTGCCGGACTCTGCTGATCAGTGGATCAAGGGCACCGGAAGTCATCGTGCACACATGGTGATCCGCAAGCCCAACAGCGCCGCCACCATCGTCGGTCAAGCATCGACTGCACACATCGGTCGAGGTGGTCGACGCAACATGGTGGTGTTCGACGAGTACGCCGCGTTGGACAACGCCGAGGCTGCTTGGCGAAGCGCCGCTGACTGTACGTCTTCTCGCCTCGCAGTGAGCACGCCAGTTGGACCCGGCACACACTACGCAACGCTGGTCTCGCAAGGTCGAGCAACTGGTGAGCCTACGCTCATCGAGATGTTGTACACAGACCACCCTGACAAAGGGACGAACGCAGAGACACGAGAAGACATCGACGGCAGCATCACCGGAGTCGCTGGTACTTCGTACGAGTGGACACCGTGGCTGGCCGAGCAAGTCAAGCGACGTGACCGGATCGATCTAGCCATCAACGTGTTCGCCGAGGAGACAGCAGGTGGAGAGCGTTTCTTCACACCGCGCGCTGTCGATCTACAACGCAATCACGTAGTTGTTCCCCGTCGATGCATGTACAGCAACGGCGCATTACTTGACAGCCCCAGTGGACCGTGGCGAATCTACATCGACCCAGACCACTCCAGTGAATACGTGTGCGGAGTTGATCCGGCCTACGGCACTGGTGCTGCCAACGCTGCGGCGTGCATCCTTGACGTTCGAGACATGACGGTTGTTGCCGAGTACGCCGACGCATTTACTGGTGGGCATGACCTTGCATCGGAGTTGGTGCGAATGGTCAAGTACGTGTACAAGGGCCGTCGCCCGACCGTGCTCGGTTGGGAGATCAACGGACCCGGTGCATCGATGCAACACGACGTTGACCGTGCAGGATGGCGGCACGTGTTCAAGGAACGTGTGACCGGCACAAGCGACGAACGAAAGACTAAGCGTGTCGGGTGGAACTCCACTCGCCGCACGAAGCGTGCCATGCTTGGCCGACTGTCTTCTGCCTTGAGCAGGGGAGAGATCACGGTGCCGAGTGATGACACACTCGTTGAACTCGGTGACTACATCGTGTTCGATGATGGTGGGATTGGTCCGGGCCGCCTGCGCAGTGAGGCTAGCGGCGCACGCGAAGCCCACGGCGACCGAGTCATTGCACTTGGCCTCTCGCTGTTGCTCGCGGAGGATGGCGGGCTCGGGCCTGAACTCACAACCAAACTACCACCGACAAGTATCGGTGCTTTACTTAATCACGAAGAGGTGTTCACATGAGTTACGACAAGTTCCTACGAGAGTCTTCTGGCATGGGCCCAGTGCCCAAAGCACAGGGTGGAGTGCGAGGCCGACGCAAGCGAGGTCGCAAAGGCTTCTCGGATTCTGACAGTGCAGCCAAGGGCAAGGGCAAAGGTCATTACCCCATCAACACTCACACAAACACATCAACACGTCCTCCAACAGTGACGGTGACACGTTCACCACGAATGAGTGGCCGCACCTGATGGATACATCATCTGCTGGCGTAGGTGACACACTTGCCAAAGCCATCAAGGCGATGACGGGTGGAAAGATAAAGCCTTGCACGAAGTGTGAGGAGCGACGGAAGATGCTCAACAAAGCGATGCCATACAAGAAGAAACCATGCAAAGCCTGTGAGCAGAATCAACAAAGGGCAGTAGATGCTTGAACTGCAACTGACACGATGGGTCGAGGAGTTGGACGGAGCGGAGAGATACCGCGACCGTCACCTGTCGCATTGGGATGGCATCGTTGATCGCATGACGGGCCCGGACTACCGAGGCGAGGGCACAAGCAAGGACGGCGACCCAGAGAACTTTGTTCACCAGTACATGGCGTTGATCTTGCCACGGCTCGTGTATGACAACCCGCGAATCCGTGTGACATCTCGAACGCCCATAACGCACACGATGTTCGGCGCTCAACTCCAAGCGGCGCTGAACACATGGTGTCGAACGACTCGTCTTCGTGACACACTCACACGTATTGCCACTGACATGTTGGTGGCGTATGGCGTGGGCATGATCGTCAACGAGCCGATGCATTCCATGCGGCAAGTGGACGGTGGTCAACCTTGGCTTCCCCGCCTGTACCGAATCGATCCGCACGACTTCATGATCGACCCACAAGCATCGAACAAAGAAGATGCTCGGTACATGGCACACTCGTACCGGATAGACCGTGACGATCTGTTGGATCGTGCCGAGTCAGAAGACGGCTGGGATGTTGACTTGATTGCCAGCATGTCGGGTGACTCTGATGATCGTCGCAAGCCCGGCGAGACTGAAGGTCCAGACCGACATCAGTGCACGGTGTACGAGATTTGGGTTCCAGAGATGGACGCTGATGAAGAAGTGATCGACGAGGTGCTCGACACTGACTTGCACAACGGCAGCATCCTGACAATCGTCCGAGGCCAAGCCACTGGTGATGAGCCTGCGACGTACGGCTTCGCTCGTGAACCACGCCCGTACTACGGCCCACGTCATGGTCCCTACATGGTGTTCGGTTGTTACACGGTGCCTGATGACCCGTACCCATTGAGTCCGATGGTTCCCTTGTTGCCACAGATCGCTGACATCAACGACCACCTGCGTTCGATGACGCATTCGGCCAGTTGCTACAAGCGGATCATTGCAACGGATTCACGCAACCAGAAACTCGCCAACGACATTCGTGACCGTGAGGATCTGACGGTGGTGTTGAGTGACGGTCTTGACGCAAGTCAGATCGTTCCCATCGAGGTTGGCGGCATCACTCCCCAGCAGGTCAACTACGCAAGCCTGACGCAAGACAGACTCGACCGTGTGTCTGGCATTCACGATGCCATGCGTGGCAACATTACTGGGTCGGCAACGGCGACAGAGATCAACGTAGCGGAGTCCAACGCAGGTCTTCGCATTGCACACATCAAGCGTGAGTTCCAAGAGGGTGTTACTCGTGCGATCACGTCGGTGGGTTGGTACTTGTTCCACGACCAACGTGTGACCTTTGCAGCAGGCGACAGTGAGAACTCTGCCCTGCTCGGCATGGAGTCTGTGTTCGTCGGTGGTTCTGGCGTGGGCTTGTTCGAGGACATGGTCATGTCGATTGATGCAATGAGCATGAGTCGTGTCAGTGAGACGCAGCAACAGAAGCATGCGGTGGAGTTACTAGGTGTCATCGGTGGCCTGAGTCAACAGATGGCAGCAGCCCCATGGGTGGACTGGCGAAGCGTGCTCGAAACAGTAGGAGATGCCATGAACATTCCCGAGTTGGGCTCAATGCTCGACCCCAAGCGGATGGAGCAAATGATGGCGCAGCAGCAACAGGCGATGGCCGCTGCGGGCGCAGGCGAACCATCAAGAGGGGCCGCGCCCCCGGCCTCGTCTGGAGGTAGTCGCTAATGCCGACGTATCCGTTCCTCAACATAGAGACCGGCGAAGAGACCGAACTGTTCTTCTCAATGAGTGGAGTGCCAAGCATTGGCGAAGAGCACTGCAACGAAGATGGGAAGTTCAAACGGTTACCTTCACTTGACACGCAGATCGATGTCGGGGTGATCCGCAACATGTACCCGTACCTAAGTCAGTCACTGCCTCGAAACCTAGAGGGCTGTGACACAAACCACCAAGGCAAACCGATCATCACATCACGCCGTCACGAAGCGAACATCGCTGCAATGCACGGTTACGAAAGAGACTATTGATGCCAACTGTAAACGGCAAGAAATACGCATACACCAAGAAGGGCAAAGCATCGGCTGCTGTTGCTCGCAAGAAGGCTAAGAAAGCCAAGCAGAAGAAGCGGTAATCACCTACAAAGAACGAGGACAGTAATGACTGAACTGAACCCTGAAACTGAAGAAGTCACACAAGAAGTTGCTCATGTTGATGGGGAGTACGTGGACGAGCGAGTCCATGACATCCCTGACGCTGACAGTGACGCGGTTCTCGATGGCTTGATGGCCGACGAGACTATTGAACCTGCGGGCGATGACACAGCCGACGAACCAGCGTCGGAAGATAATGCTACGGACGAAGGTTGGGATGACCTAGTTCGTGCATTGCGTCGGGACAATGTTCCGATGGCTGTCATTGAGGCTACCGACAAAGACACACTGACCGAGTGGGCCAACAAAGCCCAGAAACGTCAGACCGATGTTGATGCGTACGGTAGTCGGCTCAAGGAATTGGAAGAACGAATCGATGGGGCTGGCGAGACCAGCAGTGACGATGTCAATGCAGAAGGAGACGAAGGTCAACCGGAGCAATCCGAAACCATGTCAGTCCCTGATGCGTTGGCTGATGTCGTTGGCGAAGAGGCAGCAGAAGCCATCGCCCAGATGATCGAGGAGCGAAACCAAACTACGGCAGAGGTGGCCCAACAGGCTGCCGCCGAGTCCCGATTGGTTGCCAAGATCATGGCAGCAGATTCAAAGGTGCGACCGTCGTATGGCGACAAAGCACCAGAGTCTGACGCTGTGATTGCCGAAATGGATCGGCTTGGCAGAGAGTATCCAAACACATATTCGAACGTAGATGACATGCTCACTGAGGCGTACCGAAACTTGGCGGGGGAAGTTCCTCCACCTAAGCGAAGTAAGTCTCAGCCCACACGTAGTGGCAATCAGCCGCGAAGAGGTCCAAAGCCCCCAGTTGACGCTGAGGACGCGGCCCTTGATGCACTGATGGCTGGTGGGAACAAAGAGGATGCAAGACGGGCGATATCAAACTAATGAAACAGAAAGGGTAAGCCAATGGCTGGCACCCCAATTTCAGTGTTCAACGACTTCATGGATGCCACCGGCCCGACATACTTGTCGAGCGCGGACGAGGTTATCAACGAAGCAGTGAAGAACACATACGCCTTTAGCAGATTGCTGAAGGAAAAAGGCACCGAACGTACGGTGCAAGGCGGTACGGAAATCCGCGACGTTATCATGTTCGATGACGGAAACACGTACGACCACTACCTTCCCAACGAATCATTCACGTGGCAGAACGCACAAGCCACGTCCACGATCTCATGTCCGTGGCGATTCACGGTAGACCACATGGCGTGGACCGATCAGGAAGTAGAACTCAACGTCTCTGATGGTTCGTCCAAAGAGGCTGCGAAGGTTCAGTACAAGAAACTCAAGCGAATCAAGGAACAGCGTCTCTGGACCTCGATCACAAACGGGTTCGAGAACGACCTGTGGGCTACTCCTTACGGCAATGAATCCAACATGGATGACGCTGCTGGCAAGTTGCCTTACAGCCTTCCTGCATTCATCACTGAAACACTGGACGTAGACAACGTCTACAGTCAGCGTGGTGGTGAGATTCACAGTTGGAGCAATGGTGTTATGGGTATCGACCCTGACACCGAGAACCGTTGGTCAAACCATGTCGAGTTCTATGACCCAGCATTGACTGATCCCAACTCGGCTCAAGTCGGTGTCAACACACACGACAGTTCGCACAACGGTTCAGCCACATACGGCTGGGGTGGCAACACACTTAACACAGGTGGTTTGTTCCCTGCGTTTGACAGCATGTTCTTGAAGTTGCAATTCGTGCCCCCGAGCACAAAGCAGGAATACTTCGAGAAGGCCAACTTGAACCGACAGATGATTCTGTGTTCGCGTAAAGGTGCAACCCAGTACAAGCGTGCCCTCCGTGAGAGCAATGATCTTCTGATCGCTCCCTCGGACCCAGCGTACAACAACCCCACGTTCAGTGGTATTGAGATCATGTACTGCGCCAACCTTGACGATGCCGCTTTGTTCCCGATCCACACATCGGGCACGCAACGGACTGACTACGAGGACAACGTGGCTGCGATCACCACCTCTGGTGGCACTGAAGACACCGCGATTGACGAAGGTGCTCGTTACTGGTGGGTCAACGGTGCGTATCTCACGCCTGTGATTCACAGCCGTCGCTACTTCGCCAAGCATGATGTGATGCGTTCGCCTGCACAGCCGTTCACGCACATCCAGCCTGTCGATTGTTGGTGGAACTTGTTCTGCAACTCACGTCAGCGTCACGGCATCGTGGCCCCGCTGGTTTCCACCACCTGAGTCTGATACAGACAGAAAGGAGTGACCTATGTCACTCGCAACAATTCAAACTCCCGCAGGGCTGACGTTCAACGAACGCAAGGTTTCAGCCGTACTAAAAACGGGAACAACTACGATTGAGGCCAAGAACGTGGTCTTGATTGACCATGCTTCGCTTGTTGCCGCTACGCCTTCCGTCAAGGTTTCCTTGGCCGCATCAACAGGCGTTGCAGCAAGTGGCTTGTACGGAGTCGTAACCAAGGACGTTACCGCCGCAAAGGGTGGCATTGTCCAACTGGGCGGCATCGCTACGGTACTGTCTGGAGCCGCTTTTGTTATTGGCAACCCCGTAATGGTAGAAGCCGATGGTGATGTCGTTCTTGCGACTGATCCCACCGACGTTGCAATCGGTGCTGCTCTGGAGACTGCGTCCGGTGCTGCTGAAGAAATCAAAATCATGCTTGTCGATGGACCCGCATGTGCAGGCACTGACGTGACCTGATTTTTCCTTCCCCTTCTCTTCTGGTCTCCCGGTGGGCTTCGGCTCATCGGGAGGCCGGGAAGGACTTGCATTATGAACTTAGGCGATGCCAAATCCCACGTACGTCACGCCATCGGCGGCTACCCTTCGGTAGCACCGGGCCAGACTGTCAATCAACGTACCATCGAGGTGATCAACCACGCTGGTCGGCACTTGTACGCTAGACCGTGGAGGTTCCGTGAAGCAACAACCACGCTGAACACCAACGCAGACTTGCGTACGGTTGGAATGCCAAGGCGGTACGAGGAAGTGGTGTCGTTGACTCGAACAGTTGACGGCGAATCAGTAGAACTAACGACTGCCGAAGACATGGACCGATTGTTCGACGGCAACTCTGGCACGTCGATCAGTGGGTACATCAACAGGGCTACGGTCGCTTGGGTTGCTGGTAACCCGCAGTTGCTCGTGTGGCCTACTCCCACAACTACTGAAACATCTGTGCTTCGTCTTCGTTACAGGCAATCGTGGGACACCATTTCTGATCCAGATGGCGGTGATGCTTGGGGAGACACACGTCGCCTTGACCCGCCACCATACGCAGAGCAGGTGTTCATCGCGTACCTAAGAGCGTTTGCTGTCGGGTACGAGGATGAGGGACTCAACGAACGTATAGCAGTCATTGAAGCAGGCCCGCTGCTTCAGACAACGCTAATGAAAGACGGCATTCAGTCGCGTGATGTCGGGAGGTTGAAGCCCCAACGGGGCCGTACCTTTCGATGATGAGGCGTTTGAGCCCAAGGCAGTAGCAAACCCGGCGGAGGTCACAGACGTTCGCCTCACCGGGAGATACCAACACGAGCGTCGATACTTGACAAACGCAGTGGTTTCTTACGACATGAATGATTACATAGCACTGTCCGAAGTCCAACCTCACACAGCACCACCATCCAGCCCGTGGAGCGTGTACACACCATGAAGTCCCAGAGCAAAGATTCCATGGCGTTGGCGGCGAGTGTTCTGCAAACTGTTGTGCTAATGATCGCCATTGGTGCAATGATGCTGGAGATGGGCCGTAAAGATCACATGCTTGACTCCACGGTGAAAGCCGTGTCTGAGTTGAGAGACATCACACAAGACTTAGCCAAGACGCAAGTGTCGCTGACGGTGTTCAATGACACCATACGGCATTCTATTGCAGACCTTGACGAGCGTCTCCAACACTTGGAGCGTGGACGATGAGGTTACTGCCTGTAATGCTGCTCACCGGGTGCGCGTCACTGTCGAGTGCTCCTGTGACTCCAGAGTATTCCACTGGTGGGATGATCGCCTCGGTGGGCGGCGCAGGCTCGGACCCAATGCTTGCATGGGTTGGTGGCTTGTGCACGATTGCTGGAGTTATTGCGTGGGTAGTCACACGGACGTTTGGCCTACGAGCAATTTGTGTCGGTATCGGCATGATCTTGCTCAACCATGTACTTGCCCGCTACGGGCATTTCATCTTTCTCCCGGCGGTGATTGTCACTGGTGCAATCTCACTGACGTACGGGTTTCTAACAATTAAGCGGATGCTTCGTATCCGCAAGGAGTCTTCATCATGTTGGTTGCGACTATTTCCTCGTTCCTCGGCAGCCTCTGGTTCGCCCTCCTCCTCGGCTGCGTCGGCTTCGGCGGCGGCTGGTGGTTCCGCCGCAAGTCCTGCGGCAAGTGCAAAGGGAAGTGATCAATGAGTACCCGAATACGGCTCAGGCGAGCCGACCACTCAAATTGGGACGCTGACAACCCCACGCTCGACTACGGCGAGGTGGGCTTGGTGTACGACACTGTTGGAAGCACGAACACCTTTGTCGGGTTTAAGATCGGTGACGGAAGCACCGCGTACGATGACTTGATAATGCACCGTGTGCCTACATCCGCTGGAAACACGGGAAAGGGCTTGACCGCTGACGGAACAGGCACCGAGGGTGCTGGAGGAAGTGTTACAAGTTGGGATGAGATCGCTTTGCTTGCCCGCGCCGATCAAACATTCACTGGAGCCGTCACGGTCACTGGCGAGGTGAACTTCAATGGTGGTCTCAAGTGCGACACCGACGGGTTCGTGATTAGTGCGGATGGCTTGACCACAACCATTGGTGGTGGCAGCGACGGCGTGTTGCACATCGACAATGACTCCAATGCCGATGTCCTCAAGGTCAACACAGACAAGTTCTTGGTGCAGGGCGACGATGGTGCTGTGACAACAGCCGGGTCGGTCACCGCAACGGGTGCCATCTCAACTGCGTCCACCTTGACTTCCACCAGCACAACAGACGATGACGCAAGTGGCATAGCGATAAACACAAACAAGTTCCGCGTGAACGCCAGCAACGGCGACACATTGATTGCCGGTACGTTGGGTGTAACTGGGAACACAACGCAAACAGGAACACTTGCCGTAGGTGGAGCACCCGCACTTGCAAAGGTGTGGGCACCCACGGACTTCGCTGCTTCGTATAACTCCGGATCAACGGGTGCGGGCACGGAAGTCGAGATTGGCAAGTGGGTTGATGGCACAGCCCTGTACCAGAGGACC
>Ga0098054_1001338_pt1 | contig 12504 bp, 20 predicted proteins | sample 16_taG_FD_75048 | JGI IMG/M metagenome (GOLD analysis project Ga0098054, IMG submission 75048) | Marine viral communities from the Subarctic Pacific Ocean - 16_ETSP_OMZ_AT15313 metaG | ecosystem: Environmental > Aquatic > Marine > Oceanic | place: Pacific Ocean | collected 2015-01-18
ATCTTCTAACGAAGTTTTATGTTTTTCTCCGTTATATGTAAAAGTAATCATTTTTTCATCAAAATCCAAATCCTTTTCTAAAAAGTGTAATTTTCCATCCCCACTAGTCCATTTTTTCATCCAATTATGAAATCCAAACCCACTTTTTTTAAGAAACTCTGAAAACTCTTTTTTTAGTTTTATTTTTTCTGCGTAATTTTCATCATCCTCTAATTTATGTAATTTTCGTTCTAGTTCTGCATTTAATACTTCTTTGACATATTCTGCACCGGCATCGTCAATATAATCACCACCCCAATATGCATCATCTAAATCACAATCACAAGGGTTTAGTTCTTCTTCTAAATCTTGTAAATCACTGAATGTGAAAATACCATGTTCTTTAATTTTCTTTAATAAATCTTCATATGGTATCTTTATGGTGTATGGGCCATAAGAAAATTCACTGGTGTAAGGAATGTAAGTAACCTCATCTTCATAATATTCTGTTACTTGTTCTGATCTAACTCTACCACTTTCACTATTTAATGCCCATAAATATTCATTTATTACGTCATCTTTGTCATCCTCAGTAAGAAATGCATCCAAATAAGTGTATAGTCCACCATCGCTGCCCATACCACCAGACTGAGTATCATCAATGTAAACACCTACTATATCACCTATCTTTTTTACTATATCTAATGTTTTATCATTATACATTACATAGTTGAATTCTTCATTATCATAATCTTCATTACTTCCACCATCGTCACCAATTCTCCACGACTGATCTCCTACTCCAGATATAAACTGTTCAAAGTCATCACTACCACCCGCAATTACTAATCCATTCTCATCAAAATGAACACAAGGTGTTTTTACATATCCGTTAGGGTCACAATAATAAAAATCACCACCCAATAAAGTCTTAACTAATTTATTGTGTTCGTCACTAGGATAATAAACTTCTAATACTTCATCTTCATCACCATCATATTCTTTTAGTCTTTCTACAAATTTATATAATGCATCTCCCCTATTAACATTTTCAATAGTTTCCCATGGAATTCTATATTTATTATCCCCAAACTCATTATTCCCAACCTTAACTGCGGATTTAGTATCTTTATTTAAAAACCATAAAGCAAACCATTGTTGAGATTCTTCATTGGTAAAACCTAATGTAGTTTTTAACCATCTTATTACAGATTGTTTAGTCGGGTAAGTACCGGAAAACTCTTTATTGATAAAATCTATTATTTTTACTTCTATTTTACTAAATTTGTCCATAAAGTTAAATTTATACCTATAAATATTAAAAATAAAGTAATAAATTTGGTTATTTAAAAAAAATATTATACTTTTGGGGTATGAATATTTTTATATTAGACGAAGATCCGAAAAAATGTGCAGAGTATCACAACGATAAGCACGTAGTAAAAATGATATTAGAAACCGCCCAACTATTATGTGGTGTTCACCATATGGAAGAATCTAAATTAGATATTCCATATAAATTATCACACAAAAACCATCCTTGTTCTATATGGGTAAGAGAATGTATAGAAAATTACGTATGGTTATGTGACTTAGGTATTGAACTATGTTTAGAATATACCTACAGATATGGTAAAAGACATAAATCACAAGACATTATTGAGTGGTGTATTATTAATTACCCACCCATTAAAGAAATAGGTGAACTAACACCCTTTAGACTTGCAATGCCTGATGAATGTAAAATTGGTGGTGCAGTAGAGTCGTATAGAGAGTATTATATTAAAGAGAAAAAACACTTTTCTAAGTGGAAAAATAGAAAAATTCCACATTTTATGGAAAAATGTTTGGCAGTTTAAAATATTTGCCGTATATTTGTAATAACAAAAAAATAATAACTATGGAATATTTAAATTTAGAACAAATCGGAGCACAGTGTCCTTCGGCATTAACACAGACACAATCAAGACATCTTTCACACATTTACAAACACATTCCTACTACTAGGGTAATTGATATCTTAGAAGAGAAGAATTGGAAACCAACGGCAGCGATGCAAACTCGAACTAGAGAAGGGTATGAAAAAAATGTACCATTTAAGAAACACATTCTACGTTTCAGAAATACAGAGTTAGATAATCTTTCATCTGAGATTGGGGATACCCACCCAGAGATTGTATTAACGAACTCTCACAATGGTAGATCATCTTTTAAATTTCACGTTGGGTTATTCAGATTGGTTTGTAGTAACGGATTAGTAGTTGCGGACAAAACTTTTGATGAGTACACTATTCGTCACAAAGGATTTAAAAAATCATCTATCTTAGAAACTGTGGGGCAGATTACAACTCACATTCCACAAGTGATTGGTAAAGTACAAGGTATGATGGGTGTGGAACTAACACCTCAACAACGACAAGATTTCGCACAACAAGCGGTTATCGAAAGATGGGGTAAAGACAGACACGTTAACTTAGACGAATTACTAACCATTAACAGAGCCGCAGACAAAGGAAATGATTTGTGGACAGTATTCAACAGAATACAAGAGGGAATGATTAGAGGAGGTTTAAATACCTACGTTAAGAAAGACGGAAAAATTAAATATAATAAAACCAGAGCAGTTAAGTCCATAGATGAAAATCTAAAGGTTAACAAAATGTTGTGGAGTTTATCAGAGACTATGGTGTAATAGTGATTTGATTTGTTAAAAGGAGGGAGAAGAAATTCTCCCTTTTTTTTGGTTTATTAAATTATTTTTTGTATATTTGTTATATGAAAAAATTATTCTTAACATTAACGATCACATTATTAGGGTTTGTGTCTCACACACAAAAGATTTTTATTGAGTCTGAGTACAGACAAGGACAGTGGAAATTTGGGGACTATAAAGATATTAATATTATATTGGATTCATCCGATATGGTATATAAACCTAGACTCTCACCCCAATATTATGAAATTGATTTGAGTAAACGAACTATGTTGGTGGATCATGAGGATGATAGTCAAACTATTGTGAATAATTTACAGATAGAGAAAAAGGGTGATTGCTATGTGATAAATTATTTAGATGCGGGTTTACCTATTACCTTATATTTAAATGTTTCTGAAGAAACAATGAGATTTTTATATTATAGTGAAGTTACTAACAATACTTGGGTACAAACAAGATCAGATATTTTTATACAAACGTACTAAGTCGTAGTAGGTACATTATTTGCTTCTAACCAAGCACTCACTTTACTATCTGCAATTTTTTCTGCTGCCGCTTGTACTTTTTTAACATAACTTTTAAATGTGTTTATATCTAAATTTTTCCTAACTCTATCTATTGCGACATTTAAATTATGACTATCGGTACTTTTACCTTTTCTAACAGTATCAAAATATTTTTGGAAACTCCTTCCAGTTAAAGTACCTAATTTATCTATGGCAATCATTAATATTGTTGCATAATATAAATTAGTTGCCGCGGCATCTAAGTTGTTACCGTAGTTTTGATTAATACCCATCGTTCTTCTTATGGTATTGATAATTCCCTTTTTTAATGCTTTTGCATATGCATCACCACCTTTCTTTTGTCCTTCTTTGTTCGTCATTAAATCTTGAGGTGAAAATCTTTCCATATTACGTTTTAAGTAAAGGGATAATGCTTTTTTAGAATTGTCATCTGTTCCATAAACCGGTGTGTTACCAATAAAACTTAAAATACCACTACCAGCACCTACTATATCCGTTAATGATTTATCTCCCACCAATATACCTCTTTTTATTGAGGGTATTTTGAGTTTATCTGTACCCCCATCACCATTAGAAAGTGATACTTTAAGGTTGTTAGTAAACGCTTTTTGTAATTCGATAATTAAAGGTTGTAAATCAGCGTCCGTAATATTTAATTCTTTTCCACTATCTACTGACCACGGAGTTGTACCTTCCGCCAAAAGGATTTTATTATATTGTCTTTCTGTTAAAATTATTTTCATACTATATAAATATTTGGTAGTTTGAAAAAAAAAACCTATATTTGTATAAACAAATTAATTATGACACAAATATTTGAAGTAGGGGGATGTGTAAGAGACGAAATCATAGGTGTTCACACCAACGACATTGACTTCACATTTGTTTTAGATAATACTAATCAAACAGTAGACGAGGGATGGGATCAAATGTTATCCCACCTAAAAACTGAAGGGTTTAAAATATTCCTAGAAACCAAAGATTGTTTCACTGTTAGAGCTAAGTTTCCTAAAGGACATACCAATGAGGGATTGGTAGCGGACTTTGTAATGGCTCGTAAGGAAGTAGGTTACATAGATGGTACAAGACAACCCATTTTAGAATTGGGTACGTTAGAGGACGATTTAACCAGAAGAGATTTCACCCTAAATGCTTTAGCGAAAGATTTAGATGGTAACATTATAGATTTGTTTGATGGACAAACTCATCTAAAACAAAAGGTATTAATAACACCTTTAGAACCCATTAAAACTTTTATGGATGATCCACTTCGTATGATTAGAGCACTTAGGTTCTCTATCACCAAAGGGTTTGATATACACCCTACTGTGTGGAACGCTATATTCACACCGGGGTTAATTGATAAGTTAAGTGAGGTAGTTTCACAAGAACGTATACAAGGTGAAGTGAGGAAGATGATGAAACATGATACAGTTAAGACATTGCGACTATTATCAGTTATTGATAAAAAAGAATCTAGATTGTTGGAAATTATTTTTAAGGGCGATATGTGGTTACTACCAACCACTAAACAATAGAGAGTACACAACGGACAAGGCTATGGCGAGTGAGTTGTACATTGTTAAGGGTAGGAGTTGAAAAACGTTTGGACTAACGGCAATAACAATAATAAATCGGTGGGATGCGAGTGGTTGACCAGTACTCTTTTTTTTTATTATTTTTTTTCTACATATTTATATAATAGAAACCTTTTAATTTATGAAAAATGTGCCAAGTAAATTTAATTTGAGCACTCGTTTAACACTGGTAATATTGGGTATCCTATCTATAATATTATTGCCAATAATTTACGGGTGGGAAGAGAGTTATAGTCAATATTATCAATACAATCCATTAGGGTTTACAATGATTTTTTCTCTACTATCGGTAGGGTTATATGTACATAGTAATAATGAATGGAAAATATCTGCAATGGCATTAATTTGTTTATCAATATTTGATATGTACGAGTTTTCCATACTACATTATAGTTGTGCAGTATTTTTCTTTATATTTGCAACATTTGCGATGTGGAATGATAAAAGAGTAAACGGTTTTGGTAAACTGTCATTAACATTATATCCCATCATATTTTTTAATTTAATGGTATTTGAAATAATACAAGTTTTACTAATATGTTCCTTTCATCTCCTTTATGTAGTGAGAGTATGGAATACTGCAATTGAAAAAAAAATTATTCAAGAGGTTATTAAGGAAGAGGAAGATATTTAATAGTATGTTACCTAAAACGTTTTATAAAGAGAATATTAAAAAGAGAAAAAAGATATCATCTAAAGTGAAATTATATACCATTACTTATGACTACATTTTGAATCCTTATTTTGGAGAATTTATTAAAGAATCCTATGATAGATGGGGGAATATTGTAAGTGATTTAGGGTTAATGAAATTAACCGGTTATTCTAAAGACGAAGTAGAACATAATTTTCATCAGTTAATGAAAATGTATTACTTGTTACCAAAAAAAATAAGTGAATACCAAATCAAAGAAATTACTCATTCGTAAATCCGTTTTGAAGTCTATCTAAAATCTTTTTAAGTTGAGAAGCTTCCTCAAAATTTTGTATTTCTACTGCGTCTTCTTTCTGTTCTTCCAACATTTCTATAATGTTAGTGTTACCTAAAATTTGAATGAATTTTTCTTTGGCAGAATCCCTACCTTCAGGATTTTTATGTATAGTTAATATATATAACACAGTACCCAACAATTCAAATAAAAGAACAAAAGAATTCCCCCTAAAAAATAACTCTTCTCCCTTTAGATTGGAGACTGTTCTATAAATAGACATGTTATCTGCGATAAGTATAGGTATGTTTTTTAATTCATTTAATGGTATAAATTCTAAATTATATAATTGATCTTCTTTACCAATACCATCAAAGTCAACTCGAATATCTATAAAGTCCTTTTCCTTATTTAATTGTATATAATCAAATATTTTATATGCTTTTAAAAATTGTATTCCCTTATCTGGGTTTACGCTTTTCCCTTTTTTGTCCCACTCTTTTAAAAAAACATCTATACATGATCCTTTCATAGTTTCTTTAAAAAGTATATTAAGAAAATCTTTTTCTTTTACTATGTGATTAAAAAATGTTTTAAAAGTTATCCCCACCTCAAATTCTACAGGACAGTCTAAATAATTTACTATTGTGTCTACCACTTCTACTTCTCTACTAACTTTATCTATGAGATGTAAAGATCCGTTTTTTTTAAATAATATTGTTCTCATCTTATTTATAAATAGGCAATATTTGAGATAAATTATCTATCTTATACATTTGACCATTAACTGTTGCGCACATGTCCCACCCAAAAAAATCATTAGTACTTAATTTTTGTAATACCCCTTCTATATCACTATAACCTTCAATGATTATACCTTTTTCATTATTTATATTGTATACGTTTTTTAGCACTACTCTTTTGCCAATTAACTTTAATTTACGTTGCATTTTGTGAAATTAATAAATAGTTTTCTCTTCTTTTACTATTTTGCTATCTTCTATTGTATAATATTCTACACTTCTTCTATTATCTTCGTTAGTTCCAATTAACCCCTCCCATTTATTATGTATATTATTTACTAGATAGAAATTTTGGAAGTCTTCACCGTACTCTTTTTCTAATTTACGTTGTAGTTTAACTATTAATTTAGTAATATCGTCAGTCATATCTCTATTATATAAGTATATATAATTATTTTAAAAGACATATTAAGATAAGGGAAATAAATCAATATGTCAATGATTGACTATATAAAAAAAATGACGTATATTTGTTAGATGAATGATAAGATAAAAGAAGCTATCATTTCTTTTTTAGAAAAAAAAGATTTAATAAAAGAAAATACTTATGATGAATTATTAAGTGATAGTGAGAAATTAAAAAATATAAGAGAAATTATCAATAACTCTTTATTGGAGTGTAAAAGAAATATTATTAAGTCTAATATTAACCTTTTAAATGAAAGAATTTTTAAAGATGACTATGAAGGTGCAATTCAAGTAATAATTAATACTAAAGATAAAACTTTTTTTTATGATTATTTAGACTCCATTAATGATTTATTACTTAAGTTTCAAGACTATGAAAAGTGTTTTGATGATGAAACAGTACATTTATCTGTTGTAAAAGATAACTTTTTTTTAAAAGATGAACAAGTAATTGATTTATTAAACGAAATATATTTGGATAATAAATAATTTTTTTGTACCTTTATAATATGTTAACAGATAAACATATTATTTATTTCATAGAAAAAGGTAAATCTTTTTTAGCTGACTATATTTCTTATAGTAAATGTCACATGGGTACACCATCCATAGTTAAAATAACTAATCCGACTACATCTACACATACATGTTATAAAGTAAGTACATCTTCAGAGAGACATTATCTTTCATCCACAATAACCCTAATATTAGAGGATAATTTGTTTTTACCTAAAGAAGATTGTAAACAAATTGCTGATTATATCGTACAAAAAAAGTATGAACAATATATGGAATTTGTGATGTCGGCATAAATTTTTCATATTTATGTTAAAAAAAAGACATGTTATATTTTATTTTTTTAATTCCCACACTTATATTTAGTTTAGTAATTTACTTACTTTTAAAAAAAAGAAAGAAAAAAAAGATGGATTCTATTAATAGTGATGAAAAAGTAATGAAAGACTTAAAGGATTTAAGGAAACGGTTATTAACCGAAACGAACCCCAGTGTGCGGTTAGAGATAATGAGAAAAATTGAATTAATAACTAGTTTTTACAATTAATGGGAAAAATACCTGTCATACATATTAATAGTGAGGCTGAAGAAAAAGACTACCTTAAAAACCATAAAACAAATATACATATAAAAATAATGGATACTGTAGAATTCGCGTATGATAATGATGTAGACTCTATAGAAATAGTGAAAGTAGTTAATGCCTACCGAGGTGTTACATTTGTTTTGTGTGTTACAAAAGAAAATTGGGAAGACAGTTTAAATAAATCTTTAACACACTTTATAGAACAAGAAGAATATGAGTTATGTGATAAAGTTCATAAAATAATAAAAAAAATTACTGATGAATAAATTAGATTTACACGGAGTTAGACATAATGAAGTATCTAGAAAATTAGATATTTTTTTAGGGGAACATTTAACGAAAGGAAGTAATGAAGTAATAATTATTATTGGACATAGTGATCAAATGAAAAAAATTGTGGATAACGTTTTAGTTGATTATGGGTTAACTTCTGAATTTGGGTTTTTAAATAAGACCCAACTTATAATTAAACTTTCTTAACAATTCTTTTACAAACTGTTTATTATCTTTTAATAAAATTAGTTATTTATATATAAAACTATATATGAAAAATACTAAATTATTAAATGATTTAGAAGAGTATATTTCTAACTTTAGAGTAGATGATAGTAGATGTAGTAACCAGTTAAAAAAAACAATTGACGATACATCTGTCTTCACTTACGGTAGTACACCTTACGAAACCTTTATAAATTTAATCAATAATGTATCAATATCCCCTAAAAGATTTATCGTGGTAGGTTGTAGTATTGGTTGGATGAATTTTTATTGGAATGACTTATATCCTGATATAAAAACAGTTGGTATTGATATTCATCCCTTTAGAATAGAGTTTGGTAATAAACTCATAAAAGATTATAAATTGAACAATATCGAATTAAAAGATTTTTCTTTTTATGATTTCGAATTTCAAGACGGTGATTTAATATGGCAAAGTAATCTTTGTTTTTCTGGTGAAGAAGTATATAAATCTAACGACAATATTATTGCAAATAATCCTAATGTAACTATCATAAGTTATAGGCCGATAAGTAAAAAAGAAGAAAATAGACCTTTTTTAAAAAAATATTATTACCCTGTAAGTTGGATGGAAAAACAACCTTTTTTTACTTATGAAAAAACCAATTAAAAAAAGTTATATCCACCACAGTAGTTTAGAACTAAAAAACTCATCCTTACATGGTTTAGGAGTTTTTGCTAAAGAATTTATACCTGAAGGAACAGAATTAGGAATAGGACACTATTTTGATTTTCATAATAGGAATAATAAAATAGTAACCTTAAGAAATCCTACTATTGCTTTCTTTAATTATTGTGAAACACCAAACGTAATATTAAAACAAGAAAAACCTAACCCAATGTGGGAATGCGGGTATAGTATGCACAATAGAATTTTTACTATAAGAGATATAATAGAAGGAGAAGAACTTTTATTAAAATATAGTTGGTATGATCCTACTAAACCAGACGCTGAAAATAATAAACATTATTTGCCCTTGCCAAATTGTATATCAGTAGAAGAAAGAGGTGGTAAATATGTTTTGTTTGCTTTAGAAGATATTGAAGAAGGTTTTAATTTCGGGGTGTGTCATCACTGGTATAAACCATCTTGTTGTTTTGAACCAAATCCGATTGGAGGTTATATAGAAGAATCAAAAACACCAAACTGTAAATTAATTAAAGAAGACAGAAACCTTGTTTTACATTCAATTAAAAAAATAAATAAAGGAGAAACAATTAGCGTGGATTATGAAAAAATATAAATTAATAGCGTTAGATATTATAGAAGGACTAGATGATAATTTTTATATAGTTGATATAAACGGTCTTATTGGAATTCAGTCTATTTTACAATTTAAAGAAGAATTTGTTGGAAACATTCTAGAAACATTTGGTGAGCTTGTAAATATAGAGTGTTCTGAATTTATAACAGATCATTCAAAAATAATTACACATACTAATTCAAATGTCACTATAATGAATAGTGGTTTTAGTCATGAAAATAAATTAGCGTGGAGAAAAGCTTATGATTTGCCGTGTCCTCAAATAAATGGAAACATTGTACCTCACTCAAACCCAGATTATCCTAAATATATTTTAAAGCCTGAATTTTCATTTAGAGGAAGAGGTATAATTTTATCTAATAATAAATTCGTTGGAAACGGGAAGGGCTTTATTGAAGAGTTTATACCTTCAAAATTAATTAATGAGCATTGCTATAGCATTAGAGTTATCATGGTTTTAAATAAAAGTGAAAGTATTCCACTTCTTTTTCTTAATAGAATTTGTAAAAACCCTATAATTAAAGATTTACATGGTGGAGAATTAACAGAAGATGAAAATCTTTCATATATTAGCAATTTAAAATCTAATAAAGTTAAATACGTAAAGAATGAAGATATTAAGCTAAAAGAATTCATAAAAAAATTAAACTTTTATGACGTTTAACGCTAAGCCATATCTTTTTAAACCAATTAATCTTAAAAGTTGGTCTCCTGCTTTCGATAATTCTTATGTCTATGATAAGTATAAAACTCCAATAGAAGAAGATTATCGTTCTACTCTTCGACATAAAAATAAAATAGAGTGTAACACAATAAAAAAACTTTATAACAAATATGAAGTTAAAAACTTTTTTGAGGGGTGGGAATTAAATGTACCAAAACTTTATTATTATACAAATATTGAGAGAGATTTAAAACATATTTTATCTTTTCATGAAGAATATGTTGCTAAACCTGCACATATGTCGGAAAGTGATGGTGTTTTTATAAATGACACTGATTACGAAAAAGTTAATGAATCTCTTAATAAAAGTCTAAAAAAATCGCCAAGAGTCACTGAACCTAAAATGATGAAAGAAACAGAAAAGGGAATGTTAGTAGAAGAATATATTGAATACGACTACGAATTTAAAGTATTTGTTTTATATGGGTGTCCTATTGTTGGTGATATTAGAAACGGGCCAAAAGAATGGCATCGTGTAGATATGATTGATAGAGAAAATGAATATTTTAATTGGGATAAAGAATACGAAATTTGTAAACAGATCGCAAAAGACCTTAGAATAGATTTCTTTAGGTTAGACTTTTTTTATTCTAAAAAAGAAGATAAGTTTTATGCTGGTGAAATGGCATTTAGACCTTCAACCCTATTAGGGTCAAACATAGAAGAATTTATACTTTCTAAATGGAAAGAAATGGTAAACAAAAATAAATAGGTTTACAAAACTTTTACATTTCATACCATAGAATGGGGGTTATTAATCCTATTTATTTATTGTATGTTAGTCGAATTCAATATATTATTACTATTAAAATTATTTTTACCACCTTTCATTTACATAATGATTTTATATCTAACTGCACCTAATAAAACATTAAATTTAAAAATTGCTGCACTCTGTTTCTTTGGTGGTATATTATCTACCAACTTTGTTCAATTATACTACGCACTAGTAGATATAGTGGCAACAAACCCCTTTGATTTACAATTCTTTTCAGTGGCACCTAGAGAAGAGATATGTAAATTATTATCTTTTGCTGGTGTTATGATGTTATTCAGAAAACAAAGTATACATCCTGTTGCAACTATGTTCTATATGGGTATAATAGGGTTGGGTTTTGCAACGTTTGAAAACTTTATGTATGGTATAATGTATGGTGAAAGTATTGTACTACCTCGTTCTCTTACCTCAACATTAGGACATTTAATCTTTGGGTTATTTTTAGGTTATTGGATGGGATTAGGTAAAATTGATATAGGTAAATATGGTAATAGATCACTTTTTGGGTTTTATATGTACAAATACAAAAAATTAAAAATGGGGGTATATACCTTAATTGGTTTACTTTCCGCAATAACTTTTCATGGTTTATGGAATTATAATTTAACAGTAAGTTGGATGGCAGCAACCCCAATAATGATACTAATGATAGTATTTGGGTTAAGTACTTCTAAATTTGGATCCACTGACTTAAATAATCATTATAGAAAAAGTTTAAAGAAATAATGGAATGGAGTGGATATAAATGGATAAAACAGGAAAGATGGGGTAATATTCATCCCGATAAACCTATGTGTTGGTATGATCCTTCTGCAGTTTCTATTGATAATAATGGTTATTTAAATCTTAAAACCCATTATAACCCTAAAGAATTTGAAACATTAAATGTTACTAGTAACATAGGTGTGGGGTTAGTTTCGTGTACCGAAACATTTGGTTATGGGTATTTTGAGATAGAAGCTAAATTACCCAGAGGTAAAAATTTATGGCCAGCATTTTGGATGTGGTCTTGGGATTCTTGGCCACCAGAAATAGATATCTTTGAAGGGTATACGAGAAGAACAAATGGTTACTTTTCATTTGATTTTTTAAACCCTTTTGGTTTTTGGAATGTACAAACTAATTTTCATTATGGTGATACACCAAACAATACTAG
>Ga0098054_1001339_pt1 | contig 12499 bp, 11 predicted proteins | sample 16_taG_FD_75048 | JGI IMG/M metagenome (GOLD analysis project Ga0098054, IMG submission 75048) | Marine viral communities from the Subarctic Pacific Ocean - 16_ETSP_OMZ_AT15313 metaG | ecosystem: Environmental > Aquatic > Marine > Oceanic | place: Pacific Ocean | collected 2015-01-18
GCCGTTGGAGCCGAGAAAACCGAAGATCTCACCCCGTGGGACACGCAGGTTCACATGATCGACCGCGGTGAACTCGCCGAAGCGCATGGTCAGATCCCGGGCCTCGATCGCGGTATCGCCATCGTCTTCCGGCCGCGGCGGAATCTCGACCGCCCGATAATCCCGGCGCTTGTCTTCCGGCAGCAGCCGGATGAAGGCCGCCTCCAGCGAATCCGCCCCCGTGCTCTGCAGCAGGCCTTGGGGCGTGTCGCTGGCCAGCACCCGCCCACCGTCCATCGCCGCCAGCCAGTCGAAGCGCGCCGCTTCCTCCATATAGGCCGTGGCCACCAGCACGCTCATGCCGGGCCGGGAACGACGGATGCCGGCGATCAACTCCCAGAACTGGCGTCGTGAGAGGGGATCGACGCCGGTGGTCGGCTCGTCGAGGATGAGCAGGTCCGGGTCGTGGATCAGCGCGCAGCAGAGGCCGAGCTTCTGCTTCATCCCGCCGGATAGCTTGCCCGCCGCCCGATCGAGAAACGGCTTGAGCCCGGTGGCCTCGGTCAGCGCCTCGATGCGGCGCGCCCGTTCGCCGCCATCATGCCCGAACAGACGCCCGAAGAAGTCGAGATTCTCGAACACCGAGAGCGTCGGATAGAGGTTGCGCCCCAGGCCCTGCGGCATGTAGGCGATACGCGGGCCGACTCTGCGGCGATGGCGCGAATCGGCCATATCGCCGCCGAGCACCTCGACCTGCCCCGTCTGGACCGCGCGGGCGCCCGAGATCAGTGCCAGCAGGCTCGACTTGCCAACCCCGTCCGGGCCGATCAGCCCGGCCATGCAGCCCGCCGGGATGTCGATGGTGACCTCGTCGAGCGCACGCACCTTGCCGTAGCGCAGGGACACATCCCGCAGGCGGGCAATCGGCGCGGCGCGCCCCCTGCCATCCTCGATCTGTTGATTTACATCCCGGCTCATTGCGGCAGCCTGGCCTGCAGTTCAGGCGGCCAATCCACCCGCGGGTTGAGCCGCACATAGGCCATGCCCGGCAGGCCGGTCTTGACCTGGAGGAGGTGCTCTCTGAGCAGGTCCGGGGCGATCCGCGCCTTGATGCGGAACATCAGCTTCTGGCGTTCTTCTTCCGTTTCCACCGTCTTGGGCGTGAACTGCGCGACGTCCGCGACGAAGGAGATTTCGGCCGGGACCACGTATTGCGGGGCGGCGTCGAGCACGAGCCGCGCCTCGGCCCCGAGCGCGACCCGCCCGGCCTGCTCCGTCGGCAGGAAGAAGGTCATGTAGACATCGGTGAGATCGACCATGTTCAGCACCACGCCGCCCGGGGAGAGGACCTCGCCGGGCTGAGCGACGCGGTACTGGACACGCCCGTCACGCGGCGATTTCAGCACGCTGTCGTCGATATCGGCCTGAATGCGCTGGATGGTGGCCCGCGCCGCTTCCACCGAGGCCTCCGCGGCAATGACATCCGACTTGGCTTCCCCTATGGCGGCTTGCGCGGCCGCCGCCTGCGCCTCCGCGGCGCCGACCGCCGCCTTCGCCGCCTGAAAGGCGGCGCGGTCGTCGTCCAGCTTCGAGACGGGGACGGCGCCTTTCGGGGAGAGTTCCTCCGAGCGCGCGACCCGCCTTTGCGCGGCGTCGAATTCGGCCTTCCTCTGAGCTATGAGCGCCTCGGCGGCCTGCTTCTCGGCTTCGCGCTGGGTCACCCGGCTTTGCGCGGTCTCGATGCCGATGAGCGCCCGCCGCAGATGCGCTTCGGCCTCCCGGAACTGCGCCTCCAGGACGGCCGTGTCCATTTTCGCCAAGACCTGGCCGGCACGGACGAAGTCGCCTTCGTTGACCAGGATCTCCCGAATCCGGCCCGGGGTCTTGGCCGCGATATCGATCTCGACCGCCTCGATCCGGCCGTTTCCGGCGGCGAATCCGTCGGGCAGCCCTCTAGGTTGAAGAAACCACCAAGCAGCGACGGCAGCGCCACCAGCAAGCGCGATAAGGGCGATTCGCCACAGCCAAGTTCTAATCGGTTTGCGCATCCCTTCGTCCCTTCGTTGTTGACCCTGGCGCCGGGTTGCTGCCCTGGCGCATGACCCGCGGCAATGCTGTCCAACCAAGGCGAACATGACAGCCGGTCCAGGCTCTCAGAAGCAGGATATGCGGGCACGGGCCTTGTTCTCTCTCAAGCTGCCGCCGTTCCTGCGCGATCTACGCCCTCCGGATTGTGCGCCTGCCGTTGTCCTGCCGGATGCTGCCGTGGGCCCCCTCTTGCAGAATGGTATCTCCTGCTGATAATAAACAATACTTACTATTGATCAACCGAGACTGCGGGGAGCCCCGATGCGTGATCCCGACCAAAGCGTCGGCTTCCTGGTGAACGACGTGGCGCGCCTGCTGCGGCGGAACTTCAACCGCCGGGCACAGGAACTCGGGCTGTCCCAGGCCCAGTGGCAGGCGCTCGCCTACCTGTCGCGCCAGGAGGGCGTGAATCAAGTCATGCTCGCCGAAAGCCTGGAGATCCAGCCGATAACGCTGGCCCGTCTGATCGACCGGCTGCAGGAGGCCGGCCTGGTGGCGCGCCGGCCCGATCCCGGCGACCGTCGGGCGTTCCGTCTCTATCTGACCGCCGCCGCCCGGCCGCTGCTCGATCGGATGTGGGATCTCGCCGCCGAGACCCGGGAAGAGGCCATGGCCGGTCTGCCGGACGACAGGCGACAGGCGCTGATCGAGTCCCTGCGCCATGTGAAGCGAAACCTCGTCGCGGCCGAGGGCGGCGACAGCGGAGATGAGCACCCAGGAAAAGCCATTTCGAATGCAGCAGGAAGCGTCTGAGCAGCCCCGGCCGCAGGGTCCGGACGAGAGATCCCCCGGCGTCCCCTCCGGGGACGATGCCGGACCGGGCCGGGCCACCCCCCGACCGGCCGCGCCGCGCCGCTGGCTGCGGCGCTTCCTGCTGCTCCTCGGCCCGCTCGTCGTGGCGGCTGTCGGCGGCTATTTCTATGTGACGGGCGGGCGCTACGTCAGTACGGAGAACGCGTACGTCCAGGCGGACAAGGTGATGATCGCCGCGGAAGTCTCCGGGCTGATCGCCGAGGTCGTCGTGCGCGAGAACCAACGGGTCGCAGCGGGCGACGTCCTGTTCCGCATCGACGACCGGCCCTATCGGATCGCACTGGCCGAAGCGGAGGCGCGGCTCGCCAGTGTGCGCGGCGAGATCATGAGCCTGAAGGCGAGCTACCGGCAGAAGCAGGAGGAGCTGGCGCTCGCCCGGATCAACCTGGCGTTCGACAACACGGAGTTCGAGCGGCAGTCCAGGCTGGTCGCGACCAACGCCGTCTCCCGCGCCAGGTTCGATTCCGTCCGCCACGACCTCGACGTGGCGCGGCAGCGGATCCGGGTCACCGAGCAGGAGATGGCGCAGATCCGGGCACAGCTCGCTGGCGACCCGGACATCGCGGTGGAACGCCACCCCCGGTACCTCGCCGCGCAGGCGGTCGTCGACCGGGTCGCCCTCGATCTCGAACGCACCGTCGTGCGCGCGCCCTTCGCCGGCATTGCCAGCAATACCCCGCAGCCCGGTCTGCAGGTGATCGGCAACGCCGCGTTCAGCAGCCCGGTGATGAGCCTGGTCGCGGACACGGGCGTCTGGATTGAAGCCAACTTCAAGGAGACCGACCTGACCCACGTCAGGCCCGGCCAGACGGTGGCGATCCACGTGGATACCTATCCCGACCACGAGTGGCACGGGACGGCGGAAAGCCTCAGCCAGGCGACCGGCGCCGAGTTTTCCGTCATCCCGCCGCAGAACGCCACCGGCAACTGGGTCAAGGTGGTGCAGCGCATCCCCATGCGCATCGCCGTCAAGACGAACGGCGATGACCCGGCGCTGCGGGCCGGCATGAGCACCACGGTCGAGATCGACACCGGACATCGCCGCCCCTTGCTCGGCTTCGTGCGGACCGCGCTGTCCTGGTTCGGCGTCTCGCGCACGGTCGCCGCCGAGGCGGAGGCGCGCCGATGACGACGGCGGCGGAGAGCACGCCTCTCGGGCGTGGGCTAATCACCGTCTCCATCATGCTGGCGACGATCATGCAGGCGCTGGACACCACCATCGCCAACGTGGCGCTGCCGCACATGCAGGGCAGCATGTCCGCGACGCAGGACCAGATCTCCTGGGTCCTGACCTCCTACATCGTCGCCGCCGCGATCATGACCCCGCCGACCGGCGTGCTGGCCGCGCGTTTGGGACGCAAGCGGCTGTTCGCGATCATGGTGACCGGCTTCACCATCGCCTCCATGCTGTGCGGCGCGGCCACGTCGCTGGCCGAGATCGTGCTCTACCGTTTGCTGCAGGGCGCCTTCGGGGCGGGGCTTGTGCCGCTCTCGCAGGCCGTGCTGCTCGACACCTACCCGCGCGAGAAGCACGGCTCGGCGATGGCCATGTGGGGCGTCGGCGTCATGGTCGGTCCCATTCTCGGCCCCACCCTCGGCGGCTACCTGACCGAGGTCTACAACTGGCGCTGGGTGTTCTACATCAACCTGCCGTTCGGCATCCTGGCGCTCATCGGCATCCTCGCCTTCGTGCCGGAGACGACGCGCCGCCGCCGGCGCTTCGATTTCTTCGGCTTCGCGCTCCTGAGCCTCGCCATCGGGGCCTTGCAGATGATGCTCGACCGGGGCGAGTCCCAGGACTGGTTCGCCTCGACCGAGATCGTGTCCGAGGCGGTGCTCGCGGTGCTCTTCCTCTACATGTTCCTGGTGCACATGTTCACGGCGCGCGAGCCGTTCCTGGAGCCCGGCCTGTTCCGGGACCGCAACCTCGCGGTGGGGCTCTTCCTCATCTTCATGGTCGGCGTGGTCCTGCTCGCCACCCTCGCCCTGCTGCCGCCGTTCCTGCAGACCCTGATGGGCTTCCCGGTGCTGACCACCGGCTATGTGCTGGCGCCGCGCGGGGTCGGCACCATGATCGCCATGGTCCTGGTCGGCAGGCTGATCGGCAAGCTGGACACCCGTGCGCTGATCCTGCTCGGGATCGGCCTGACCGCGCTCTCGCTGTGGGAGATGTCCGGCTTCACCACCGAGGTGCCGATCTCGACCATCGTCTGGACCGGCATCACCCAGGGGCTGGGGCTCGGCTTCATCTTCGTGCCGCTCAGCACCGTGACGTTCTCGACCCTCGCCCCGCATTATCGCAACGAGGGCACGGCCATGTTCAGCCTGATGCGCAACATCGGCAGCAGCATCGGGATTTCGATTGTCTTCACGCTGCTCGCCCGGAACACCCAGGTCAACCATGCAGACATGGCCAACGTCATGACCCCGTTCCGCGCCGTGCTGCAGTCGCCCTGGCTGCCGCAGGTCTGGAACTGGCATACGACGCCAGGCGTGGTGGCACTCAACGGCGAGGTGACACGGCAGGCTGCGACCATCGCCTACCTCAACGACTTCACCTTCATGATGTGGGTGACGCTGCTGTCCGCGCCGCTGCTGCTGTTGCTCCGAAAGCCGCAGGCGCCCGCGTCCGCGGGGCCGGCCGCGGCGGAGTGAGGATGAACGGGATCGGAGGCGGCACGGAATGTACCGACGGATAGTCCTGGCCTATGACGGCACCCGGGCCGGCCGTGAAGCGCTGCGGCAAGGCACGGATCTGGCAATCCTGTGCAAGGCGCAGGTGTGCCTGCTAGCGGTCGTCGCCCCCGAGCTCGGCATCGCGCTCGCCGAGGCGGCGGCGCCATCGGACCTGCCGGAGCGGGAACGGGAAGAGGTCCGCCGCGTGCTGATGGAAGGCGCCGAGGAGCTGCGATGCGCGCGCCTGTCCGTCGAGACGCGCCTCAGCGCCGGCAACCCGGCGGAGGAGATCGGCCGCGTGGCCCGCGAGATCGGCGCGGACCTGGTCGTGGTCGGGCACCGCGAGCAGACCGCGCTTGCCCGGTGGTGGGGCGGCTCCGTCGGCGCTTCGCTGCTCGCCCACGCGCCATGCAGCCTGCTGGTGGCCGTCTCGGGCACGACGGCCGCACGATGATCAGAACAGCCCGTGTCGAAAGGTCCGTGCGGCAGCGGCGAAGAGCGGGACGCTGATGGCGGAGAGAGACCACCTCTCGAGCCGCGGTTTTCCGGGAGGCGGCTCAACCGCCGGCCGCAATCCGATTAGCGATAGCCGGCGAAGCAGATCGAGAGCTGTCGCTAGATGTTCCGGCGAGTTGTACCCCGTGTCGGCTTCATCGTCACCAACCTGTCGCGTCCCGCCGAACGGGTGGTGGCGTTTTATAATCACCGTGGGACGGCGGAGCAGTACATCAAGGAAGGCAAGTACGCCATCAAGTGGACCCGGCTGTCATGCAGCAAGTTCCGCAATAATGAGGTGCGGCTCCAGCTTCACGCCCTGGCCTACAATCTTGCCAACTTCATGCGGACTTTGGTCTTGCCCGAAGAGGTGGAGCATTGGTCGCTCATGACGCTGCGGGAAAAGCTGGTCAAGATCGGAGCCAAGGTCGTCAGACATGGCCGTTATGTCACGTTCCAATTAGCCGAGGTCGCCGTGTCGAAAATCTTGTTCCAGAAAATCCTGGCCTTGATTTATGATCTACGCCGAAGCCCCGTTCCGGCGTAGGCCGAGGAAATCGACGGCAAAGTGGAAAAGACAGGAGAGGTATGCCTGGATGACGACAAATTTGGCCGAATGGGCTTCCAACAACAGCCAAATCATCAAATCGTGGCTGTCGGATGGCCGCAGAGCTAAATTTCTTCCATCGGTGGTGCGGTTTGACCACTATTGGCTACGACATGAATGCCATTTGGGAAATATCGGTTAAATGCATAAAACATGGCTATGGACCGCCGTCATCCTCCTTCTGGTGGCGGGAGGTTCCTATGGGCTGTACGTCTATCTCAAGCCCGCACCGCTGCCGGTACAAGTTCTCTATGGGAATGGGCACGTCGAAGGCACCGAAGTCAAGATTGCGGCGGAGATCCCGGGCCGTGTGGTGGAAAGCCGCCTTGTCGAAGGCGAGTTGGTCGCGGTCGGTGATCTTCTGGTACGGCTGGATGACACCGAGCCCAAGTTAAAGAAGGCCCGCGCCGAGGCCGAGGTCGATGCGCTGGGTCAGGAACAGAAGCGCGCGGAGCGCGAGCTTGAAGTCTGGCGTCACCATCTGCGGACGGCTGAAAACGATCTCGCCCGTTATGTGAAGCTGAAAGATCGTGGGACCGTTTCGCCACAGCGTCTCGAACAGGCTCAGAACGACTTTCGCGAAGCTCAGGGCCGTGTGGCCGCGCTTGAAGCCGGAATCGGCGCCGCCGGCAAGCGCATCATCGCAGCCCGGCGCGAACTGGACCTTCTCGCCAACCAGATCGGCAAGACCCGGATCTCCGCGCCACTTGACGCCACGATCCTGGTCAAAGCCGTCGAACCCGGTGAATTCGTGCAACCGGGGCAAACTCTCGCCACACTCCTTGATCTCCGGCGCGCGGAACTCAAGGTGTTCATCCCCGAGCGCGAGATCGCCAAGGTTAAGCTCGGCGCGGCGGCCCGGGTGCGCGTGGACGCGTATCCCGACCGGCTGTTCGAGGCGCGCGTGGCGCGGGTCGATCAGAGCGCGCAGTTCACGCCGCGCGACATTCATATGCCCGAGGAACGTGTGCGGCTGGTGTTCGGCGTGACGCTCGCGCTGGACAATCCGGACGGCACGTTGAAACCCGGAATGCCGGCCGATACCTGGATTCTATGGCAATCCGCCGCCGGCTGGCCAGAGCGACTGTTCGTGCCGGAATAGGAACGCAAGCAATGGAAAGCGGCGAGCCCATCATCAAGCTTCGTGGCGCCGGACGCCGGTACGGTTCCCTTTGGGCCGCAAGAGATATCGACCTGGAGGTTGGCACCGGCGAGATCGTCGGCCTCGTGGGGCCGGACGGCGCCGGCAAGACAACGCTTTTGCAGCTTCTTGCCGCCATCCTAGATCCGACCGAAGGCGCCTGCCGCGTGCTCGGTTTTGACACTGTGCGCCAAGCCTCGCAGGTCACGTCGCGGATCGGTTATATGGCCCAGGGCTTTACGCTGTATGATCGCTTGACGGTAGCAGAGAACCTGAATTTTGCCGCCAGGGCGCGCAGCGTCCCAAAAGCGGCCTATATGGCGCGGCGCGGGCGGTTGCTCGATATGGCGGGGCTTGCCCCCTTTCTCGACCGGCGCGAAGGCGCGCTCTCGGGCGGCATGCGCAAAAAGCTCGCGCTCTGCGCCAATCTCATCCACGAGCCGCCGCTCCTGCTGCTCGACGAGCCAGGACTGGGTGTCGACCCCCTGTCACGGCGCGAGCTTTGGCGTATCCTTGAGGATTTCCGCCAGCAAGAGACGACAATTGTTTTCTCCACGTCCTATATGGACGAAGCCAACCGCTGCGACCGTGTCGCGTTTCTCGACCAGGGCCGAATGATCGCGCTCGGATCGCCCGGAGAACTGCGCAACCGGGCAAAGGGGCAAGTCTTCAGCGTGCGCTCGGAGCAACTCGCGGCGGTCGAAGCCGCGCTGCACGGCGTATCCGGGGTCATTGGCATTCAATGGCGTGCCGAAGATATCCGCTTCGTCATGCGGTCCGGCCATGCCGTTTCCGCCAGCCTGCGGGAGCGCCTTGCGGAGCTGGGGCAGGTTGCGCCGGCCCAGGCGGGCATGGAGGATGTGTTCACGGTGCTGAGCGGCCGCGAGCCGGGGGAGAGCGAGATCGAATCCGCCCCGGCGCCCGGGATTCGCGTTGCCGCGACTGGACCGGAGCACGAGATATCCGGAGATATCGTCATGCAGGATTTGACGCGGCGTTTCGGCGCATTCGTAGCGGTCGACCAGGTCACACTTACTATCAAGGCGGGCGAAATTTTCGGCTTGCTGGGGTCCAACGGGGCTGGCAAGACCACATTGATCCGCATGCTGTGCGGGCTGTTGCCGCCCTCGTCGGGAACGGCGACAGTCGCCGGTGTTGACGTAGCCGCCGCGCCGCGACAGTTGCGTCAACGGGTCGGCTATATGTCACAGCGCTTCTCGCTCTATCCCGATCTCACTGTTGGCGAAAACTTCTCTTTTTTTGCTGGCGCCTACGGCCTGGCGCGCCGCGATGCCCGCGCGGCAATCGGTTGGGCGATGGCGACAACCGGTCTTGAAGGTCTGGAGGAGGAACCCGTCGCCCGGCTGTCCGGTGCGGTGCGCCAGCGTGTGGCGCTTGGCTGCAGTATTCTACATCGTCCGGCGGCGCTGTTTCTCGATGAGCCGACCTCGGGGGTCGATCCGCTGGCGCGTTTTCGTTTCTGGAGGCTGATCCGAATGCTCGCCGATGCGGGGATGACCATACTCGTGACAACCCATAATCTGGAGGAAGCGGCGTACTGCAACCGTCTCGGCCTGATGGACCAGGGACGCCTGATTGCGGCGGGCGATCTTGCGGCGTTGCGTGCTCACTTTCCGGGTGAGAACTTGGAAACGGCGGAAGATATCTTCCTCGCTTTCATGGAACGCGAACGCAGCAGGGCGCAGGCGGCGGGAGCCGCGTCATGAAGCCCGCGCGCATCGCCGCCGTCATCGAAAAGGAGACGAAGGAGATCGTCCGCGATCCCGTAACGGTGGTGGTGGCGTTGCTGATGCCGCTGATCATGCTGTTTTTGTTTGGCTATGCGATCTCGCTCGACGTGGACAACGTGCCGATGGGCGTGCTTGACCAGGACCGTTCACAGACTAGCCGCGCCCTTGTGGAGCAGTTCGTTGCGAGCGGATACTTTCAACTCGAGCACGACTATGCGACCGCCCGCGCAGTGGAGACCGGCCTGCAAGTCGGCGCTGTCAAGCTGGCGCTGATTATCCCATCGCGTTTTGGTGAAAGACTTGCGAGTGGCGACGCCGCGCCGGTTCAGGCGCTCATCGATGGAACCTATTCCGCGACCGCCAACCTGGTGGCGGCTTATGCCAAGACCATCATCGGCGCATTCGGCCGGGAGACACCGATGCCGGTCGCGGTCGAGACGCGTGTCTGGTACAATCCGGCGCTCAAAAGCGTGACCTATGTTGTCCCCGGCCTGTTCGGCGTCATCCTGATGGCCTTCCCGCCGCTTTTGACCGCACTTGCGATCACGCGCGAAAAACAGACGGGGTCGATCCAGCAGATATTCGCCTCACCGCTTACGCCGGCAGAGTTTCTCGCCGGGAAGCTCGTACCCTACGGGCTGATCGCGTTCGTCCAGATCATCATGGTCATCGCGGTCGGCTTTTTGTGGTTCGGCGTACCGCTCAAGGGCAGCCTGGGTCTTCTCGTCGGCATTGGGCTGATTTATGTTTTCTGCACTGTTGGCATCGGGCTTCTGGTCTCTACGCTCACTAACAGCCAGCTCGTCGCCATGCTGCTTGCCCTCATTGTGACACTGATGCCTTCGTTCCTGTTTTCGGGGTTTCTGTTTCCGATTTTCACGATGCCGTACGTGCTGCAGCTCTATACCCGGATATTCCCCGCCCGGTATTTCGTGGACTTCTCGCGGGGCGTTGTGCTCAAGGGCGCGGGACTGGCCGAACTTTGGCCGTCGGTCGTGCTGCTGCTCGCCTATACGGTGGTGATTTTCGCGCTCGCCGTGTGGCGCTTCCGCAAGAAGGTGGCGTGATGGGGACGCGGCTCACAGGCCTGCTGATCAAGGAGATCATCGAGTTTCTGCGCGACCGGGTCATGCTGGTGCTGATCCTCTGGCTCTACACGGTAGAGGTGGTGATCTGCGCCTATGCCCTGTCGTTCGAAGTGGAGAACATGCCGCTTGCCATCGTCGACCAGGATGGCACACCGGCCAGCCGCGCCCTCGTTCAGAGCTTTCTCGCGACGGACGTGTTTGCTTATGCCGGGCGGCTGGACAGCGCGGCGCAAGCCGGTGTCTGGCTGCAGGAAGGCCGGGCTCGCGTCGCGCTTACCGTGCCGCAAGGGTTTCAGCGCGAACTTACCCAGGGCCGGGCGCCAGCCGTGCAGGTGCTGCTTGACGGGACAAACTCCAACATGGCGGCCCAGGCGCGTGGTTATGCGCTGGAAATTGCCGGGCGTTTCATTGGTGGCGCCAATGGCGAGGCCGGTATGACCCCCGGCGCGCAGGTGGTTGTGCGCGTCTGGTATAACCCTGACCAGACCTATACGTCGTTCATGGTGCTTTCGATGATTGCGCTGGCCGCCCTCATGGTCGGCGTGATTCACCCGGCCGCATCAATCGTGCGTGAGAAAGAGTCAGGCACGATCGAGCAGTTGCGCGTAACCCCGATCGGAACGCCGGAAATCTTCATCGCCAAGACGCTGCCGACCCTCCTCACGGGATTATTATCGGTGTTTCCAAGCCTGCTTATCGTCTGGTGGTTTGGTGTCCCGCTACGCGGTAGCCTGTTGCTGTTCCTGGGTATCACGGCGATCTTCCTGTTGAGCGCGATTGCCATCGGCGTGCTGATTGCCACCATCAGCCGGACGCTGCAGCAAGCACTGTTGCTCGCTTTCTTTGGACTGTTTCCGCTGATGTTTCTTTCAGGTACCCTGGCGCCCGTCGAGAGCATGCCGAAGGCGCTTCAGATTGCGTCGCTCATTAGCCCGTTGCGCCACTATATGGACGTGGTCCTGGGCGTGTTCCTGAAGGGCGCCGGGCTTCGCGAATTATGGCCGCAGGTAATTTCACTCCTCGCAATCGGCATTCCGCTTTTCGGAATTGCAGCATGGATTTTTCAGCGGCGGTCTTCCTAATCGGGAAACTGTCCGTCGTCAAATAATTTGAGATATATGCCGTTACTTCATCGAGTCAAGCTTTGGCTCTATCTATCCGACGCTCAAAAGCTTGTGGCGCGAGGGGCTGATCGAAAGGCGACGGGAGGTCCGCCCCGGCAAGCCGTCCCGCGAGGTGTACTCTCTGACGGAAGCGGGAGAAAGGGCTCTGATCGAGGCCCTGCATCAGCCGTTAAAGCCCGACGTATTCAAGTCAGAGTTCCTGCTCAACCAGAAGCAGCTGCAGGAGTCGGGCATGGCCTGGACCTTCGTTCAGCCGGGCTTCTTCATGCAGAACCTGCTCATGTACGGGGAGGCTATTCGCGACAAGGGCGAGTTCTACATGCCCCTGGGCGAAGGCAAGGTGAGTTGGCTCGACGCCCGCGACATCGCCGGCGTCGCCGTCAAGGCGCTCACCGAGCCGGGACACGAGAACCAGGCGTATCCGGTGACGGGTCCCGACGCGCTCGGTGGCGCCGATCTGGCGACCGTGCTGACCGACGTATCGGGCGACACGGTCAACTATGTCCCTATTTCCCTGGACCAGGCCAGGCAGGCGATGACGGCCATGGGCATGCCCGAGCCACTCGCCGATGCGATGAACGAGTTGTATGCTCTTGCGGCGGCAATCGCACCATCAGCGTAAGCCTGCGGCGTAGGCCGTCTTTTCGGGATCGGTGCGCTCTGGCACGGTTATGCGGCCTTGAGATTTTCCCGGTCGGCCTTCCAATTCCAGGGCAGGAGTTCCGGCAGGCGGGGGA